>OBKM01000718.1_pt1 | contig 15657 bp, 18 predicted proteins | sample 1519691 | NCBI WGS metagenome assembly OBKM01 (sample SAMEA37050418, study PRJEB22526) | metagenome | biome: saline pan; feature: lake; material: water | place: Egypt | collected 2015 | depth 0.5 m | reverse complement strand
CGAACCGGCGACGACGTCCTCGCGCGACACGGTGACGACGGCCTCGACTCCGTAGGGATCGTGACCCCAGCGCTGACGGGCGTACTCGCCGTCGACCTCGCGGCCGTCCTCGCTCGTGGATCTCCGAACGCATCCGAACCTCTCCGGGCGGCCGGCGCGTCGATCGGCGCGTCGATCGCGTGCCGGCGACTCGCTCCGGGAAGCGCACCGCGTCGTGATCGGCCGACCGCGGTCGAGCCCCGACACGACGCCGACGCCCCGGGGTGGAGCCGGGACGGATCGAACCCGTACCGGGCACTTGGCGGCGGTGAAGTCCGATTCGACCGGCTCGCGACCGAGCACCTCGAGGACGCGAGACGCCATCTCGGGGATGCGTCGGCGCTCGTTTCGGAGTCGTTCGGCGGCTATTTCGACCGGATCGACGGCGTCGCCAGCGAACCGATCCGATGAGGCGTACGGGGGGAACGGGACGGAACGAGCGGGCAGAGAGAGATAGAACCCGAGACGACGGTCGACGGATGCCGGTTGAAAAACCCCGAGAGAGGGACCCTACCGGAGGCGGCTATTTATAAATACTCCCGTCGAGTACGGCCGGCATGGTCGTCCTCCAGTCCCTCCGCCAAGCCCCGGGTATCCTCCGGGAGAACCCCGTGATACTCGCTCCGTTCGCGCTGCTTGCGGTCCTCCAGACTCCGCAACTGTTCTTCGACTCGCTCGACCCGATCGTTTCGGCGGTCGTGTCGGTGCTGTTCGCCGGGGTGCTGTTGTTCGTCACGCCCGCGATCTATGCGGGTGTCATCGGGATGACGAACGAGGCCGCGAGCGGTGAGCGGACCTCGATCGGTCGCTTCCCGCGACACGCGCGCGAGAACTACGTTAGCGTGCTGATCGCGTACCTGTTCATCACCGGCGTTACGCTCGCGGTCGTGATCGCAGTCGTGCTCGCAGTCGTCGTCGGTGCCGTTGCCTTCGGGGTTGCGGGCGGAGGTACTCCCCTGCTCGTCGCCGGTGTCGGGGCGCTCGCGCTCGTCGGACTCGCGTTCCTCATCGCGCTGTTCGCCGTCCACTTCTACGCGCACGCCATCGTCATCGAGGGCGAGGGCGCGGTGTCCGGCCTCGTACGGAGCGTGAGCGTCGTCCGGGGGAACCTCACGGCGATCGCGGGGTACGCCCTCGTCTCGCTCGTTTTCGGCGGCGTTCTCGGCGGCGGGTACGCGTTCGTGATCTCCCTCGTGTTCCCCACCGCCCCCGCCCCGGGTGAGCCAGCCCCCCTCCCCGACCTCGTTCCCGCGGTGCTCGGATCGGGCGGGGTCGTGGTCGGAACCACGCTGTTCGGCGCGTTCTTCCTCGCCTTCTCGGTCGTCTTCTACCGCGAACTCGTCGGTGTGGGGAGCCGAGAGGCGACCGCCGCGAGTGGTCCGGTGGACGGGTTCGGGGCGGGATCCGCGGAGGTGAGTCGATGACGGACGCGCCCCGGAGCCCGTCCGAGCGCTCTCACGCCATCGAGGCTCGCGACCTCACGAAGCGCTTCGGCGACGCCGCCGCCGTCGAGGGGCTCGATCTCACGGTCGAGTCCGGCACGGTGTACGGCTTTCTCGGCCCGAACGGGGCCGGGAAGACGACCACGATGCGGATGTTGACGTCGCTGACGCGGCCGACCGACGGGGAGGCGTGGATCGAGGGGAACCCCGTCTCCGACCGCGACGCGATCCGGTCTTCGATCGGCTATCTCCCCGAGGAGCCGCCGGTGTTCGACGAGCTCACCGGGCGCGAGCAGCTGGAGTACTTCGGCCGACTGCGGAATCTCCCGCGCGAGGAGATGACCGATCGGATCGACGACTGGCTCGACCGGTTCGACCTCGCGGGCGACGCGAACAAGCGGATCGACGACTACTCGAAGGGAATGCGGGGAAAGATCGGGTTGATACAGGCGCTCCTTCACCGACCCGACGTGGTGTTCCTCGACGAGCCGACGAGCGGGCTCGACCCGCGGGCGGCCCGGACCGTCCTCGACGTGATCGCCGAGTTGACCGAGGAGGGGCAGACGGTGTTCCTCTCGACGCACATCCTCCCGGTCGTCGAGGAGCTCGCCGACGTCGTCGGCGTGCTCTACGAGGGCGACCTCGTCACCGAGGGCGCTCCCGCCGAACTCACGGCGCGTATGGCCGCGGAGGAGGGGACGACGCTCGAAGACGTGTTCCTCTCGGTGACCGCCGACCGCGACGACGTGAGGCTCGCGGGCGACGAGTCGAGCGTGAGCGACGAATGACGGGTGTGAGCGACGAATGATGGGTGTGAGCGACGAATGACGGGCGTGAGTCGTGCCCACGTCGTGCTCATCGCTCGGACCGAGCTCCGGCGTCGGTGGCGCTCGATCCGGGACAACACCGCCCAGATGCTGGCGTTCGCGTTCGTCGGGCTCCTCCTGCTTCCGTTCTCCCTCGCTGGGGTGTTCGGCGCGTACCTCCTCGGTGGTGTCGCCGCCGAATCGGAGGCGGACACCGTTCTCGACGTGGCGGGGATGGTCGCCGTATACGCGTGGATCTTCGTCGTCGGTTTCGGCGGATATCGGGCGTACGCGGTCGCGCTCCGCCCGGACAACGTCGACGGACTCCTGACGACCGTTTCCCACCGGGAGGTGATCGGGGGGCTCGCGCTCGCGGAACTGCTCTTATGGGCCGCGTTCGTCCTCACGGCCGGGGTCGCCGCCGCGGTCGCGTTCGGGATCGGTGCCGGATCACCTTTCATGGTTCCGTTCGTCGGTGCGACGCTCGTCTGTATCCTCACCACGGGGCTCCTCGGCGGATTCCTGCTCGCGCTCGCGGTGCGAAACACGGGGGTTCGCTCGGTGCTTCTCACCCGCCTCCGGACGCTCTTTTTCGTCCTCCTCGGCGTCGCCTACTTCTGGGTGGCGTTCACGGGCGCGTTCGTCTCCGTACTCGACCCGCTGTACCGGGTTTTCGCGCCCACGCCGCTGGGATGGCTCGGCGACCTCGCCGTCCTTGGGCTCGGCGTCGGCGCGTCGCCGCTCCGGGCGGTTGGAGCCGTGGCGTTCGTCGGCGGCTTCGTCGTCGTCGCCGTCCCAGCGATCCACCGACTCGCGGCGTGGCTCTGGTACGCCGACGGAGTTCACATCGATCACTCGGTCGAGCGGGAGACCGAAACCGGACGGTCGTCCCGGCTGTCGGGGCTGCTCCCCGCGCCCGTCCTCGGCGTCGTGGCCGCCGACTGGAAGCGCGCTCGCCGGTCACCGCTGTCGCTGTCGTTCGCGCTGTACCCGCTCATCGTGCTCGCCGGGCCCATCACGACGGCGGTCCAGACCGGATCGATCGGGACGGGGCTTCCGTTGTGGCTTCTCCTGTGTGGCGCGTGGATCGCCGGCTCGCTGTTCGCGTTGAACGTCCTCGGGCACGAGGGGGCCGTGTTGCCGTCGACGTTGCTGGCAGCGGACGGGGGACGATCGCTCGTCGTCGGACACGTCATCGCGGGCGCGCTGCTCGTCGCGCCGCTCACCGTTGTGGCGACCGTGGTGACGGGGGTGGCGAGCCCGCACTCGCTACCGATGGTCGCGAGTCTCGCACTCTCGGCCGTCGTTCTCTCGGTCGCGACCGGCGCGATCGCGACGGGGATCGGGGTCGCGTTCCCGCGGTTCGAGGCGGTCAGCGTCTCCCGAAGCACGAAGGCGGTCGTCCCGAGCACCATCGCCTTCGCGGTCTACTCGGTCGTCGTCGCCGTCGTCTCGCTGCCGACGCTGCTCGCACACTCGGGGTTCGTCGGCGGCGCGCTCGCGGAGTGGTTCGGCGTCAGTCGACTCGCCATCGGGGTGGTCGGGTCCGGGACCGCCGCCGTCGTCGCGGTCGGCGTGGGGGTCGTCTCCGCGTCCGTCGCGCTCGACCGTCTGGACGGCTACCGAATGGGGTGAAACGAGTCAGCCGACGAACACCGATTCGAGCGCGGAGAGGCCCGCGACGGAGCCGGCGACGAGGAGAGCCGTCCAAACGGCGAGTCCGGCCGTGAGCCAGCCGATTGTCGACCGATCGTCGGGGCCGATCGCGGCTCCGACGACCGCCATGAGGTGGAGTCCGGCCAGCGGGGGCCCGGCGAGCGCGAGACCGACGAGCCCGTAGCGCTCGCCGACCCGCCGCGCGCGCTCGTATCGACCGCTCGATCCGTCATCAGGGTCGTCCGCGGTCGAATCTTCGTCGCTCTCGGCGGGGTCGTCCGGCGTCGATCCCGACCGGTTCGTCCACCACGCGCGGAGGCGGTGTCCCGCGAGAACGATGGCGACGACGGCGGTGACGCTTCCGCCGAACGCCGCGAGTCCGGTGAGCACCGGGTCGAAGCCGAGGCCGATCGCCACGGGGATCACGACGAACGGCTCGATCAGGGGGATCATCGCGAGCAAGAACACCAGCGGGTAGGCAATGAATCCCGACGCCCCGTCGAGAACGCTGCCGACGTCAACGAGTGTGAGTGGAGGAATCATCGAGCACTACGTCCGGATCAAGGGAACCGGACGCAAAAAGCGCTCGCGTTTCGGATCGGTTTCGTGGGCGTCGTCGGCAACGACGTCGTTCGGGCGGCGCTCGGACGCCGTTCAGGCCCCCATCACGCGAAGGGGATCATTTCGGGCAGCGGAAGCATCGGGACGGCGAACAGCCCGACGATCGTCGCCACCCCCATCAGGACCGGGAAGACGACGAGCGCGAGAGTCGTTCCGCCGAGGACGCCGCCGAGGTCGCCGCTCATCTCGGAGAGCCCCGGCGTGTCGCTGCTCGAAAGCGCCGCCAACTCCAGACCGAAGAGGATCACGGTTGCGGCCGCCGAGACCATACAGAACGGACAGATCTCACCGATGACGAACAGTTGGAGGTAGACGAAGTACGCCGAAAACGCCACCCCGCTCGCCGTGATCGGCGTCAGGATCTTGATGATCAGCGGGTGCCGAGTGTCGAACCACCACAGCGCCATCGCGATGGTCGTCAGGTAATACAAGGCACCGAGCGTCGCCAGCGGGACGCCGAACACGTACGCCCACTGGCTCGTGATCACCTCGATGCTGCCCGCGACCGGCGCGTCGGCCGGCACCGACGGCAGCGCGAACAGGTGGATCGAGGTCAACATCACGCTCACGAGCCAGCCGACCACCGCGACCGAAGTGAATATCCCGAACAGGAGCGACACTCGCGAGGAGTAGTCCCAGTCGTAGTCGAATCGATTCGCGGTGTAGGTCTGCGTTCCCATACGAACCGATACTACCTACAGTATTTTAAGAATTGTGCTTTTCTATCAATACTATCGAGGACGTTCGTGATCGATACGAGACGCGGATGTGAGGGTACGGAGTCGCTTCCGATGGAGGAGAACTCGTCGCTATCCGGCGTGTTCGAGGACCCACTCGCTCAGATCGTCGCCCGGAATGAACCCCTCGGCGCGGCGTGCGACGGGTTCTCCCTCGACGAAGAGGACGAAAAGCGGCACGCTCCGGACGTCGAAGCGCTCGACAAGCGGCGGATCGTCCCGCGGGTTCACCAAGCCAACGACAACGTCGAGTTCGTGCGCAATATTCCCGAGAACGGGCTCCATGCTCGCACAGATCCCGCAGCCGTCGGTGTAGAACTCGACGAGGGCGGCGTCGGCGTCCCCGACGAACGCGTCGAGTTCCGCCGCGTCGGTGAGCGAGACGGGCCGATCCGCGGACGCGTTCGTGACTGCCTCCGACTCAGCTGTATTGTTTTCCATACACACTATCGTGTGCGGGTGGTGATAAACACCACGCCGACACGGCTCCGCTGAATCCTGTCCCTCAGAGCTGTTCTTGTCTCAAACGACCGGTCGCTGAGTGGATACGCCCGACTCCTACCTCTCGACCCCACTACCCCACGACTCCGACGACCTACGGGAACCGATCCCGCCGTGGTCGACAGCGACGACCCACGGAGTCGTGAGACGATCGTACCACACGCGGTAAGGCGGCGGGGAAGAGAGGATCCGATATGCGACGACGCGACCTGTTGGCCGGGCTCGCCGGAGCGGGAGTCATCGCCGGCGGGGTCGCGGTCGGCGGTCCCCACGGGGTCGGCTCCTCCTCGAACGGCTCGGTCGAGGACGAAAGAGTCGGAGACGAACGGGACGGCACGAACGACCGCACGACCGTCCCGACGACGCGGATCGAGACGTTCGATGCGCCGGGCAGCGAGGCGGGCCACGAGGAGGTCCCCGAGCGCGGGTCCCCGACAGTACTCGAGTTCTTCGCGACCACCTGTGAGGTCTGTGCGGGCTACATGGAGACGCTCCGGGCGGTCGAGAGCGACGTCGACGCGACGTTCGTCTCGATCACGGTCGAGGTCGTCGACGTGACCGTCGAGCGCGAGACCGTCGCCGACTGGTGGCGCGAACACGGCGGGAGATGGACGGTCGGCGTCGACGATGACCTGATCCTCTCGACCGCGCTCGACGCCGCAAGCGTCCCATTCACTGCCGTCCTCGACGGCTCGAACGCGGTCGTGTACGCCGGCGCGGGAGCGGTGGCCGAACACGACCTCCGCGACGCGATCGACCGGGCATGAGCGTGGTCGGAATGTTCGGGTTCGGAGCCGGGGGCGGGTCGATCGCGTTCGCCGCGGGCGTCGGCGTCGCTGCCTTCTTCTCCCCGTGTGCGTACGCGCTGTTGCCGGGCTACGTCGGCTACTACGTTGCCGCGACCGACGGCAGCGGGCCGCCGCTCGCCGGGGCGCTCGTCCGCGGTGGAGCCGCCGTCATCGGTGTGTTCACCACGTTCGCCGCGATCGCGGGGGCGGCACTGCTCGCCGGTGACTTGCTCCGGACGACGCTCCCGTTTATCGAGGTCGGCGTCGGTGTTGCGTTGGTGCTTCTCGGAACCATGACGCTCGCGGGCCTCGATCTCGACACACACGTCCCGCTCCCGCGTCGTCGGACGAGTATCGCCGGATTCGGGGCGTTCGGGGCGATGTACGCGCTCGCGGCGGCCGGCTGCGTCTCCCCGATCGTGATCGCTGTCGCCGTTCAGTCGCTCTCGCTGCCGACGACGACCGCGATCGCTTCCTTCGGCGCGCTCGCGGGGACGTTCGCCGCGCTGCTGCTCGCGACGACCGTCCTCGTTGCGCTCGGCCACGACGCCGGCGTGAAGCGACTCGTCGGCCACTCCCGGTCGCTAACGCGAGTCGCCGGCGCGGTCCTCGTCGTCGCCGGCGCGGTCCAGATCGGCCTCGTGCTCTGACCCGTCCGAACGCTTCGGAGCGGCCGGGTACGGCGGCTCCGCGCGGTCCGATCGGGAGCGCTCCGGTCGAAGCAGCGGGGAGTCCTCGTCGACTAGTCCCGGGACTCCGCACACACCGGCGGCCGCCCCGGCGCGCTCGACGCCGCCCGAGAGCGACTCGATCCGCCAGTCGACCGCGTGACCCGTCTCGCTCCGGTGGTCGTCCAGCGTCGTGCGGGCCGACCGGAGCTTCGCGTGTGTCGACTCGAACGAGCAGTCGTCACACGCCACCACGACCCGGGTTCGTTCCATACGAGCACGGAGGAGCCCCGCCGGGATACCGACCACGGTCGACCGGAATCGGAGTCGATGGGTCCGCGCCCGACACGGTCGCGAGAGAATCGCACCAGACGCGTTAATCGGACGTGGAGCGAACCATGGCGCGTGGAGACACTCGGACCCCGTGACGCGAACGCGCCGACGCGACGAGGTCGGTCCGCGTGACGGTCGAGACCTGCGAGCCGTCCGGCAGCATCTACGCGTCCGAACCGTTGAGCCTCGTCGTCTTCCTCCTCATCGGACTGTTGGGCGGTGCCCACTGTATCGGGATGTGCGGCCCGCTCGTGACGACCTATGCCGATCGGATGCGCGAGTCGGGTCGGCGTGAGGACCATCTCACGGTCGGGCAGGTTCGCCAACACGCTCTCTTTAATCTCGGGCGGACGGCGAGCTACACCGCCATCGGGGGGCTGTTCGGTCTCGCCGGTAGCCTCGCGTTCGTTACGGGCCGGACGGCGACGACCGTCGCGCGCGACATCCACGCCGTAGCCGGGATCGTCGTCGGCGCGGTTATCGTCGCGATCGGAGTTCGGTACGCGGTGCGACTCGAGTTCCCGTCCACGACCGTCCCCGGACTCGGCCGGCTCTCGACGGCCGTCACCGGACGGATCGTTCCACGTGTCGACGCGTGGGTGGGAGATGTCCGGATCGCCGGGCTCGGGGCAGCCCACGGGCTGTTGCCGTGTCCGCTCCTGTACCCCGCGTTCCTCTACGCGTTCGTCCAAGGCGATCCCCTCGGCGGTGCGGTCGCGCTCGCCGCGCTCGGGATCGGAACGATTCCGGCGATGTTCCTCACGGGAACCCTCTTTGCGTCCGTGAGCCGCGAGACCAGGCTCCGTTTTCACCGGGTGCTGGGGGTCGTCTTCGTCGTCCTCGGGTATGTCCCCCTCCAGCACGGGCTCGCGGCGCTCGGCGTCCCCCTGCCGCATCCGCCGATCCCCTACTACTCCCCGATCTGAAGGGGACGAACGTCCGAGCGGTCACGGCACTCCCCGCCGCGGCTCGTCAGTCGATCGTACCAGACGGGTTATTCCGATCGCGTGCCGAGATCGGGTATGAACCGACGTGCGCTGCTCGGCGGTGCCGCCGCCGTGACTGCGGGGACGGCAGGGTGTCTCACCCGGCTGTTCGAGGACGGGCCCGAGGGGGTCGTCCTCGGCCCACAAGCGGACCAGATCGCCGAGAGCGACGCGCTCTCGTACCCCGCCTACGGGCAGTCGATGCCGACGATCTCGCTTCCGGACCCGGTCGGGGGGATCACCGTCGACACGGAGGATCTCGACCGAACCGCGGTGTACACTACCTTTTTCGCCTCGTGTCCGGCGGAGTGCGGGATCCTCATGGGTCGGCTCAGTGCGGTCCAGGAGCTCGTCGCCGAACGAGGGCTGACCGAGAAGACCGCATTCCTCCCGATCACGTTCGATCCCGACCGTGACGACGCCGACGCGCTCCGTGAGAACGCCGACATCTACGGCGTCGACCTCGAGGCGGGTAACTGGCACTACCTCCGGCCCGAGGACCCCGACGAGGCGAACCGCGTCGTCACCGAGGAGTTCGGACTCGAGTTCGAGCGCGACACCGGGAGCGATCGGCTCCCCGGCTACGATTTCACCCACGTCGTGCTCACGACGCTCGTCAACCCCGACGGGGTCGTCGAGCGCGCCTACCGCGGCGAGAACCTCGATCACGATCGCGTCGCCGACGACATCGAAACGGTCGTCGAGGCGTTCGCCGACCGAGAGTAGTCAAGAGCCGCCCGTCGGCCGCACGGTTGTTTATAACTGAACGACGACACCACGAACACCGATCTCACCGCCGACAGTCGCTCGGTCCGCGAACGATCACACCGACGAGCAGGAGCGCGGCACTCACGAACGCGACCGTCGACAGTCGGTAGGAGCCGACGCCCTCGAACAGCGGCACGCCGACGGCCGACCCGGCGGCCGCGACGATCGGCAGCAGACAGCCCGCACAGCTGAACAGCCCGACGACGCCCGCCGCCAGCGACCCGGATCGGACGGTGAGCGCTCTCGCGAGCAACACGCCGAGGACGACGTAGCCGACCGACTGGAACGGGACGATAGCGAGCCCGACGATCCCGAGGTCGGCGAGGACGACGGGTCCCCAGCCGGGAAGCGCGCCGGTCACGGAGCCGCCGAACCCGGCCGCGTCCAGCGTGACGAGCCCGCTGACCGCCGCGAGCAGCAGAACGTAACCGACGGCGACCCCGATCGCCCACGGGGACGTTCGCCGTCGACCGCTCGACGCGCGCCCGTCGACCGCCGTGATCGCCGCCAGCGCCCCCGCCCCGGTCACGAACCAGACGAGCGGGTAGCCCGCCCGTCTGACGTCGATCACGTCGGTGCTCGTCACCGAGAGGTACGCCGCGAGGACGACGAGGTACGCGAGCGCGACGAGCGTTCCCGCCAGTACGCCGCGATACACCGCACCTCGGACGCCGTGGAACCGGGCGGGCAGGCCGTCGACGGTACCGAGATCGGTCGCCATGATCGGATCAGACCGGGTCGTTCGGGTCGGTCCCGTTCGATCCCGTCTCGTCCGCTTCCCGCCACCCCCCTTTGAGTTGGATGACGGCGATGACGAGGCCCGCAAGTGCGAACACGCCGATCATGTACGGGATGAGCGGAAGTTCGACGCCGACGAAATCCAACACGGTCCGGAGTTCATAGAGGATCACGCCGAAGACGGCGAGCGCGACGTAGAGCCCCCCGCGAGTGATGTCTACGGTCATCGGATCACCCCTGAGACCGGTGTCGCGGCGTCGGCGATCGCTCCCGCTATCGGAGCGACCGCGTCCGCGAACGCGACGAGCGGTGCGCCGATCCACTGCGGATACGTCCCGACGCCGGGGCCGAACAGTCCGCCGTTGTCGATGATCGCGGCCAGCGGGAGCGCGTACGCGAGCACGACGAGGACGATCGCGATCCCCACCCAGAGCCGCAGGTTATCGAGGACTTTCGGCGCGTCCTCGGAACCAGAGAGCGCGGGCGGCAGCGGCTCCGCCAGCCCGGACACTTTCGGGTTCCCCATCGTCAACACGACGTTGCCGATGAAGAGGATGGTCGAGACGAAAAGCAGCGTCCCGCCGATGGCGATCTGAACGTTGAGCTCCTCCACGCCCCCGAAACCGATCGGGTAGTCGAAGCCGGAGTACTCCGGCTCGGCGGTCCGACGGGGGACTCCGAGGAGCCCCTGCGCGTGCATCGCGTTCGACATGAGCGCCATCCCGATGAACCAGAGGACGACTTGGAACAGCCCGATCGCCTTGCTGTAGATCGGCTTGTTCGATATCTGCGGCCAGATCCAGTACGTCCCCGCCATGAACGTGAGCGCGACCGCGGTGCCGACGGTGAGATGGAAGTGGCCGGGCACCCACATCGTGTTGTGGATCATGTAGTTGATGTTGAGCCCGGCGTTCACCATCCCGGAGAAGCCGCCGGCCGCGAACATCAGGCCCGCAAGCATCATGCCGGTGAACGCGGGGTCGCGCCACGGCAACGACGTGAGCCAGCCGAAGAGCCCGGTCCCACCCCGCTGGCGTGCGCCGTATTCGACGCTCGCGACGACGGTAAACGCGGTGAGCAGGCTGGGCAGCAACAGGAACATCGTGTTCGTCATCGAGATGAACTTGAACCCCTCCGCGATGCCGGGGTCGAGGTACTGGTGGTGGATCCCGACGGGAGTCGAGAGCAGCAGGAACAACACGAACACGACCCGCGCAAGCGGATCGCTAAACAGCCGTCCGCCGGCGATCTTCGGGAGAACGGTGTACCACAGCAGGTACGCTGGCATCAGCCAGAAGTAGACGACGGGGTGGCCGAAGAACCAGAACAGCGTTCGCGTTAGTGTCGGGTTTACCTGCTCTATCAGCCCGAGCGACCACGGCAGCAGGAAGACCAGCACGGAGGCCGCGATCGCTGACGTCGCGATGTACCACATGATCATCGTCGTCAACACCATGAACGTCTGGAGCGGGATCCGCTCGTTCGGGTTCTCCTCGCGCCACGCGAGCCACGTGCGGAACCAGTCGGCGCCCGCGAGCCACGTTCCGATAATGAACACGACGAGGCCAGCATAGAAGAGCGGATGCGCCTGAAGCGGGGCGTAGAACGTGAACAGCACGTCGGCGCTCATGTCGAGTCGGTCAGTGAACCCGGCGAGGATCGCGATCCCGGTCATCGTGATCCCCGCTGACATCAGGAGGTACCACGTCCACGTGATCCGGATATCCACGACGGGCCGGTCGAGACTCCGGACGACCGCCCACGTGAACAGACCGACGAGGAAGAAGATGGTGAAGCTGATGACGAGGAAGACGCCGTGGGCCGTAAGCACCGTGTAATACTCGCCGGAGCTGATGAGTCCGCGGAAAATGTCGGTTCGGTGGAGCGTCTGGACGATACCGAAGGCGGCCCCCAGCGTGAGCGCGAGGAACGAGCCGAGGAACGCGGCGCGGACGACCTTCGCCTCTTGCGGGAACTTGTCGACGAACGTCGGCTCGGTTTCGAGCTCGGCGCTCATGCGTCCTCACCTCCCTCGGTCAACTCGGCGTACTCCTCCTCGGTGACGACCTCCATCGTCCCCTCCATGTCGTGGTGGCCCGCGCCGCAGTACTCGTTACAGACGATCCCGTACTCACGGGGTTCGTTCGCCTCGACGGATATCTCGGCGACTTCGCCGGGCACGACCATCGTGTTCGCGTTCGTCCCGACGACCTCGAAGCCGTGGATCACGTCACGAGAGGTGATATAAAAGGTGACCTCGCTGTTCTCCGGCACGACGATCGGATCAGCGGTTCCCGGGTCGAACCCGTACTGGAACGCGACGACGTACACCTCGTAGCTGTTCTCGCCGACCTGCTCGACGCGTGGGTCGGCGAACCGATCATCCTCGTCGAGAGCGGTCGCGTCGATCTGTCCGCCGCTGTCGGAGACCATCGCGATCCCCGGCCCGACCGCTCCGTACGTGACGGAGCCGATGAGCAGCAGTATCAGGACGATCGAGAGCGCCAGCCAGAGTTTCTCGTAGGCGTGAATGTGCATCCAGTGATCACCCCACAATAACGAGATCCCGCGAGAGGAACTCGACGTAGTAGACGTAGATCCACGCGAGCACCAGTATCGCGAAGTAGACGCCGATGAGCGCCAAGGTTCCGATCGGATCGAACTCCTCTTCGCCGCCGTCGTCGACGACCGTTCCTGTGGTCTCGGTTCGGCTCATAGTAACTGTTGAATACCCCCTTTCATATACCATCGAACCATTCCCAAGTAATAAGAATCTTGCCGCTATCTATGACGACAGGTGACTGTGTACCAGTATGCAGCTCCCGTTACAGCGAGCCCTACTCCTCGTGTTGGGCGCACTCGTTCCGGTCCTCGCGTATGCGGCCACAAGAGCCGACCTGCTCGTGGCGGTCGCAGCGGTGAACGTGTTGCTGATCTTTGCGAGCCTCAGAATCGCCACCGGCGGAAGCGGGCGATTCGGCGAGAACGGGACGGACCACGACGCGCACGGACACAACTAACCCCGCGAACGCGTCGGAACGGACCGATCGAGGATCGTGAACACGACACATGTCGAACTGTACACTCTGTGACCTGCCGGCCGGGGACGACTCGCACACCGCTGCGGACGTCGACGGCGAGTTCTGCTGTCGGGGCTGTCTCGCAGTCGCCCGCTCGCTCGACGACGTCGACGACAGAGACCTCAATGAGCGTCGACCGGGAACCGACCCGGGCGAGTCGTTCGACGGCGAGACGACCTTCCTCCACGTGGACGGAATGCACTGTGCGACCTGTGAGTCCTTTCTCGAACTGACTGCCGGGAAACGGAACGGGGTCGAGGCTGCGGAGGCGAGCTACGCGACGGACACGATCCGGGTTGAGTACGACCCAGAACGGATCGACCGCGACGAGTTGCCGAGCGCGCTCTCCGTCGCGGGCTACACTGCGAGCGACCGCGCGGAACCGACACCCGAGGGCGACGACGTCGATGTGGTCCGGTTCCTCGTCGGCGGCGGGTTCTTCGGGATGATGGCGATGCTGTGGTACGTGATCTTCCTGTATCCCACCTACTTCGGCTACGAGCCGCTGCTCGATCTGGGCGGTGTCTCCGGGCTCTACCTGTTCACTCAGATCTGGGTGTTTACCTCGATCATCCTCTTTTATACGGGGTTCCCGATCCTCCGGGGAGCATACGTGAGCCTCCGGGCGGGGCAGCCGAACATGGATCTGTTAGTGTCGCTGGCGGCGGTCAGCTCTTACGCGTACAGCACGCTCGCGATGTTTCTCGGTCGAACTGACCTCTACTTCGACGTCACCATCGCCGTGATCCTCGTCGTCACCGCGGGCGGCCACTACGAGGCGATCATCAAGGAGCGCGCGACCGGGGCGCTCTCGGCGCTGACGACGGCGGCGGAGACGACCGCCAGACGCGAGTCGGGAGAGACCGTTCCCACGGAGGCGATAGAGCCCGGAGACCGGCTGCTCGTTCGGCCGGGAGAGCGGGTTCCGTTCGACGGGACGGTCGCGGAGGGAACCGCCGCGGTCGACGAAGCGCTCGTCACCGGCGAGTCGCTGCCGACGACGAAACGCGAGGGCGACGCGGTCCGCGGCGGCACCGTCGTCACCGACTCGCCGGTCGTCGTCGCGGTCGGCGAGGAGGCGACGAGCACGCTCGACACGCTCGTCCGACTCCTCTGGGAGATACAGAGTTCGCGGTCGGGGATCCAGCGGCTCGTCGACAAACTGGCGACCATCTTCGTCCCGCTTGTGATCGTCGTCGCGGTGCTCGTCGGCGGCGCGACGCTCGCGACCGGTGGATCGGCAACGGCCGCCGCGCTCGTCGCGCTCACGGTGCTCATCGTCTCGTGTCCGTGCGCCCTCGGGCTCGCGACTCCGCTCGCGATTGCGGCCGGGATCCGGGACGCCGCCCGGCGCGGGATCGTGGTCGTCTCAGACGCGGTTTTCGAGTCGGCCGGCGATGTCGACACCGTCGTGCTCGATAAGACCGGCACCCTCACCGACGGAGAGATGCGGCTCGTCGGATCCACGGCCGCCGACGGGATCACAACGGAGCGCGTTCTCGAACGGGCGGCCGCGCTCGAACGCGCCTCCGCACACCCGATCGCCAATGCGATCGTCGGCGCGGTCGACCCAACCGCCGGGTCGGAGACCGCAACCGACGGCGGGACGGAGTCAGCCGTCGGAGTCGACGAACGGCCGGAAACGACCCCGCAGCAGGGGTCGAGAGCCGATGTGTCTGGAGTCGCCGAGGTGCCCGGCGTCGCCGATGTGACGGTCACCGACCGAGGGGTTGCGGGACGGGTAGACGGCGACCGGGTCGTCGTCGGTCACCGGTCGCTGTTCGCGGGAGCGGCGTGGTCGCTTTCCGACCGACTGGTCACAGCGGGCGCGGAGGCCGAGTCTGCGGGCCACGTTCCAGTGTACGTCGGCTGGAACGGGTCGGTTCGCGGCGTGCTCGTCGTCGGCGACGCGGTCCGGGACGGGTGGGAGACTCTGGTTGAGGAACTCGACGCGCGGGGGAAACGGGTGGTCGTACTCACCGGCGACTCGACCGCCGCCGCCCGGCGCTTCGAGGAGCACCCCGCGATCGACGAGGTGTTCGCGGAGGTGCCCCCGGAGGCGAAAGCCGAGACCGTGCGGCGGATCGGAGCGACCGAGCGCGTGGCGATGGTCGGCGACGGGAGCAACGACGCCCCCGCGCTCGCGGCCGCCGATATCGGGATATCGATCGCGAGCGGGACCGATCTGGCCGCCGACGCCGCCGATGCGGTCCTGTTGGAGGATCGACTGTCGGCGATTCCCGAGCTGTTCGACATCACCGCCGGAACGAACCGACGCTTAAAAGAGAACCTCGGCTGGGCGTTCGTGTACAACGGGGTCGCCATTCCGCTGGCGGTCACCGGCGCGTTGAACCCGCTTCTGGCCGCGCTGGCGATGGGCGCGAGCAGCCTGCTCGTCGTGAGCAACTCGGCGCGGGCGGTGATCGACGCGAATTAACAGTCTCTGGCTCTGTTGAAATCTAATTCGTCAGATACGTTGTAGTCTGAAACAACC
>OBKM01000717.1_pt1 | contig 15663 bp, 17 predicted proteins | sample 1519691 | NCBI WGS metagenome assembly OBKM01 (sample SAMEA37050418, study PRJEB22526) | metagenome | biome: saline pan; feature: lake; material: water | place: Egypt | collected 2015 | depth 0.5 m | reverse complement strand
ACGTTCTTCATATGCGCCGAATTCGACCGCCGTTTTAATAGTCGTGTCGTCATCCTCGAAGGCGGCCTCGAACTCGTCGAGCGGATACACGCCGGTGACGAGATCGGTCAGGAACGACTCGGAGAGCGTCGATAGCGACTCGACGGCGGCCTCGAAGTGCTCGTAGCTGGAGTTGACGCTCCCGACGAGCGCCTTATTGTGGAGGACGAGTTCGCGGTGGAGCCGTCCCCCGTCGATCTCGAACTCCCAGTCGCCGGGCACGCCGAGCAGCGCGGCGGCCCCGTTGGGCGCGAGCGCCTCGATGCTCTCGAAGGCGTGCGGGGCGTACCCGGTGGCCTCGAAGACGAAGTCGACGGCCTCGTGAGCGTCCGGGACCGCCGGCACCGGCGTCTCGTTCGAGTTGACGTACGTCGCGCCGAGCGACTCGATGACGTTGATCGTCGGATCGGGCCGGTCACGGCGCCCGAGACAGTAGATCCGCTCGAACTCATCGTCCAGCATCGCGACGGTGAGAAGCCCCAGCGCGCCGTTACCCAACACGAGCATCGACTCCGGCTCCCAGTGGAACGCCGACCGGCTCGCGGCCGCGTGTTCGACGGCCTTCTCCGTGATCGACGCCGGCTCGATCAAGAACCCCCACTCGGCCAGCGACGGCGGCACCTCGACGAGGAACTCGGCCGGGCTCGTGAAGTACTCGGCCATGAACCCGTGCGCACCGACGATCCCCCGTTCGTGATATCGTCCGTTTGGGGCCATGTCCGGCTCTCCCCGCGCGAAGTACTCGTTGGCACCGTTGGGCGGGCGGCGGACCGTCGGCACGACGAGATCGCCCGCCTCGAACGGGGTGTCGTTCGGGTCCTCGACGACGCCGACGGCCTCGTGGCCCAGCACGAGGTGGTCTTCACCCTCAGGGGTGCCGCCGTGACCGCCGGCGATCACCTCGTGATCGGTGCCGTCGACGCCGACGCGCAGCGTTCGGACCAGCGCTTCCCCCGACGACGGCTCGGGCCGGGGCTTGTCGATCACGACCGGCTCGCTGCCGCCCTCGTACACTGCGATCGCCTTCATGCGTCTATCGAGTGGGCCAGTGACCAAAAGATTTCTTTTATTCCGAGTAAACGATATCACGTTTCCGACCGCGGGTTTTTGTCCGAGGCCGGCGATCGACGGTCGTGTGTACGCTCACGATCGCTTGGCGCGCGTTCGAGGGAGTCCCGATCGCTCTCGCCGCGAACCGTGACGAGGCTCTCGACAGGGAGTCGGAGCCGCCCGCGCTTCAGGGAGAAGGAGATGCCGACTCTGGCGACGAGGGTCAGTACCTCGCCCCGCGGGACGCCGAGGCCGGGGGGACGTGGATCGGGATGGGACCTTCGGGGCTCGTCGTCGCCGTCACGAACCGGTGGCTCGACGATGACCGCGAGGGCGACCGATCCCGCGGCCTGCTGGTCGCCGACTGCCTCCGGATGTCCTCCGCGGTGGCGGCCGTCCGAGCGGTCGAGCGGGAGGTCGACGAGCGGACCTACGACGGGTTCAACCTCGTGCTCGCGGACGACCTCGCCGCGTTCCTCCTCTCGTACGACGGCCGGCTGTCGGTCACCCGGCTCGATCCGGGCGTCCACGTCGTCGGCAACGTCGGCGGAGTCGTGAACGGCGAGCCACGGTTCGCGGTCCCGGAGCGGCGCGCGGAGTCCGGCGCGGAGCGGGCGGGAAGCGCCCGCCGGGTCGCCGCCGCGGTCGTTCCGGAGCCCGGGGAGGGGGCGGGGACATGGCTCGACCGCGCGGCCGACGTGCTCGCGGACCACTCGTACGGCGCGTGTCTTCACGGTGACGGGTTCGGGACCCGGTCGTTCACCCGGATCCGGACCGGGTCCGACCCCGCGTTCGCGTACGCCGACGGGCCGCCGTGTGAGACCGCCGCAGAGGCGATCGTCGTCCCCGACGGGTTCGGCGACGGCAGCGACGCGACGGAAAGCCAGTTTTAAGCGACTCGCGGGCGGGTGTAGGGACATGAGCGTGTCCGAACTCGAGTCCGAGCTGTCGGCCGACGAGCGCGCCGGCCTCGAACTCATCCGCGAGACCGGCGGGATCCACCAGAGCGACTTCTGGAAGGAGCTCGACGTCTCCTCGCGGAAGGGAAGCCGCATCGCGGAGGCGTTAGAGGAGTCCGGGCTCATCCAGCGCGAGAACACCGTTTATAATGGGCACAACACCTACTACCTCGAACCCGCCCCCCGTGACCTCGAGTTCGGGCTCCTGATGGCCGACGATATGCTGTCCCCGTTCATCGGCGAGGAGGAGATCGACCCGCAGTCGGACGCCTTCTCCCAGTGGCTGATGAACCTCGCGTACGAGGAGTACTGAGGCCGCTACGACCACCGCGAAGCGGTTGTTGGCGCGTCGTTTCGGCCCCGTCGAAATCGAATCGGAGACCGAGACCGCTCGTCGAGGAGTGGTTTTCGCTAGACAGCGAGAGTGAGTAACGCAGGTCGGTATGAAGTCGGATCCGACCGATATCGTTCCAGTTTTGAAACCGGTTCCACCTTCGTGATAACGGAAGGGTAAAGCGACGGCGGGCCGAACGGAGTAGTACTGTGACGACGACCCAGGTGACGCTGGTCCAGATCGATAACTACGGACCGTGGACCGTGACGCCGGAGCCCCGTCGAGAGATGGACTTACAGACGCTACAGTCCCGGCTGTTCGCCGACATCGCCGAGTATCTCGGCCACCGTGACGGGTACGCTTTTTTCACCCGATTCGATAACATGATCACGGTGACGAACGGCATCAACGGCGACGCACACGCAACGCTTCAGGAATCGATCCGGAATCGCTACCCGGTGACCGTCAGCCTCGGCACCGCCGTGAGCGACCGCCCGGTCGACGCTCTGGAGGAGGCGAACCACCGGATCCAACTCGAAGGGAGCGCCCAGGACGAACACCGGACGGAAGTGCTCGCAGGAGAGTATCTCACGGAGACGACTCCCTCCGACCTACAGATCGCCCACTTCGACGTCGTGAACGCGACTGGAAAGTACACCGACCGACTCAACGAGTTCGACACGTTCATCAACATCGAACGGGCGTACGCGTCGCTGATGGAGTACCTCCGGGAAGCCCACGGCGCGCTCTCGTTTTTCGTCGGCGGCGACAACATCATCGCCGTCTGTCCCGACCTGAACGAGTCCGCGTTCACCGACGCGGTCGATCACGTCATGAACGACGTCGACGTCGACCTTCAGGTCGGCGTCGGCCGCGGTGCGACCGCCCACGAGGCCGGCTTCGCCGCCAAACATGCGCTTGAGGACTGTCGACACGACGGAACGAGCGTCGAGATCACCGGCGCACCGACCCCGAGCGACTGATCCGCGTCGCCTTCGCTGTCGTCCGCGCCGACACCCTGATATCATTCCTGATAACTGGATACGGATTTTTTTATATACCCGAGCGATACCACGAGCCAGCATGTCAGAAGAGATAGTCTTCGTCTGTACGGCGGACGAGTGCGAGGCCGGGCCGTGGGAGGGTTCCCACGACGCGATGGCACACTGTGAGCAGCACCCGAACCACGGGTACACGGGTCGGCCGCGATCGGAGGTCGACGAGGTCATCCCGGCGACCGCGGTCCGCAAGCGTGACAACCGGAACCTACAACACAAGGGTCATCCGCAGGGCGCGCTCGCCGACCACGACTGATCCACCCTCGGATCAGCGCTCCTCGGCGTCCTCGTCGAACAGACCGAGGTCCTCCGCGACGAGGTCGGCCAGTTGGTCCTTCAGTCCGGGGTCGACCTCCGCCACTTCCTCACCGTCGTGTTTCCCCTCGTTGTGTCGCGAGAGCGCGTCCTCGAGATCGTTCAGAGGGACACGGGTCTCCGTCTCGCAGTCGGTACAGACGATCGGAACGCGCGGTTCCTCCGTTGGCATGTCTCGAACCGTCGGCGGTGACGGATATAGTCCTTCGGGGATGGCCTCGACCGTGAACCGACGAAGTGCCGCCTACTATGACCCGGGGGCTCGAACGCCGAGGCATGCGAGTCGTCGTTACCGGTGCGGCGGGCGGGATCGGGAGCGGGGTCGCGGAGACGCTCGTCGACCGTGATCACGACGTGATCGCGCTGGATCACGACGCCGACGGCCTCTCGACGCTTCCCGACTCGGTCGAGACCGCGGTCCTCGATCTCCGTGACGGCGACGCGGTCAGAGAGGAACTGTCCGGACGCGACCTCGACGTCGTCGTCACCTGTGCCGGCGGCTACGAGCTCGCCGCACTTGAGGACACCACGCCGGAGTCGTTTCGCCGGCAGCTGGACACGAATCTCACGACGGTTCACACCGTGGTCCGCGCCGTCGCGCCGTCGATCCGGGAGCGGAACGGGCGGATCGTCGTCGTCGGTTCGATGGTGGGCAGCGTCGCGTTGCCGTACCACGGCGCGTACAGCGCCGCGAAAGCCGGAGTACGTGGGTACACTGAGGCGCTTCGACGCGAGCTCGAACCGCGCGGGCCCACCGTCGCCCTCGTCGAGCCGGGACCGGTTCGAACCGGGTTCAACGAGCGCGCGACCGACGGGATCCGGTCGCTGTCGGACGGCGGGAGCGCGTACGCCGACATCTACCGCGAGTTCGAGGCGTACACGCCGGCCGCGACGAGGGTCGAAACCGTCGTCGAGGCGGTCGTCACCGCGGCGACGACCGACCAACCTCGTACCCGATACCGGGTGAGTCGTCGGGCGAAATGGCTCCCACGACTCGCCGCGGTGCTCCCCGACCGCGTGTACGACCGGCTCGTCAGAACGGGCCTCCCGGGCGGCCTCCTCGGGCGGTTGATAGACCGCTAGGCGAGGAGAAGTGACTCCGTCCCGTCTCAGTCCGCCGACCCAGACGAGATCTCGCCCTCCGCCGCGTCGCTCTCGGTTTCCGCGGTCGCGTGGAGCTCCTCGACTGAGTCCGTGACCCGCTCGGCGAGCACCCCCAAGGCGAGATACGATATCAGTCCTTTCGGTGGGACGCTTTCCCGCATCGTTTCCGTCTCACACGGTCGTCGTGAAACGGTTTCGGCCCCGGGGACGGCACGAGGACGCGACGGTCGCCCGGGGAGGGTCCGAGTACGACTCGAAAACCCCTAAGCCACGGGGGCTCCAAGTCGACGTATGGTCGAGGCACCAGCGACAGAGGAAGGGTGGTTCGCGCTCCACGAGTTCCGATCGATCGACTGGGACGCGTGGCGAAACGCACCACGTCACGAGCGGGACCGAGCCATCGAGGAGGGACGGTCGTTTCTCGCCCACCGAGAGGCGCTCGCCACCGACGAGGCCGGCGATTCGGCGGTGTTCTCCGTCATCGGGCACAAGGCGGACCTGCTGACGATCCACTTCCGGCCGACGTTGGACGCGCTCTCGACGATCGAGCGATCGTTCGAGAACACTGCGCTCGCCGAGTTCACGACGACGGAGTCGTCGTACGTCTCCGTCACCGAAGTGTCGGGATACGTCTCCGACGCGTACTTCGAGGACGACGAGGCGGAGATCGACGATGGGCTCCGCCGGTACATCGAGGGGAAGCTGAAACCGGAGATGCCCGACGACGAGTACGTCTCCTTCTATCCGATGAGCAAGCGACGCGGCGAGGAGTACAACTGGTATGACCTCTCCTTCGAGGACCGCGCCGACCTCATGGCGGGCCACGGCGAGGTCGGGAAACAGTACGCCGGGCGGATCAAACAGGTCATCGCCTCCTCGGTCGGCTTCGACGACCACGAGTGGGGCGTCACCCTGTTCGGCGCGGACCCGACCGACATCAAGGACATCGTCTATGAGATGCGCTTCGACGAGGCCTCCTCGCGATACGGCGAGTTCGGGCAGTTCTACGTCGGTCGACGGTTCCCGCCGAGCGACCTCGGCGCGTACCTCGCCGGCGAGTCGGTCCCGACGGGCGAGTCCGCCGACGGCGACGCTCACGCAACCGGGACACATCCGGATGGCTCACACGACGCGCACGGCGACGGTTCCCACGGGGACGGTAGGGGCCACGACCACGCCGACGCGAGCGGCGGGTCCGCACACGGCGACCACCCGCACGGCGAGGAGGAGACGGGCGGCGAGGGCGACCATCCACACGGAGATGACTCGCAAGCGGGCGACGGGGACGGGACTTCCGACGAGGAGATCCGCGGCGAGCTCGCGGACCTCGACATCTACGCCGGCAAGCCCCACGGCGAGGACGTGTTCGCGACGGTCCTCTACAGCGAGGCCGACGTGGACGAACTGTTCGACGAGGTCGAGGGGCTCCGCGGCAACTTCGATCACTACGGCACCCACGTGAAGACCGCCGTCTACGAGGGCCACACGACGGACCGGACGGCGGTCGTCTCCATCTGGGAGACGGGGTCGGCCGCGGAGACCGCCGCCGGCTTCCTCTCCGAGCTTCCGGGTATCGTCGCCCGTGCGGGCGAGGAGTCCGGTTTCGGCACGATGGGGATGTTCTACGAGACGATACCGGAGTACACCGAGGAGTTCGTCGACACGTTCGACGACGTGGGGGAAGCCCTCGCGGAGATGGACGGCCACTTCGAGACGGATCTGATGACCAACGTCGAGGACGAGAACGACATGTTCATCGCGAGCCAGTGGCGCTCGAAGGAGGACGCGATGACGTTCTTCCGGTCGGACGACTTCCGCGAGACGGTACAGTGGGGGCGGGAAGTCCTTGCTGACCGACCACGACACGTCTTTTTGGCCTGATCGGACGAACCCGCAGTATTTTACCACGCACGCGACCCATATCGGATAATGAACGTTCGCGGCGAGCGGGAGTGTCGCGACTGCGGCGGTCGCTGGTCGTACTACGAGACCGGGTCGATCGAGTGTCCCGACTGTGGAAGCGTCCGGAGCGTTGGCCTCGAGGGACGGGCGACCCACACCGACACGCCCGCGTCGCTCGATCTCGCCCCACACCGAGATCGCTTCGGCGACGCGAGGGGAACGCTCCCGGCGGAGGGCGTCGCCGACCTGAAACGTGATCTCCGGGAGTACCTGCGGAAACGAGGATTCATTAGCGGCGGCGAGCTCCGACCGCTCGACGGGACCGTCATCGCCGCGCGCGAGCTGCTCGAAGCAGTCGACGTGTACGACCGTCTTCGTGAACCGACCGACGCTGACCGCGAGTACCTTCTCGCGCTGCTGGCTGGCGCGGATGACGGGGAGCGACCGGCAGCGACCGAGGTTCCCGGATCGATGCGGGAGGCCCGTGGCAGCGCGGCCGCCCGTATCGTGAGCGAGTATCGGGACGACTTCCTCACGTTCCTCGACGAGTTGGCGTCGCCGGCAGGATCGGATCCGGACGCGGATCCCACCGTCTCCGTCGCCGGCGAGGAGGGGACGGCGCGGATCGAGCCCGCGCGGGAGCTTCTCGAACGCGTCAGGGACCGGACGAAACGGATGGATGCGCTACAGGGGGATGTCGACCCTACCGTCGCCGACGCTCTGATCGAGGCGGCGAACGCGACGGGCGCGTATGTCCGGACCGGCGATACGGAGGCGCTCGACCGGGCCCGATCCCTGCTCGACGGCGCGGATGCGTGAATCACGACTGATACTCGCGGGCACACGTTCAAATCGTTCGGCTCGGACACTCGCGTATGCCCGACTTCGACGTCCACGAGCACCGCCACGCGCTGAAACAGCTCCGGGACACCGGCGACACGAGCCTCTGGGAGAACCGAAAGGCCATCGACTGTCCCGTCTGCTCGGAGCCGTTCGACCGCCTGTTCACCACGGGGAAGTCGACGGCACAGTTCCCCGAGAACGACGGAGCACGGTTCTGTCTCGCGCGCGACGGGGAGACGCTTCACCTATTTCGACACTGAACTGTTCTCGGTCCGGCCCGTTCTCAGTCCGGCCCGTTCTCGGTCCGCTCAGTCCTCGCCGACCGGGTCGACGTCGGGAGCCGGCTCCTCGATGTACCGGTCGGTCCACGTTCCGCGGGCGAACCAGGCGACTCCGACGATCGCGCCGAACACGTTCCCGAGCGCCATCCCGACCCACACGCCGGTCGCTCCCCAGCCAAGCGCAGCGACGGTGACGTCGACGACGGGGATCGTCACGCTCCACGTCAACGCGAGGTAGAACACGCTGGCGACGCGGCCGACCCACAGCGTGAGGATCGAGATGATCATCGCGGTCTTGGTGTTGCCCGCGCCACGGAACGCGCCGAGGATCACCTGCGAGACGCCGATGAAGGCGAACTCGACCGAGCGGATCCGAACGTACTCGACTGCGAGCTCGATGGTCGCCGGTGCGTCGGGCACGTCCCCGAGGAACGCCGCGACGATCGGTTCGGTGAACGTCACAGCGATCACGGCGACGAGGAACATCACCCCCGCACCGGTCGTTGCGGCGAGCTTGACCGCCTCCGCCGCGCGGTCCGCCCGGTCCGCACCGAGGTTCTGTCCGACCATCGTGTCGATCGCGCGGCCGAGCCCCATCGCCGGCAGGAAGACGAGGGAGATGAGCCGGTTCCCGAGGCCGTAGGCCGCGACGACCGGCGGCGAGAACGTGACGATCATCGCGGTGAGTGTGATCATCGCCATCGCGCTCGTCGTCTGTTCGACGCTGGAGGGGAGCCCCAGTCGGAAGATGTCCTCGATGAACCCGAAGTCGGGGCGGAGATCGGCGAGCGCGACCGCGGGACCGAGGTCGGTCGCGAACAGCGCCCACAGTCCGATGGCGGTCGCGACGCCGCGAGCGGCGATCGTCGCCAGCGCGGCCCCCTCGATCCCGTAGCCGGTGAACCCGGTCGCCGCGAACAGCGAGGACTCGATCGCGACGGGGTCGAGCGCGGCGATCCCGGGAACCGCCGCGAGCCACCCGAACAGCGGGTTGTTCTCGAACCCGAAGATGAGGAACGGATCGAGCAGGACGTTGACGACGACTGAGACGAGCATCACGGCCATCGGCGTCCGGGTGTCACCGTAGCCACGCATGAGCGCGGAGAAGACGAAGAAGCCGAACATCAGCGGGATCCCGAGGAAGATGATCTCCATGTAGTCGGCCGCGAGCGGGATCACGGTCGCGGCGGTGTCGGGATCACTCGGAAGCAGTTCGAGTGCCGGCCGGGTATAAAAGTACCCCCCGATCCCGATGAACACGGAGAGCACGGAGACGGTAAAGATGGTCTGGCCAGCGACGAGTCCGGCCGAGTCGTCACCCTCCGCGCCGGTGTACTGCGCGACGAGGATCGCCCCCGCGGTCGTGAACCCGCCGGCGACCGCGATGAGGAGGAAAATGAGGGGGAACGCCAGACTGATCGCGCCGACTGCCTCGGCCGAGAGCCGACCGAGATACAGCGTGTCGACGACGTTGTACGTGACCTGTAACAGCTGAATGACGACGATCGGCCACGCGAGATGGAACAGGGGCCGAACGAGGCTCCCCTCGGTGATCGAGTCCGTCGGATCGTCGGACGACCCATTCTCGTCGCCCGGGTCGGACGGCCCATTCTCGTCGCCCGGGTCGGACGGCCCATTCTCGCCAGCATCGCCACTCTCGGGCGGTACGTCTTCGCGCTCGTCGTGACCGGAGGACTGCTCGGAGGGCTCGTCGCTCACTCCGTGATAGGATGTAATCTCGGCGTATCAGGGTTCCGGTAGCGGCCTAGACGCCCTCAAAATGACGGGCCCGTTACTGGTCTGTGTCGGACGGATCGGAGCCGGAGCCGGGTACGCCGGAATCGGGGTCACCTCCGACTTCGGTTCCGCTGTCTCCGGTGTCGGTTTCGACGTCCGTGTCGCCGCTGGCTCCCGTGTTATCGTTGGCTCCGGCGTCCACGTCGACCTCGACGCCAATCTCGCTTCCCGGATCGGGGCTCTCCGTTCGCTGCCCGTGTCCTCGGTCGTCACGCATTCCCACCTGTGCGACTCCCGAGGTGTCGTCGAAGACGAGATGCCGATGCGGGTACGCCATCTCCACCTCGGCGTCCGCGAGCCGTTCGCGGATCCGCGTGTTCAGTTCCGACTGGACCTTCGCGAGCTTGTACGGCTTCTTCACCCAGTAGCGGAGCCGCAACAGGACCCCGTTGTCGCCGAACTCCTGGATCCGACACTCCGGGCTCGCGTTGTATCGTGCCACCCCCACACGGATGTCCGGGCCGCCGTTGATGACCGCCTCGCAGTCCCGGGCCGACCGCTCGATCCGTCGCCGAGCCTCGTCGATGTCGGACTCGTAGGTGACGAGCACGTCGGCGCTCCGGCGAGTTCGTTCGTCCTCCGCGGAGTAGTTCGTCACGTCGCGGTCGCGCATGTTTCCGTTCGGGATCACGAGAAACGTGTTGTCGAGGGTGAATATCTTCGTGTAGCGGATCGTGATGTCCTCGATGAACCCCTGAGTACCGTCGTCGAGTTCGACCATGTCGCCGATCTCGAACGGCTGGTCCGCGAGGATGAACACGCCGTTTATGAAGTTTCCGACGAGCGGGGCGAGGATGATTCCCACCACGGCCGAGAGCACCGCAGTCCCGATGAGGAGGTCCGTGAACCGGAACCCGATCGCCCAGAGCCCGAACAGGAACGCGAACACGATCGTTCCGACTCGAACCCCGCGAACGATCGTCTGTGCGACGCTCTGTCGGGAGAACTGCCGGGCAACCGGCCGGCCGATCACCCGAACGATGAACCGCGCCAGCACGACGCCGATGACGACGGAGAGAACGACGAAGAGGAACCGCGCTCCGGGGATCTCCCCGAGCCACGAGGACCAGTCGTCGATCGGCGCGGTCACCTCCAGTCGTACCATAGCGAACACCGCGTCGTCCACCCGAAAAAGCGTTTCCTCCCGCGACCGCGCGAGCGAGACGGTGGGGAAACGATAACCCCCACCCGGTCGAAGCGGGCGTATGCGCGATCTCACGTCCGAACCGACGTTCAGTTTCACACACGAGACGGAGCCGGAGGACACGCTCATCGCGGGGTTCTCGGCGTACGGCCTCGCCGGACTCACCGCCGTCGACTACCTCATCGATCACCTCGAACTCGAGGAGCACGGCCACGTCACGGCCGAAGGGATTCCCTCGATCACCCCCTTCGAGAAGGGTCGACCGCGCCATCCGACCCGCCTGTACTCCGCCCCGGATCTCGACGTGACGGTGCTCGTCGGCGAGCAGTTCGTCCCGTCGGCGTTCGGCGAGCACCTGGCGACGTCGGTTCTCGACTGGACGGAACGCAACGACGTCTCCGAGATCGCCGTCCTGTCCGGCGTGCCGATCCCTCACGGTCCGGACGCCCACCGAACGTTCTACGTCGCAACCGACGACTATCACCAAGCACGACTCGACGGGGACGGGATCCCCGCGATGGAGTCCGGGTTCCTCGACGGGGTCAACGCGACACTGCTCGAACGCGGCATGGAGTCGCCGCTCGGTGTCGGGGTGTTCATTACCCCGGTACACGCACAGGTGCCGGACGTCGAGGCGGCCATTCGACTCGTGGAGACCGCGGACGACGTGTACGGCCTCGGGATCGACGCCGGTCCGCTCGAGGCGTTTGCGGCCGACGTGCGCCGCCACTACGAGGACCTCGCGGAGCGGATCGAGGAGCGTGAACCGGACGGAACGTACGACCGGATGTACATGTGATCGGGTCGATCCGGTTATGGGGTGGATAATTCGGATATGAAATCGGGTGAAACTCGTCTCATAGTAAAAAATTATACCGGAGGACCGTGTTGAAACGTTCATGGCAGACGATCTCCGGACGACGCTCGATCACGTCGGAGACCGGTTCAATCTGGGCGAGTACGAGATAGACGCGTATCTCACGGTGCTGGAACACGGTGAGTTGACCGCCAGCGGGATCGCCGACCGAACCGACATTCCGCAACCACGGGTCTACGACACGGTTCGAAGCCTGTCGGACAGAGGTCTCGTCGAACTCCGCGAGTCCCGTCCGATGAAGATCGTCGCGGTGGATCCGGAGGACGCGTTCGGCGAACTCCGGTCGTCGTTCACGGAGATGGTCGACGAACTCGAAGCTCGCTACACGGCCCCTACCCGCGAGACCGAGGCCGTCTCGCTCGTGAAGTCTCGTTCGACCATTCTCCGATATCTCGAGGAAGTGATCGTCGGTGCCGAGTACGAACTCGCCGTTTCGCTCACGCCGGAGCTGCTCCGTCGGTTCCGCGATGACCTCGCAAAAAAGGTAGCGGAGGGAGTCAGCGTCGAACTCCTGGTGACGCCAGCCACTCGGGCACCAGCCCCCGATGAGTTCGACTACCTCGAAGTGTCGACGACCGCTCGCGCGCGTCGCGGCATTACGACTCCGATCCTCGCCGTCGGCGACGGGGTGTACTCCGTGTACGCGACCCAAGACGCGTTACGCGACGATCGGGAGCGGTACGGCGTCATCTTCAACCGGTCGGCACTCGGCTTCCTCGTCTCCGGGTTCTTCGGGACGGTGTTGTGGACGACGGCGGAGACCATCGCGACCAACGACATGGATCGTCCCTTCCCGCGCCGGTACGCCTCGATCCGCCGGGCGGTGAAGGACGTTCGCGCGTTCGACGGGGATCCGTTCTATGCGACCATCTCCGGGCGTGACATCGAGACCGGCGAGGCGGTCACGGTCCGCGGGCGGGTGGTCGACAGCGCGTTCGAGGACAGCGAGGAGGTCGCCTCGCTCGTCGTCGAGACCGACGCCGGTCGTATCGAGATTGGCGGCCGCGTCGCCGCCTTGGAGGACGTCGAGGGACAGGAGATCGTCATCGGGCGCGGGTCGCCGCCGGAGATCTGATCGGTTCGGACGGGGTCCGACCGGTCCGGACGGGACCGGTGCGGTGTCGCGGCCGGTACCGACTTATTACCGGGCACGACACGGGGAGTATGGACATCCATCTCACGCGATCGGACGTCGCTGGGACCGCCCGCGCCCCGCCCTCGAAGAGCTACACTCATCGCGCGCTGCTCGCGGCGGGCTACAGCGACGGTGCGACCGTCGCGTCCCCGCTCGTCTCCGCCGACACGAAAGCGACGGCCCGCGCCGTGACCGCCTTCGGCGGCAGCGTTACGCCGGAGAAGGGGGACGCCGACGACCTCGCCGCCGCCGACTCGCTCGTCGTCGAGGGGTTCGGCGGACGACCCAGTGTTCCCGCCGACGTGATCGACTGTGCGAACTCCGGGACGACGACCCGATTGGTGACCGCGACCGCGGCACTCGCCGACGGCGGAACGGTGTTGACCGGGGACTCGTCGCTGCGGTCGCGACCGCAGGGCCCGCTTCTCGACGCGCTCGACGAGCTGGGCGTCCGTGCCGAGTCGACCCGCGGGAACGGGCAGGCACCGCTCGTCGTCTTCGGTCCACTCTCGGGCGGCGACGTGGCGATCCCGGGCGACGTCTCCTCACAGTACGTCACCGCCCTGTTGATGGCCGGCGCGGTCACCGACGACGGGATCGAGGTGTCGCTGACGACGGCACTCAAATCGGCCCCCTACGTCGACATCACGCTCGAGTTGCTGGACGCGTTCGGGATCACGGCCGACCCGATCGGGAGCGAGACGGCGGCCGGCGCGGAGGGGTTCGTCGTTCCCGGCGGTCAGACGTACGCGCCCGAGGACGGTCGCTACGAGGTTCCGGGCGACTTCTCGTCGATCTCCTATCTCGTCGCCGCGGGCGCGGTCGCCGCCGATCCGGACGACGCGGTTCGGATCGAGGGTGCGCGTCCGAGCGCGCAGGGCGACGCCGCGATCGTCGACATCGCGGACCGGATGGGAGCGACCATCGACTGGGACCGTGAGAACGGGATCATCACGGTCGAGCGCTCCGCGCTGTCGGGCGTAGCGGTCGACGTCGGCGACACGCCGGATCTACTCCCGACGATCGCGACGCTCGGCGCGGTTGCCGACGGCGACACGCGGATCACGAACTGCGAACACGTCCGCTACAAGGAGACCGATCGCGTCGCCGCGATGGCCGAGGAGCTGGAGAAGCTCGGCGCAGAAACGACGGAAGAGCGGGACGTTCTCACGATCCACGGCTCCGAGAGCGACCTCCGGGGGACGACCGTCGACGGGCGGGCCGACCACCGGATCGTGATGTCGCTAGCGGTCGCTGCGCTCGCGGCCGAGGGGACGACGACGATCCGCGGCGGCGAACACGTCGACGTCTCGTTCCCCGGCTTCTTCGAGACGATGGCGGAACTGGGCGCTCGCGTCGAGCGATAGCGGGTGTCCAGAGGCCGTTGCTGGCGACCGGGATCAGATAACTCGTTTTCCGAAGGCGCTGGCCGCGAGCTCGGTCGCGAGCGAGGCGGTCTCGTTGTTTCGATCGAGCGTCGGGTTGACCTCGACGAGCTCCATCGACCGGAGACAGTCGGCCTCGTCGACGAGCTCCATCGCGCTGTGGGCCTCCCGGTAGGTGACGCCGCCGCGGACGGGCGTCCCGACGCCGGGTGCCTCGTTGGGGTCCAGCCAGTCGAGGTCGAGGCTGACGTGAACCCCGTCGACGCCCTCGGCGGCCGCCGCCATCGCCTCCTCGGTGACGTCGGTGACGCCCCGTTCGTCGATGTCGGACATCGTGTAGGCCGTAAATCCGCGATCGCGGATGAGATCGACCTCGGCGGAGTCGACCGATCGGAGTCCGACCAGCGCGACGTTCTCCGGCGAGAGCGTCGGCGCGTTCGCCCACGCCTTGCCGGCGAACTCGTCGATCCCGAGCGCGGCCGCGAGGGGCATCCCGTGGACGTTCCCGGAGGGACTCGTTGAGGGCGTGTTGAGGTCAGCGTGAGCGTCGAACCACACCGCGCCGATGTCGGCGTCGCGAGCCGAGCCGACGAGCGAGCCGATCGCGATGGAGTGGTCACCGCCGAGCGCGAGCGGCACCGCGCCGTCCGCGAGCGTGTCGCTCACCTCGTCGGCGAGCCGGCGGCACACCCCGGCCGTCTCCTTGAGGAACTTCGCGTTTCCAACCGCCGGCTCCGCGGTGTCCGGGTCGCGCTCCTCCGCGCGCGGAACGTGGAGGTCCCCCGCGTCGACGACGTCGACTCCCGCGCCGGCGAGTTCGTCGGCGAGTCCCCCATACCGGATAGCTGACGGCCCCATGTCGACGCCGCGTCGGTTCGCCCCGTAATCAGTCGGTGCCCCGATGATTCGAACCCGTGTCATACGCCAAGGCGAACGCGATACGGCTTGAATGGCCGGGGTCCGGTCCGCACTCGTCGACGACGACGACGACGACTTCGCTCCGGACCCATCCATCCACCCGCCTATCCATCCACCCATCCATCCGCCCGCCCATCCACCCATCCATCCGCCCGCCCATCCACCCATCCATCCGCCCGCCCATCCACCGTGAACATCTCGGACCGAGGGAACCGTGATCGAACTTAAAACAGCCGCGAGCGGCTTCAACGATTGCTTATAAGAGACGATGCGGTGGCGCGCCTCCGAGTGGCCGAGCGGAGCGAGGCCGCGAGGAGCCCGCGAGGGAGCCCGGAACGGCGCTTATAAGCGCCGTTTCGGCGAGGCTGGGGAGGTGTGAGGTGCGGTGCCGTGCGGTGCGGGGTGGGACTCAAAGGGGCAGCCTGCTCCGGGAAGACGGGTGACGCAAGCACTGGAACGGGCGAGCATCGCGAGCCCGTTCCAGCGCGCAGCGAGCCCTTCGACCGGAGCAGGCTGGGGCTT
>OBKM01000716.1_pt1 | contig 15671 bp, 20 predicted proteins | sample 1519691 | NCBI WGS metagenome assembly OBKM01 (sample SAMEA37050418, study PRJEB22526) | metagenome | biome: saline pan; feature: lake; material: water | place: Egypt | collected 2015 | depth 0.5 m | reverse complement strand
GGCGCGGACTGCGATGCTCCTTGAGGAAGGAAGCTTAGCACCTGCAATCAGCTAACAACCCACAAGGAAAACGATTTTTACAACCCGAATTGATATCTATTCATGGCTGATACCCGCGACAAGACGATTCTGATTGTTGATGATGAGGAGGTCGTCGCCGAATCATACCAGCTGTATCTCCAAGACGAGTACGAAACACGCATTGAGACCACAGGTGGGGCGGCACTGGCGGAGCTCGATCCAACTGATCGAGAGATTGATCTTGTGCTATTAGATCGTCGCATGCCGGGCATGTCTGGTGATGTCGTGGCCAAACATATCGACGACTACGAGCTTGATTATCAGGTGCTCATGCTGTCTGCGGTTGATCCGGATCTCGATATCATCGATATTCCGTGTGATGGGTATCTCACGAAACCGGTCTCTGAAGAGGAGGTCATCGCCGCGGTCGAACGCGCATTCTTGGTTGATTACTACCAGGAACTCGTTGCTGAGTACAACGCCGTGGCCGAAAAATACGATGTGCTTGTCGATCAGTTCTCGAAAGAGGAGCTATCAAACAAGGAGCTATTCACCGAGTTCGAAGCGCGGATGCAGCGTCTGGAGTCCGAAATCGCCGAAACAGCCGCAGCATTAGAGCAGACGAATATGAAAGGCGTCTTCAAACCGACGCCGTAGCCTCAGGCTGGCCGGAGGTGTTCACAATCGCCGGCGTGGACAACCTCGCTGCCTGTCTCGGTCTCGACGACAAGCGCGCCAGGAAACCGAATATCGACAGCCTCCCCCTCAATCGTCTCTCGCGGTGTCTCAACCCGCACTGTTTGGCCAAGCGTTGCCGCATGCGTTTTCCAAGCTGAAATCACACCTTCTGGGTTCGCTACCAGTTCAGCCAGTGTTTCAAGGATGTCCTGCAGCACCCTCCGGCGATCAACGTCTCCGACAACGGCCTGGAGTGATGTTGCCGTCTCGGGAAGCACCGCTGCAGCAATGTTCGCGTTGCAGCCGATTCCGACAAGCAGCCACGAGACACGATCAGCCTCGCCCTCCATCTCGGTGAGAATCCCGGCCAGCTTCTTGCGTTGCTGGGTGTCCGTCTCAACCAACACATCGTTTGGCCATTTGAGCGTTGCATCGACGCCGACGCGCTGACAGGCTCGCGCCACGCTGACGCCAGCAGCAAGCGTCACTATCGGCACATGGGCAGCCGGCAGTTCGGGCTGGAGCACTGTCGAGGCCCAGATTCCGCCCTGCGGTGAGGCCCACTCCCGACCGAGCCGGCCTCGCCCACCGGTTTGCTCGTCGGCAACAACGACAACATCTCGCTCGCCACCCGCTGCGAGCGACCGCGCCTGGTCGTTGGTGCTTTCGATTGTGTCGTGATACTCGATCCGATAGGGTGCGTCTAACCCATACTGGATCGCCGCCGCGCCGTATGCGGGCACGCCTTTCACGCTGTAGCCGTCGGCGGTACTGTCAATCTCGAACCCGGTCGACCGTAACGCTTCAACATGTTTCCAAACCGCTGCCCGCGAAATTCCGAGCTGCTCGGCCAACGCTGGCCCAGTGGTTGGGCCGGCTGCGAGGCTCGATAGCAGCTCCCGCCGCGTCTCGTTCATACCCTCTGCTACGGCAGCGATCCCAAAGAGTCGTCGGTAGCGCGATTTGGATACCGGCGGCCAACAGGGGATGCGTCGGATACATATTACCTGAGCCGCTACCTACTGTATGCTCACGTTTCTCGCCGGCGGCACTGGCACGCCAAAACTGCTGGCGGGTGCGACTGATCGCTTTTCGCCGAGTGAGTTGGCTGTCGTCGCCAACACGGGCGATGATATCGAACTCGGTGGGCTGTTGGTCTGTCCAGATGTGGATACCGTCATCTTTCAGGCTGCTGGCGAGCTTGATACTGCCCGGTGGTGGGGAATCGAAAACGATAGCCACGAGACAAACCGGGAACTCCACCGCTTGGCTGATGCTGCCGGGTTGGATGATGGGCCACAGTATCTGCCACCAGATCAACAGACCAGTGGCCGAGAGATTGCTCGCTGGCGACGCTTCTCCGGGATTGCGGAGTTCATGACAATCGGCGACCGCGACCGGGCTGTCCATATCACACGCACGAGCCTGCTTGATGCTGGCCACTCGCTTACTGAAGCGACTGCGGTGTTGACTGAGGCGTTTGACGTGGAACTGACCGTGTTGCCAATGAGTGATGAGCCGGTCGCAACGCTTGTTGAGACCCCAGATGGAACAATGCATTTCGAGGAGTACTGGGTTGCCCACCGCGGCGATGTGAGTGTCGAGGCTATCGAGTACCGCGGCAGCGACAGGGCTGGGCCAACAGCCGAAGTCAGCGAGGCACTCACCGATCCAGTCATTATCGGCCCCTCAAACCCAGTGACGAGCATCGGCCCGATTCTGTCACTCCCTGGTGTTCGCTCAGCCCTGGAATCGACACCAGTTGTCGCTGTCTCACCATTCATCGAGGACGAACTGTTTTCCGGCCCTGCGGCTGATCTGATGGCCGCAACCGGGATGGAGCCGACAACACAGGGTGTTGCCGACGCCTACCCGTTTGCTGATGCGTTTGTGCTCGACAGCGAGGATGCGACCGAACTCGACCGCCCGACCGTCCGCACTGATATCACCATCGACACTGAAGGCGACAGCAGGCGTGTGATCGACGCCTCTTGGGAGGCGCTTCAGAATGTTTGAGCCGCGACTCGCCTTCGCCAGTCTGAGCGGTGAGGCCGATGCCTCGTGGGCAGCGGCTGGGGCTGGGGTTGCGGGAGCCGCGTTTCTCGGGGGGATCGCACTCGATGAGCCAAGCCGGGCGGCCGCCCGCAAACTGGTTGCTCGTGATCGGCGTGAGTTTCTGCCACGCGATCCCTTCGAGTGGATCGAAACTCAGCTTGCGGCACTCGATTCGGCTCCGATCCACGCAGGCGTCAACGTCAGAAGCAGCCAGGTAGAGCCAGTTCGGCAGGTCGCCGAAGTCTGTGCTTCCCATGACGCGATTCTCGAAATTAACGCTCACTGCAGACAGGCGGAACTGAAAGCCGTCGGCTGTGGCGAAACGCTGTTGGCCGACACCGCCCGACTCAGTGAGTATGTTTCTGCGGCTGCGGCGACGAATGCGACAGTCAGCGTCAAGGTGCGAACCGAAGTCGCTGGCGTTGATCTTGTCGAAACGGGCAGCCAAATCGCGGCTGCTGGAGCCGACATCATCCATGTCGATGCAATGGATAGCGAGTGGGTTGTCGGCGAGATCGCCGACGCCACCGAGCTGTTTGTCATCGCCAACAACGAGGTGCGCGACCGTGAGTCGGTTCGGACGTATCTGGGGTATGGTGCTGATGCTGTCAGCGTTGGCCGCCCAAGCCGGAATCCAAACGGTGCAGTTCTCAGCCGCGTTGCCTCGGCTCTCGCACCGGAGTCAACTTCATGACCAACCTAACTCTGATACTACTCTGACTGATCAAAAATCATGATTAACCAACTGACACAACATGACTAATCCGACTGACCCAACTCCATGACCAACCCAACTGAGGCACCATCTGCTGGCGACGACCCAGCCGACTACAGTGAAACCGTCGATCCAGCGGTCGCAACACCAGTCGATACCGCTCAACTCGCGCTGTTGTTGGAGGTGACCGGAACACCCAAACCCGGAAACGTCGACCGCCATCGTGATCTGGATGACCTTCGGTTTGAGCAGTTCATGGCTGGTGCAGTCGGGGCCCGCGAGGGGTTGCGACAGGCGGCTGCTGGCGAACCAGTCGGCTCGGCATTTGAACACGCTGTTGCTGGGATGGCAGCCAGAGCGAACGAAAACACGCAGTTTGGCTGTCTGTTGTTGCTGGTACCGCTTGTCGCCGCCGCCAGCACCGATGAGCTTACGCCTGCTGGGGTTCGCCGCGTTGTCGAAGCAACAACCGTTGAGGATGCAGTTGCCTTCTATCGGGCCTTCGAGCACGTCGACGTTGCTGTCGATGAGCCGCCAGATGAGACACTTGATGTTCGTCGCGGCGCGGCGGCAGCCCCCACGCTTCGGGAGCGAGAGCTTACGCTGTTGGATATCATGGAACAGTCGGCTGACCCGCCGACCGGTGTTGCCGACCGCAACGCCCAACAGTGGGTTACTGGGTTTGAGCGCGTCTTCAGTGCTGCTGAAACACTGGCAGCCGATGAGGGGCCTGTCGCTGACCGCGCGGCGCGGCTGTTTGTCAGTCTGTTGGCCGAAGCCCCAGATACGCTGGTCGCCGCCACACACGGTGAGGCTGCGGCGCGTGAGGTATCAGAGCGTGCGGCCAGCATTGAATCCGAGCTATCGGCTGGCAATCTGGATGCCGCGGAATCGCTTGCCGAGGAGTTTGTGACTGCAGGATACAATCCGGGGACGACCGCTGATCTGACCGCTGCCGCACTGTTTATTGCGCTTGAAAACGGGCTGTCAGTATGACAGACGCCACGCCGAGTGCCGATAGCTGGCCGGTCGAGCTACGCGGCGTCACTGAATCTGTTGTCGCCACACGCGGCCCGAATGACCGCTGGAATATGGCTGCTCTTGGGTTGCATGTGCCGGATGGACCAGCCGATCCAATCGAGGCGACAACCTGGGGCAACACCCGAACGAAACGCAACTTTCACCGACAGGGCGGCGGCGTGGTGCAGTTTACGCCAGATGCCCGCGAGTTTGTGACTGCTGCGGTGACGATTCGGGAGGAGTCACATCCAGTGTTGCCGAATGCCGATGCGTGGGTTGAGGTTGACGCCACGGCTGTCGAATTAGGCGAAGACGGCGGGACAGAATGGCAGCGGTGGGAGCTACAGCCGACTGATTCAGGCACGGTTGCTGCGGAGCGACCCCACACGATCAACCGCGGGTTTGGAGCAGTTATTGATGCAACGGTCGCTGCCTCTCGGCTGGATGTTCCCTCCTACGACACCGACCGACTGCTGAACCGACTGGCGTACTTTGAGACCGTCGTCGAGAAATGCGGCGGCCCGCGTGAGCGGTCAGCCTTTGAGACGCTGAGTGAGGCGACTGAGTGGCGAGCAATGGCCGACAGCGACCGCAGCCGGAACGAATCGTTTTAGTGTCGCTCTGAATAATCGCTGGTATGGCAATTAAACCGAAGTACGTCAAGCAGCTTGGTCGGACACTGCTTGAGGAGTATCCAAACGCATTCAACACGGATTTCGAGACCAACAAAGAAAACGTCAGCAAACTCACCACCGTCGAATCGAAAGGCGTCCGCAACCGGGTTGCTGGCTACATCACGCGGAAGAAAGCGGCAAAAGTCTAACTTGGTGTCTTTTTCGGCGACGCTCAACTCGGTAGCTACTGGGCTGGCTGTCAATGTTCGATAGCTACTGCGTTATTAACGCGCGGTAGCTACAGCGTTGTCGACAATAGAAGCCACAGCACTCAGTACACGTAGTCAGATTCAGTCAGTTGCACGTAGCCCTGCGTGCGGAACTGACGTTTCTGTTTTTTATAACCGTAGACGGTTTTGATTCCTGACCAGCCAGATTTGAGGGTCGCGAGACTCGTCAGCTTTGGGCCCTCGTCTGTCAGCAGATCCTGCACCGATTTGAACGTTCGATCCCAGTCTGCGGGGCCGTATCCGCGACAGAGTTCAGCAAACGTGACGTTGCGAAGCAGCTCATCACCAATTGCCTCCTTCCATCGCGTGTTGTACGCCGAAAGATCGCCCGCGGCTGCCAACTCTCCCGCAATCGCGCCGGTTCGGACAGCGACGTGGTCGCCGCCTTCGTGGAATGCGGAGGTCGTCCCCATTGCTCCGCCGGCGATAGCGATACCGGCTTCGATAGGTGACTCGATTGGCTGGGTTGAGGAGATGCTGTAGGTTTCGGTGCCGCCGCGTTTGCCGCAGTCTTCGGCGCGCGGAAACGCCGCGTCGATATCGTACGCATCGCCCCACTCCAACTCAAGCAGGCGGCGAATGTATGTTTCGCCGTCAGGGATTGACTCATCTGTTGGCTCCAACAGCGGGTACGACTCGCGGTCGTCGATGGCGTCGATATCCAGCCCGATTGGCATCGTCAGCCCCACACGACAGATATTGTCGTGGTTGGGAAACACCCACGGGTAGGCGGTGTGGCCGGGCATATGCCCCCACCAGAACTTGATCGCGCCGTTTATTTCCTCGAAGACATCCTCCGGAAAGCGGCGGTACTCCTGGTAGGCGATATGGTTGACTTCGGGAGCCGCGAGGATGTCGCCAGCCGCCGTTCCGTCCGGCAGATACTGATCCAGCACCTGGTTAGTGACGGTTCGCTGTGGGCCGTCCGCCAAAATCACGAAGTCGGCACCGATCTCCTCGCCGTCTGCGGTCTGAACCGTATGCCGTGGTGTTTCGCCACTCGCAGATTGGTTGGTGTCGACACCGCGGACACGGACGCCGACGCGGTACGTTGCGCCCGCGTTTTCAGCGCGTTCTCGTAGCCAATCATCGAACCGGGCGCGCTGAAACGTGTAGCCAAACTTGTCGTATGAGGCGTCGATTCCGTTGTTCCGCAGGGTACAGGATTCAGTCGGCCCGATGAACTCTGCGCGGTCGAGTTCCTGGAGCACCACGCCGTTGGGAAACTCCTCGGGGTGGATTTGCATGATATCTACCCAGTAGTCAAGAATACCAGCTGCGTCCGTCGAGTCGGGGCCTAACTCCTCACGGTCGGCCCGCGGAACCCCCTTTTCGAGGATGACCGCCGTCGCCCCACGGCTTGCGGCCGCATGGCCAGCAGCCATCCCGGCTGGCCCGCCACCCACGATGGCGACATCAACGCGTTCCATACAGTCATCCATCCGGATCGACTATTAAACCCACTGAAACTGGTGTCAGAAACCGCTTGCGACATCTGAAGCAAACCGCTTGCGACATCCGAAGCAAACCAGTTGCGATACCCGTAGGCATTATGAACACGCCGTGCTAATCGGTGCTGTGGACGCACACCAAGCCGAGTTAGAGAATCCGTTTGGGATGGACGAGCAGTGCACCAACTGTCCTGGCCTCTGTGACGTGCGTGAGAACGTTGTCCACGGCTACGGCGACGTTGGCGGCGAGTTTCTCTTTGTTGCGGAACGCCCTCACGCTGGGGCCGACGAAACCGGGATTCCGTTCACTGGCGATGCGGCGGGCGAGCGGCTCCAGTGGATTCTCACCGAACTCGGTTTTGGGCGCTCCGATCCTGATGCAGCCGAGCCTGATATCCAAAACGCGCTGTGTACCTATCTGACCCGGTGTCGACATCCCGACCGCAGCCCGACTGACGAGGAGATCGACACCTGCGAGCCGTATCTCAACGCCGAGATTCGGATGATGAACCCACAGATCATTATTCCCATCGGCCAGCGAGTGATCGAGTCGCTGGCGATGGAGTACACCACCCAGTCACCGGAGAGCTTCGATATTGACGAGGTGCATGCCACAACTGTCCGGGGGCGTGGGTTTGAGCTGGTGCCGATGATCGAACTGGAGCGACAGACCGACGCCGACAGCGAGGCATTTATCGATCATATGCAGGAATCGGTGTTTTCCAGAGATTACCGCCAGACAAAGGGTCGACGGAGTCGGTAGCTGCGGGATGCCGCAGTCGGTCGCTCATCAGTGTGGATCACCGCGTTCAAGACGCCGCCTGCCTGAGTAGTCGCTATGACTGTTATCGCTGTGCTCGCGTTGCCACCACGTGATGGGCTTGTGCTGTCTGACCTGCCTGAAACCAGCCCGCTTTCGAGTGCTGAGGCCACCGAGTTCTACCGGGCACTGCTTGCGGATACGTTCCGGGCGGTCGAACGCTCTGGTGGTGAGCTGTTGGTCAACTATCCGGAGTCCGACCAGCTTCCGGAGCAACATCAGACTGATACGGAGCCAGCCGCGGAGCTGCGGGCTGTCGCCGCCGACACATTGGCCGAGCCATCCGAGGCCAGATTCGAGCCACAGGTTGGCTCGGCGTTCTCCGCGCGAGCTGGCAACACGGCGACGCATCTGCTCCGCGAGGAGGATGCCAACTCAGTAGCGATTGTTCGCGGCATCGCGCCGTTTTTGAGCCGACAGCTGATTGATGAGGCGGCGATGAAGCTCCGCACCAACGAGGTTGTTGTCGGGCCATCGACCGCGGGTCGGATCTACTATCTGGGCGTCACTGAGCCGATTGATTTCAGCGATCTCTTTACTGGGATTGTCCAACAGCGCGTCGCCAACCGGGCTGCTGACGCTGACCACGAGACTGGGTTTCTCCCACTGTCGTCGGTTGTCGAAACCGGCGAGGATCTGCTGACAGTCGTGCCACAGATTCGATCTCGGGTCGCGTCCGAGCGCGTGGTTCCCGAGCAGACAGCGACGTTCATCCACGACCATGGACTGGCTGTTGTCGACAACGACGGCCCCGAGTTGATTATTGAGTAGGTCGAGTCGGTATCACCAACCAGAACCGTTTTTAGTTGCCGTCCCACTTTTTCGCATGCGGGTGGGATGGCAGAGTGGACTATTGCGCCTGCCTTGAAAGCAGGTGGCCTTTGGCCTCCTGGGTTCGAATCCCAGTCCCACCGCATTTTCCGGTGAACAACACTTGCGAGCACCTCGTGTGCTCGCCACCCCGTGAGCCGGAAATCGTGTCCGGGATTCGGATAGGGAGCAAATCTCTGATTTGCGAGTGAGTTCGAATCCCAGTCCCACCGCATTTTCCGGTGAACAACACCAGCGAGCGACTGTTGTCAAATACCACTCAGTGGTTTAGAATCGCCGCGCCAATCCCGATTGTGTGACCGATGCCGACGAGAGCGATTCCGGCCACCGAGAGATACAGTCCGGCCTCGCCGTCGCCAGCGAGCACCGACATGAAATACGCCATCGCGCCCAAAAGCGAGAGTGCCGCACCAGCAATGTATGGCGTCGCCTTCTCACCGAGCAACGCGCCGGTGTAGGTGAGTCCAATCGCCGGCAGGAGCATCCAGCCGACAAGGCTGACTGCCCAGAGCCACTGCTCGTATGCCGGCAGCAGAAAGCCCGCAATCCCGGCCAGCGTAATGCCGAGGCCAACAACCATAATCACGCCCCAGCCCTGCAGCACGCGGTCTGTCATCTCCTGCCACCCGGTTAGGACGAAGAAGCCGAGAAACGCAGCCATCACCAGATGCGCGACCCAAATCGAGTGTGCAGTCACCACCTCAAGATGGGCCGCACCAACAACAGTCCACGCAGCCGGCACAAGCACCCCCGGCCCGCGTTGGCGGATGGTCTGTAACACAGCCAGTCATTTTGACTCAGCATATAAGAGGGTATTTGTTGCGTCGTGGTTGGAGTATTCCATCATCGACGTGGCCGAAAGCACCAACGACCATACACGCTTTTGGTCTCACCCGCCAGATGCAGAAGCGAATGGAGTTTGAGTCGATCCCCGGCGTGGGAGCCAAAACTGCTGACGCGCTGGCCGAGCTTGAGGATCCCGAAACCGCGCTACAGAACGGTGATGTGCTGACGCTGATGTCCGCACCCGGGATCAGCGAAGGCCGGGCAGCCGCCATCGCTCGCGGCGCGATTCGGCACCGACACGGCGATCCCGGCGGGCTGTTGGCGACTGATCAGGCGCGGGCACTGTACGAGGATATTCTTGGCTTGCTACAGGAGCGGGCTGTCACCACCTATGCTGAAAAGCGACTGGAAACACTGTATCCGGCGACGGAATCTTCGCGGATAGCAGAGGTACGAGACCGCGTCGAGATCGCCATGGATCGTGAGCCAACGCCTGCTGTACGGGAGGCTTTAGCCGCGGTTGAACCACTGGATTCGCCTGCTGATCTCCGCGTCCGCGAGCGATGTGTCGCCACCACTGACGCCGAAACCTACACGGCAGCGCGCGAACAGCTCCCCGAACTCTCGGCTGAGATCGTTGAGGATGGCCACGATATCGACGAGCTTGCTCGGTCGTATTCGACAGTGATTGTTCTTGATGCCGCCTTTGCTGGCGGGGATTTCTCCGGAGATGTTCGCGTTGAGCCGGATGCACTCGATTCGCCGGCTACAGTGGTTCCGGAACGACTGCTTTCGTTTTTTGCTACCAACCGCGAGTCGCTGTTGGCGGCTGCCGCGGTTCACGAAGAAAGCGAGCTCACACCACCGCTGGATATTGACCAACTGAAAAGCGGGCTTGAGCGCGTTGCCGACGATGGCACCATCGTTGGCGACGACGAACTCTCGCGGCTCAAAACCGCGGTTGATGATCTGGATGCGGCTGTCGGCACTGCCGAGTCAGTCGCCAACGACCATCTCCGAGAGGCAATCAAAGAGCGGGATGTCACAATCGAAGGGCAAGACTTTCTCTCACTCGTTGAGCAGGGTGCCCGCGTCGACTCGCTGCTCGACAGAGAGTTGGCGGAGGATTTTGAAACAAGCCTCCAGAAAGCCCGCAATCACCTCACAGAGAGTCTCGATCTTACCGAAACCGAAGCCGAGTTGGCTGATCGCGTGTTTGGTGGTGAGCCGACGTTTCCGATCTCCCGCCGTGACGACAGCGTCTCGCGGCTCAAAACCGAGCTGACCGCTGCGCGTGATCAGCGGGCAGCAACACTCAAAGCCGATCTTGCGGCTGATTTAGCTGATCTCAAATCACCCGCAGCAGCGCTCGTCCGAAACGCGCTGGAGCTGGATGTCGAGTTAGCGATTGCCGCCTACGCGCGGGATTTTGACTGTGTGCTGCCCACGTTTGAGGAAAGCGGAATTGCAATCGAGGGTGGCCGATCACCGCTGCTCGATGTAGCATTTGACTCAGTTGAGCCGGTTGAGTACCACGTCGATGGCGTCACCCTGCTGTCGGGTGTCAACTCGGGCGGAAAGACCTCGCTGCTTGATCTGGTTGGTTTCATCGTGATTGCTGCTCAGATGGGGCTGCCGGTGCCAGCGGAGACTGCCCGACTCTCGCAGGTATCGGAGCTCCACTACTACGCGAAATCCCAGGGGACACTCGATGCGGGCGCTTTCGAGAGCACGCTACGGGATTTCGGCGATCTCGTCGAGGGCGCGACAAACCGCCTCATCCTTGTCGATGAGTTAGAAAGCATCACCGAACCAGGCGCGAGTGCGAAAATCATTGCCGGCATTCTGGAATCACTCGATCAGCAGGATGCGACTGCAGTGTTTGTCTCCCATCTCGCCCGCGAGATTCGGTCGGCAGCCGATGCGGAGATCGCTGTCGACGGCATCGAGGCCGAGGGACTGGTCGATGGCGAACTCCAGGTTAATCGCTCACCCGTGAAAGACCACCTTGCTCGGTCAACGCCGGAGTTGATTGTCGAAAAGCTGGCTGAGGACACCGAAGGTGAGTTCTACGAGTCGCTGTTAGAGAAGTTCTGAGCAGATGTTGATGCCACTTCCTGTCAGCTCAACAACGCTAGTTCCGGAATGAACGACGAATCATCCAATTGAACTGTCACATGTCGGCTATCAACTTTGCTCGACGATGTTGCAATCCGAGTTGGTGGCACCGAGGAGGGATTTTTCATCGAGGACGACGGTACGGGGATTCCAGAAGCCGACCGCGAAAAGGTGTTTGATGCCGGCTACACAACCGCCCGAGACGGGACTGGGTTTGGCCTCAACATTGTCCACGCCGTTGTCGAAGCCCACGACTGGGAGGTCACCATTACCGAAAGCGAAACTGGCGGGGCTCGGTTCGAGATTACCGAGGTTGAGTTTGCGGAGTAGCTGTTGTCAACAGATTTTGATCCCCTCAGTAGTGCCACGGGAATGAATCGAAATCCGGCTCTCGATCCTCCAGAAACGCATCTCGGCCCTCCTTTGCCTCGTCGGTCATATACGCAAGCCGCGTGGCTTCGCCCGCAAACACCTGCTGGCCAACCAGCCCGTCGTCGGTTGCGTTGAAGGCGAATTTGAGCATCCGCATCGCTGTTGGGCTTTTGTCTGTCATCTCCTCGGCCCACTCTAAGGCGACGTCTTCGAGGTCGTCGTGGGCGATTGCCTCGTTTACCATCCCCATCTCCGCAGCCTCTTGGGCAGAATAGGTTTTGCCGCGGAAGAAGACCTCACGGGCTTTCTTTTGGCCGATCTGCTTGGCGAGGTAGGCCGACCCAAACCCGCCGTCAAACGAGGCCACATCAGGATCAGTCTGGAGGAATTTGGCCGCTTCGTCGCTGGCGAGTGTGAGATCACAGATCACATGCAGCGAGTGGCCGCCACCGACTGCCCAGCCTGGGACAACGGCGACGACGGGTTTTGGCATCGTTCGGATCAGTCGCTGGACTTCGAGGATGTGGAGCCGACCAGCCTTGGCCTGTTTGACAGCCGGATCCTCATCCTCGGCGGCCTTGTCGTCCGCGCGGTACTCATAGCCTGAGCCACCGCGGACAGACTGGTCGCCACCGGCACAAAACGCCCAGCCGCCATCCTCGGCTGGCCCGTTGCCAGTCAGCAACACACAGCCGACGGTTGCCTGTTTGCGGGCGTGATCGAGCGCGGTGTATAGCTCATCGACTGTCCCAGGACGGAACGCATTCCGAACCTCGGGGCGGTCGAAAGCGATCCGCACAGCCGGCACATCGCGTCCGCGATGGTAGGTGATATCGTCGAAGGAAAACGTCTCGACTGTCTCCCAGCGGTCGGGATCGAACAGTTCCGAAACCATACCCGACAAAGAAGCTGCGGTGATAAAAAGCCAGTCGAAGCATGGGCTGGCCACGACGGCGGAACGAGACTGCTATCCCAGCTGCTCACGCTGTTTTCGACCACTCGAACAGACTGGACAGTGACCAGTGACGGCGGTGTTGTACAGCCGGCCGCAGCTTTCACACTCGGTAAGTTCGCTGCCTGCGTGGACACAGAACGGATCCTGACTGGCTGGCACAGTCATCTTTGGCGGGGGTAGTGACTATTTGGCGTTGCCATCAATTCACCTACTGATACTCAACATGCCAGCATTGTAAACTTATTGCCTAATTGAACAATAGCGTGGAGTCTCTACCATTCTGTCTTGCGTGGGATTGCTACGGTTCGGTCTACTGGTTCTCGGGTGATTCGACAAGCGGGGTGTCGCCCTGTGCTTCGACCATTGCCGCTTGGAACACCTCGTCGTTAGCGCGGTCGGAGCCATCGACGCTGTGAGCGAGTTCCCAGCCTGCATCCTCGTCGTAGACAGCGACGATAGCGACGGCGTCAGTCTGGACGAGCACGCGGTTGGATAGCTCCTGTGGCCCCTGCTCTTCGGTCATAATCGGAATCGCGGTCAGGATATCGTCGTGGGATTCCAGCTCAGTCAGCGTTGTCGTCGGAATCGGACTGTCGGGAAACAGCTCTTGGATCGTATCTCCATCGACCATACCAGTGCTGACACACTGGGGCAACTCAAATCACCCGATTCCACATCTCCGGCGACTTACTCCTCTCGCAGCCCAGCCCGGACTGTTTCGGCCTGGCTGTCGCTGTTGGCAACGAGCAGAAACTCGCCATCCCACTCGCCGTTTTCGACTGCCTCGGCAAGAGCGGGGCTGATATCGAGTGTGTTTTGGGCCGTCAGATCGCCCTCAATTTCGTACTCGATTTCGGCGTCTTCAGGGTATTCATCAGCACTCACTGTCTCGAAGGAGTCGACGGCCGCGGCGGCGGCCGAATCAGTCAACTTGATTGGGACGGCCGCGCCGCTGTCGTTGTCGCTGATCTGGCCGACGCTGGCAACGTCGTCGTCTTCAAACAGTCGTTGCCGTCCAGTCGGCCCAGTAACGAATGCAGTCACGGCCACATCCGTGTTTGCTGCGGTCTGTTCGCCAGTGCTACAGCCCGCCAGCGTGGCGGCTGCAGCGGTGGAGAGCATGAGGAGGGTACGGCGGGAAACCGACATCATACTGAACTCTTGAATCGATTGATAAAAGTCATTCTTTCTTTCTGGTTCGGAGGCTGCAACCGAGTGTGTGAAGCTCCACTACAATTTTTCAGTCAACTCCGTCACCAAAAATGAGTATCTGGAAAAGTACTGAATCTCAGGCACGATCTGTTCATCGGTATCCATTGTAGTTCCTGTGAGCCGAATTTAAACTGACATACAGCGTCAACAAATAGACACTCACGTGGGCAACGATTATTGCGATAGCCGCTCAACTAAGGCCTATGAGTACTGACTCCGGCAGTACGAATGACCCTCCTGTCGGTGCGACTATTACGCTCACCTACGAGGGTGACTGGTGGGTTGCAAGCGACGACGAAACCGGTGTCACGAGCCAAGGAAAGACCCGGCATGAAGCACTCGACAATCTCGATGAGGCATTGCAGGGGTATCATGGCCAGGGGGAGCCGCCGAGTGAAGCTGACCTCCGTGAGGCTGGGATTGATCCCGAAAAGAACACAGCTGGATCGATTGAAGACTCAGATATATTCGAGTAGTCAGTACCGAGGAAATGTCGCATCCTCCATTCTCCGGACTGGAAATCGTGAAGGTGATGGTGAACAGTGGAATTTACGATTGGGATCGAACTCGCGGAGCCCACGTTATCCTTCGGTGGGAGCCGCCGGCTGATCACGATGCGGATTTCCGTACTGTCCCACTGCATGATGAGGTGAGTGAAGGAACCCTTCGGAAGATCGCCGATCAAGCCGGAGCCAAAGACAACCACGAGTTCAAAGCGTGGATCGACAGAAACCAGTAACCATTTTTTGCGTCGGTTTGCTCCCACTGCTGTCGGCCACCGCTCTCTGCTCACGCGATGGAGTCGTCGTTCGCATGGTCAGCGGAACCTTAGTGCTCCGTAGAACTTTTTGAACAGCTGGTGCCACGAAACCCCTCTACCATCGACTCTGTCACACACTTGTGGATTGAGTTCCTCAATAGGTTTCCAGGAGTACTAAGGTTCCGCTCGACTTGAAAAAGCTGAATCAAAAACTGCTGCCTCGCTGACGCTCGGCAGTGAACCGCTTGCCGTGGTCGCTGATGCTACTTTTCGACAGTGTTTCGGTATTCATACTCCCATTTTGGTCGGTAGGGTGTAGCCTGTGGAATGCAGATTGTCGTATTATGCCGAACGTTTTTGCGACCGGATCATGTATTTCTCTCTATGAGCATCGAATCGGACGACGACCCCGACAACGCCGGGGTTGCAACGCAGATTTCGCTGGAACTCTCAGAAGACGGCGAGGTGTGGCTCGTCCGTGATGAAGAAACTGGTGTGGCTACGGAAGGCGAGACGCGCCAGCAGGCTCTCGAAATGCTTGATGACGCGGTCGCTGCGTACAACGGGGCGGGGCGCGAACCGACGGACGAAGAACTCCGTGAGGTGGGGATTGATTCCGAAGAGAACACATCTGGATCGATTGAAGACTCGGAAATTTTGAGTGGTTAGAACCGAAACATCGGAGAAACGGTTTTGTTAGTTCACATCTGAATATCTACTATGGGAACGAAGTCGATTCAGGTCTCAGAGGCGTTTCACTCGTATGTTGAGGCCCACAAGAAGGAGGATGAGACGCTGGGCGAGACATTGGTTCGATTGACCGGCGGCCCACGACCCGAAGTCGTCGCTGGCCTTGTCTCCGAGGAGACAGCCGAGGCGATGGAGGAAGCAATTGAGACCCGAAGTCAGAATCAGACGACCAGCCGCGAACGGATCGTCGAGCAGTTTGAGTCCTCAGATGATTCTTGATACC
>OBKM01000715.1_pt1 | contig 15683 bp, 13 predicted proteins | sample 1519691 | NCBI WGS metagenome assembly OBKM01 (sample SAMEA37050418, study PRJEB22526) | metagenome | biome: saline pan; feature: lake; material: water | place: Egypt | collected 2015 | depth 0.5 m | reverse complement strand
CACGAGGACGAACGGCTCGAACAGGTGCGTCATGCCACACCGAACTTCGCCGATGTCGACGAGCACGTCCTGTTCGCAGGACAGGAAACAGTGCAGAAAGACGACACCTGAGATGGCTCCCGATTACGACGTACAGATTCGGGACGCATTTCCCGAGCTGGACGAAATCGGCGATAGCAGCCTTCAAGAGCAGGTCATAGAGGCATGGCGACTCGGTCTCGAACGAGGCGGCTGGGATCACATCGAATCAATCCCATACGCCTGGAACATTCACGAGGTAACCAACGTCGAGCACGTCCGCGGGGTCGCACAGATCGCTCTCGATGGGGCCGGTGTCGGCGCAGCGCTTCACGGTGCCGAGCCGGACACCGATGTTGTTGTCGCGGCGGCACTCCTGCACGACGTTGGCAAGTGCTATGAGTACGTCGATCACGTTGACGAAACACAGGTTGATCCCGATCCGGAGTACGCAAGCGGGGCAGTCCCCCACTCGCTGTCGGGGTACGCGCTCGCCCATGAGGTTGGCTGTCCGCTGGCCGTACAGCGGGCGATTCCACATATCATCGGCGAGGTGCCCGAGCGAACACTCGCGGCGGAGCTGGTCAAACACGCCAATGCAGCCTCCTCAAACGCGATTACACAGTCGACAATGGGAATCAGCCTCGACGAGTGGGTCGAGCAGTACTCCCAGACAAGCTAGTCGGGACACAGCGCGACAACCAACTGCAAGGTTCCGTTTCGACAGATAGGGCTGTCAGAGTAGGTGGTTTATTTGGAGGCATCACCTCCGGCTACACATGGGTGAGGCGCTTTACGAAGAGTATCCAGCGGCGTACGAGGCGCTGTACCAGCACAAGCAGTACGAAACTGAGGTTGCGTTCGTCAGCGACTGGTGTCACAACCGCGACATAGCAGTTGAGAATGCTCTCGTTGTCGGCTGTGGTCCGGGACACCACTCCCGACACCTTCTGGACCGCGGGGTCGATGTCGTTGCCGTAGATCAGTACGAAGCGATGGCTGAGCGCGCCCGCATGAATGCGCCCGGTGCGACGGTTACGGTGGACGCGCTGCCTGATCTCAACACAGCAGGCTCGTTTGATCTGGTGTGGGCGCCGTTTACTGTCGTCAATCATCTCAGTCCAGATGCGTTTCCGACAGCGCTTGCCGCCCTCGCTGAACGAGTTGCGCCCGGGGGCGCACTCGTTTTCGACAGCATGGCGTTTCCCGAGGAAGAAGAGTGGCTCTGGCTGCGAACCCACGAGTCAGAACACGGGGAAGTTGCGCGAATGGGTGATGTACAGCGACTCGCCGACAGAGAGTTCCGCTGGCATACGGTGGTGTTCTTTGATGACAGCTGGTTTATCGACCGCCATGATCTCTATGTCCCTGAGGAGTCATTTGTTACAGGAGCGCTGTCGACGCTTGGGTTCGAGGCAAACGTGGAGGAAGGATACGGTCCAGACGACCGCTCGACATCACCGACGTTTCTTGCCCGCCGAACAGACAGGTGAGCCAAGCGTAGGGACAACAGGTGCCTAATGACCCCCGTAGTTTCGGTTCGAAAGCCCTTTTACCAGCCCTGACTGACTAGTCAGTTAGTGAGCGACGTGGCGAACGGACTGGGGAGTGACAGCAAGCAAACCGACGGTGGGAAGCGGCGCCGCCTGACGAATCTGGTGGCCATACGATGAGCCGCGGGCCGTTTGATCGGCTGGTCGCGACGCTACGAGCGGCGCGGGAGCAAACGCCGAATCCGTTCCGCTTGTTGATCCTGTATATTGGCCTGGGCCTTGCGCGGCTCGGACTGATCGACCGCCAGCGAGCGGTCCGGACGACGGATCTCGCGTGGCCCCGGATCATTACTGGAATCGCCCGGATGTCGAAAAACGCGGTTGACGTGGCGATGGTTGGTGCAGCGGTTGGGCTGAGTGCCGTCGCGGGCGTCGGGCTCGCCGGGCCGTACTGGGGGCTTGCCTTCGCAATTGGTGGAGGGGTTGCCGGGGGAACGATAGCACTGGTGTCCCAGCGCTATGGTGCGGACGCTTACGATGAGCTTGGACTTGCGGTGCGGTCAAGTACGCTACTCGCGGTGGCGATCAGTACCCCGGTGGCGGCGGTGTTCTGGTTCTACCCTGAAACGTTGATTTCGCTGTTGAGCGACAGCGAAGAGCCGATCGAACAGGGTGCGCTGTATCTCCAGGTCGTCGGGCTCGGCGTACCGTTCGCGTCGCTGAATCTCGTCGGGAGCCGTATCCTCGTCGGTGCCGACGACGCATACACGGCCATGCAGATTCGCGGCGGCGGTGCGATCGCTAACATCGGCCTCAACGCGGTGTTCATTTTCGGGCTTGGCTGGGGTGTCGAAGGCGCAGCGCTCGGGACGGTCCTGTCGAACGTTGCAGTCACCGCTGCGTTCGCACTCGGACTGGTGTGGGGCTACCTACCCGGCATCGGCGCGTTCCCAGTGACCATCGATCCGACCGGCACCTACGTTGATCCAGGCACGCTCTGGGATCTCGTCGAGATCGGTACGCCCGTCGGGCTTCGAAATCTCGTTTGGACCGCAGCGGAGTTTCCGATGCTGTTTATCCTTGGGCTGTACGGCGACACGGTGCTCGCCGCGTTCGTGATCGCTCGGCGAATCTGGGGCGTGATGAACACGCCCGGCTGGGGCTTTGGACTCGCCTCCTCCAGCCTTGTCGGGCAGTCTCTCGGCGAAGGCGACGAGCGACTTGCTGAGTCCTACGGTCGCGATATCATTCGCTTTTCAGTTGCAGTGTACGCGCTGTCTGCAGTGTTGATTGCAATCTTTGCCGAGCAGATCGTCGTCCTCTTCGCCGACGACCCGGATGCGGTGCCAACTGCGATCAACCTGGTGTACGCCGCTTGTGGTGCAATTATCTTCCAGGGGATCTCTGGTGGTGCCGCAGGTCCACTGGACGCCAGCGGCGACACACGTGTCCCATTTGTGAGCCAGTTTCTCGGGATGTTCTGTGGCTCGATCCCGCTTGCGTATCTCGGCGCTGTTGGTCTATCGATCCCGGCAGTGACGGTCCCGGCGGTCGGGACGATCCCAGGGATCGAGATCGCACCGCTCGGGCTGCTTGGCCTGTATCTTGCGTTCTTCGCAGAGACAACCGTTCCCGCCGCAATCAACTACTGGCGGTTCCGCACAAACAAGTGGAAACAGATTAGCGAAGACTACCGACCCGATGCGGCGCCGGCAGACGACTGATCAGGGGGTCAGCACAGACGGTCGGTCCACAGGTCTTTTGCAGAGGCGGCACCGAACTCGTCCCGCGTGTCCGCTCCGACAGACGACGACGCCTGGCGTACGATCTTTGGCCATGAGCAGCCCTACGACCAGCAGGTCGACGGCATCGAAACCGCACTCGAAACAATCAACGACGGCGGTTACCTCGCGCTCGAGGGCGCCTGCGGGACTGGGAAGACGATGCTCGCGCTTACTGCAGCCACTCACCTCGTCCGCAGTTCCGAGACACCGTTCCAGCGCGTGCTGGTATTGACCAGCGTCAAACAGCAGCTCCAGCAGTTTGAAGCGGACCTACAGACGATCAATGAGGGGCTACCAGACGACTGGGACCCGGTTTCGGGGCTCACACTCGTAGGGAAGGCAGATGTCTGTTCGTACGCCCGCGAAGGTGCTGCCGGCATCGACAGCGGGAACGTGTACACTGAGTGCGAACGCCTTCGTGATAACACCCGGGGGTTGACAGGTGAGGACGGGACAACCTCCGCAGGCGCGCTCGTCGATGAGGCGCGGCGCCAGCAGATTGGCCTTGACAGCGCCACACAGGGGAGCGCGGCGGCAACCTATCTTGAAACCGCTGGCGAGGCAGCACCGTATGATCGGACACTCCCCGAACACGAGGATGTCGAGTTTTGCCCGTTCTACGCGCAGTATCTCAGTGATCTCCCCGATGACGGCGACCGGTCGGAAGCAGTTCCGTTCGACCCAACCGGAGCAGGACTGATCGATCCAGAGGCGCTAGTCGCCCGGTCGGTCCGCCATGGCACCTGTCCGCACTCAGTGATGGGCGCTGCGCTCGAACAGGTCGAAGTCGTTATTGGCAACTACTATCACGCCTTCGATCCGCAGACCAGCGCCGCATTCACTGAAGGGCTGGTTGATGAGTCGACCATCGTCGTCTGCGACGAGGCACATATGCTCGAACCGCGCGTTCGCGACCTCGTCAGCGACGGCGTTGCGGATTCGACGCTCCGGGAAGCAGAGGGCGAGCTTACTCGTGTGCTACAGCCACTGCAGGCCGGTGAGCGTCGTACCGAAGGCGGCCCAGACGCGAGTCTCGTCCGAGCTGAGCTTCAGGAAAGCGATCTCAGCCAGCACGATCTCGAACGGACCCAGGAGTTTCTGCGGGCGCTCCGGGAAGAGCTCGCCAGGCGAGCCGTCGAGTTCCTCGATCGCGAACGGCCGGGATGGGACCAGCCTGATCACCAGGCAACAGACGCCGAGATTCCCCTCCGTGCTCCGGACCGGTTTGAGCCGGATGCGCTCACTGAATGGGCCGAGACGGAGGGGTTCGAGCGGGAGTGGACCCGTGCGGAAGCCGTCGGTGCGTTCGTCGGTCGGGTGCTCAACGAAGCAGCCGACGAAGAGCGTCAGCGCTCCGCGCCATCAGCAGGGCGAACCCTCGCTGCCTGGGCGCGCTGTGATCACGAGCGGTACTTTCGGTCAATCGAGCTCGAAGCGCGCTACGACGACACCGCCCCCGGCGACTCCTGGCGACGCCGATACGCTGCAAGCCTATCGCTGTACAACTGCGTGCCCGGCGACGCAATTGGTGAACGCCTCGCTGAGTTCGGCGGCGGCATCCTGATGAGTGCAACGCTGGCTCCGTTCCAGGCGTTTCGCACTGTCACGGGGCTCGACGCCCTCGAAGCGGACGGCAGGCCTGTCGAAACCCGACAGTACGATCTAGCGTTTCCACCTGAAAACAGGGCTTCGTTTGCGGTCGCCGCCCCCAAGTTCACATACGATAACCGTGGCCCGACGCCCGATCCGGACGAACAGCCAGAGGGTGTGCGCCGGACCTACGTCGACGCCATCGAGGCAATCGCCAAAAGACCAGGAAACGTGCTTGTTGGGATGCCAAGCTACGCCGAAGCCGCGTGGGCCGCCGGAGTGTTGGCCGACCGCATCGACAAGCCGGTGCTCCTCGACAAAGCGAGCGACGACGCGACAACCCAGGCGCTCAAAGACGACTTCTTCGACGGCGACGGGAAAGTGCTTGTGACGAGTCTTCGCGGGACGCTCACCGAAGGCGTCGACTACAGCGGCGACCGGCTCTCCGCAGCGGTCGTCTGTGGCGTCCCCATTGTCAACACCGCCCGGCCTCGAACCGAGGCCGTCCGATCAGCCTACGATCGGGTGTTCGGCGACCCCGACGAATCCCCCGGCTTCGAGTACGCGCTGACGATCCCGGCAGTCCGGAAGGCTCGACAAGCAATCGGGCGGGTCATTCGTGGCCCCGAAGAGGTCGGCGTCAGGGCCTTTGTTGACGAGCGTTACGCTCGCGATAGCTGGAACAGCGTCCAGTCATACATTCCAGAAGAGTTCCAGGCAGTGAGCCCGGATATGCTAGATTTGGGGTTAGAGCGGTTCTGGGACAGGCACGAACGGCCGAAGTGAAAAGCAGTGAGTAGTGTGTTTGCAATCAGGGAGTCGGATTCGCCCCGAGCTGCTCCAGCACACCATCTGCGTCCGCGGGGACTGACTCCGGCTCACTCCCAGCGTTTGCCGCCGCCTCGGGATCTTTCAGCAGATGACCAGTCGTGAGACAGACCACTTCCTCGTCAGCGTCGACAACGCCTTGCTTTCGGAGCACACGAAGGCCGGCAACCGAGGCGGCGCTTGCGGGCTCGACACCGATTCCTGCTTCGGCGAGCGAGCGCTGTGCATCGGTGATCGCCTCGTCTTCCACTGCAATCGCGGTGCCGCCGGTGTCACGGATACCAGGCAGCGCCTTCGGTGCGTTAACCGGGTTGCCGATCCGGATCGCCGTCGCCCGAGTTTCGACCTCGTCCCAACGCTCGATTTCGTCGGCTCCGTGCTCGATTGCCTCGACCATCGGTGCAGCGCCGGCAGCTTGAACGCCAGTGAGCGCAGGAACATCGTCGGGATCGATTGCGTCGGCAGCAACGAGCTCGCGAAAGCCCTTGTACAGCGCCGCGGTGTTGCCCGCGTTGCCGACAGGTAGAACAATACGGTCTGGATACGTCCCGTGGCGGTTGCGATGCGTTTCGAGAATCTCGAAGCCGATCGTTTTCTGGCCTTCCAGTCGGAACGGGTTCAGCGAGTTCAGCAGGTAGACCTCGCCACGGGCAGCCAGTTCCTGAACGACATCAAGACAGTCGTCGAAGTTGCCGTCGACTTCGAGGATGCGGGCGCCGTGAAGACTGGCCTGGGCGACCTTGCCGGCGGCCACCTTTCCCGCAGGAAGCAACACGAGCGTCTCCATGTCTGCGCGAGCGCCGTAAGCGGCGAGCGCAGCGCTCGTGTTCCCGGTTGACGCACAGGCAAGGCGGCCAACGCCGAACCGTTGTGCAGCGCCCACACCGACGGTCATCCCGCGGTCTTTGAACGATCCGGTTCCGTTCATCCCCTCGTGTTTGACACCCAGGCTTGCGAGACCAAGCTCCGATTCGAGTGACGGGACATCGTACAGCGGTGTGTTGCCTTCCTGTATCGAAACTCGCTGGTCGACCGGAAGGGCGTCGGCGTAGCGCCAGACGCCAGTGCCAGAAAAGGCGTCCCAGTCTGGGTACTCGTCGTACCGAACCTCAAGTAGCCCATCACACTCGGGGCAGGTGTACGCGACCGATTCGAACGGCGCCATCGTGTGTCCACAGTCGATGCACGCGAGCCACGTGCCGTCGACGGCAGCCTCAGGTGTTGGCCCGTCAGGGGTGTCGAGCGACCGATCCATATCCAGAGGTGCTGCGGCAGGGGCTTAAAATGGAGGATGGGCGCGATGATCGCCGCCGATGAAAACACCGAAGAGCCAATACAAAGCTGGAGACCGAAAGCGCTGCGGGAGGGCAGTTGGCTCGGTCAGTTACTCGCCGAATCCGTCGATCGCAGCGTGGACATCCTCGACCCAGGCGTCGATTGCGTCATGTAGCAGTGATTTGGCCTCGTCAAGTGGGATCGCGGTGTACTGGTAGACGTAGCCACCGGAGTCAAGCAGCCGACGGTCGCGCTCGACGAGGCCGTGATCGAGCAGAGCTGTCAGCGACCGGTTGACGTTGCTGCGATCCCGGTCAAGCACATCTGCAAGCTCGGAAGCAGTGCTTCCCGGGTGGTCGACCAGTTCGAGGTACGTGTTCGTTTCGTGGGGCTGGATATCGAACACGCAGGTCATTACCATCTGGAAGTCCGGGTCAGTGTCCTCCAGAAGCGCCTGCATATCGTGCTGGTGGTCGCTCATACCTGAACTGACGAGCAGCAAGGACAAAAAGCCGCGGGCACCCAGTCGGCAGTGTTTTCACCACAGTGGCGAAGATGAGACAGAAAACTACGTCGCGCCAGCGCGTTCGAGCAGTTCTGCAGCGTGTTCTCGTGCCTCGGCGCGGACGGCGGCTTCATCGACGACCTCTAGCTCTCTGTCAGCCATGAGCACCTGCCCGTCACAGATGGTGTGGCGGACATCAGCGCCGCGTGCGGCGTAGACAAGATTGCTGACAAGGTCGTGAGCAGGGGTGAGATGTGGCGCTTCAAGATCAACGACGGCGATATCGGCGTTGGCGCCGGTATCGATCCGGCCACTGTCGACGCCAATTGTCTGTGCGCTTCCCTGTGTCGCGGCGTGGAAGGCTGTGTCTGCTGCCATGGCGCTTGCGTCATCAGCGGCAAGCTTGCCGATCATCGCTGCATCCCGGAGCTCATCAAACATGTCGAGATCGTTGTTCGACGCTGGGCCATCGGTACCGATGCCAACGGTGACGCCCCGATCAAGCATGCGCTGGATCGGCGCCATCCCACTGGCGAGTTTCATGTTCGAGGCCGGGCAGTGTGCGACCGCGGTACCGCGCTCGGCAAGCAGATCGATCTCTGCATCGTCGACATGGACGCAGTGCGCAAGGAAGTCGTTGGCACCAAGTAGATCGAGGTCGTCGGCGTACTCCAGGGGCCGTTTCCCGCGTTCGTCGACGATCGGATCGACCTCGTTCTTGGTCTCGTTTGCGTGCAGATGCAACGGCACCCCCTTTTCACGAGCTTCTGTCCGAAGATCAGTTAGCGCATCCTCAGAGACAGTTGTCAGGCTGTGTGGCATCACCGCAGTTGAGAGTCGACCGTCTGCGGCGCCGTCGAACTCCGCTGCGACATCGGCTGCTTCTGCAATTTCTCCGCGAATTTCGTCGTCATCTTTCCCGACGGTGACGACGCCATGACCGATGCGAGCACGGATACCGGTTGCTTCGACTGCGTCGGCGATACCGGGAAGGAAAAAGTACATATCACCGAAGGCAGTCGTCCCCGACCGAATCATCTCGACAATTCCAAGTCGGGCACCTGCCCGAACATCAGCTTCTGTCAGTTCGGCCTCAACCGGCCAGATGTCCTCCTGCAGCCACGTATCGAGCGGCTTATCATCAGCGTTGCCCCGAAGCAGCGTCATCGCGACGTGGCAGTGTGCGTTGACGAGGCCGGGGATGACGAGACCGCCCGCTGCATCAAGCTCTCTGTCGGCACCCCCGACATCTTCACCAACTGCCTCGATTGTCCCGGCGTCCTGATCGATGAGAACATTCGCGCGCTCGATCGAGTGATCTGGCCGGAGGACGCGGCCACCAGAGATACGTAGCATCGACATACGCCCGGCTAACACCGGCGGCGAGATAAGTGCCAGGAACCACACCAGACGGTACTGTCCAGAGAGCAACTGACAGAGGACGACGGTGCAGTATCGAGGGGATCCGAAAGGGGTAGGCAACTACAGTGCAAACAAAGCGTAATGAGTCTCCAGTCCGGCGACTGGCGCGAGACAATCGATGATATCGACGCCAGACTGATCGACGGCTACCAGAGTGATCTGCCGGTCGAGCGCCGGCCGTTCGAGCAGATTGCTGCCGAGCTTGGAATTGACGAGAGCGAAGCCGTCGAGCGCGTTGAGCGACTCCGCGAGGCGGGCATCTTCCGTCGGTTTGGCGCTGTGTTGAACCCGCCGGTAATCGGTGCCTCAACGCTCGCTGCAGTGAAAGCACCCGAGGACCGTTTTGAGGAGGTTGCCGAGATTGTCAACAGCTACCAGCAGGTCAACCACAACTACGCCCGCGAGCACGAGTGGAACATGTGGTTTGTCGTCACCGCAGGATCACTCGATCGGCGGGCCGAACTGCTCGCGGAGATTGAAGACCGGACCGGCTGTTCGGTGCTCAACCTGCCGATGCTGACCGACTACTACATCGATCTCGAGTTTCCAGTCGTCAACGAGGATCGCTTCGCTCGAGAGAGCTTCGAGTCAACGGACGTCTCGGCGACACGGATCAGTGAGTCCGCACGCGGGGATCTGACCACGTTTGAGGCTGACCTCTTGCTCGCGATTCAGGACGGCTTTCCGCTGTCAAACACGCCATATGAGGATATTGCTGACAGCCTTGACGCCAGCGTTGACGATGTCCTTGACGCGGTCAAACAGTTGCGTGAAGACGGCTGCATCAAGCGGATCGGCTGTGTCGTCAACCACATCGTCACCGGCTTTGACAGCAACTGCATGGTCGTCTGGAACGTTCCCGACGACGAACTCGACGAGCGTGGTATCGACGTTGGCCAACTGCCGTACGTGACGCTCTGTTACCACCGCCCGCGCCGTCCGGAGCAGGGCTGGGAGTACAACCTTTTCACGATGATTCACGGCCGCGACGCCGATGTCGTCGACGAAAAGATCGACGAACTGGCCGAAGCGCACCTGCCGTTCGAGCACGAGCGACTGTACACGACTGAGACCCTCAAACAGACCGGCGCGCGATACGAGGATCTCGTCGGTGAGTAGCACGAGACCATTACCAGGAAGCCAGAGAGCAGTCGTCTAAGGGGAGAGTGGACGCACGGCAAAGCCGTGTGGAGCGTGTGACACGTGCGTCCGTCAGCTAGTATGGCCTCGACCGGTTTCAACCTCCCGACCGGGGAACCAGCCGTGATGGCGACAGTGAGAGCGGTTTCAGAAGAGTTTTTGATGCATACCTCGGATGATCCGCCAATGGCTGCATACACCGCGACGGTGACCGTCAGGCTCAAGCAGGGCGTGCTCGACCCCGAAGCTGAGACGACAAAGAACGCGCTCGAACGACTCGGGTTCGATGTGGAAGGGCTCCGGTTTGCCGACCAGTTCGAAATCGACATCGACGCGGAGTCACAGGACGACGCTCACGACCGCGCTGAGTCGATGGCCGAACGACTGCTCGCGAATCCGACGATCCACGACTACGAGGTCGTCGTTGACGAACGATGACCGTCGCAATCGTTCGCTTCGGCGGGTCAAACTGCGATCGGGACGCTCTTCGGGCACTCTCATCGATGGGCATCGATGCTGAGATTGTCTGGCACGAGGATGGGCTGCCACAGGACACAGACGGCATTATGCTTCCCGGTGGGTTCTCCTACGGAGACTACCTCCGTGCCGGCGCGATGGCCGCCCGAGCACCAGTGATGGAAGCAGTTCGTGCCGCGGCTGACGACGGCGTTCCCGTTTTGGGCGTCTGTAATGGCGCACAGATCGGCGCCGAGTCACGGCTGGTTGAGGGCGCGTTTACGGTCAATGAAAGCGCTCGCTTCCAGTGCGAGCACGTCCACCTCCGGGTCGAAAACGCGAACACGCCGTTTACCGCAGCGTTCTCGGTCGGTGATGTGATTGAACTGCCGATTGCCCACGGAGAAGGTCGTTTCGAGATTGCCGACAATGAACTCGACCGCCTCCGTGAGAACGACCGCGTGCTGTTCCGGTACTGTACTCCCGACGGCGAGTGTACCAGCGACGCAAATCCGAACGGTTCGACCGACAACATCGCTGGGATCGCGGGAAAGAACGACCATGTTGCTGTCTTGATGCCACATCCTGAGCGAGCCTCGTTGCCAGATCTCGGTGCAACTGACGGACGAGGAATTCTCTCCGCGTTCGCCTGACCCGACGACTGCTGTATCGTCTGGGCCTGAAAACGGCCGTTGCGTACAAGTGTCGTCATCTGTTGTATCTGCACAACAGCCACGCTGGTTGGGGGACCATGCACGAAGAAATCAAAGCGCCGTGTGTCGGCGTCGCGGGAACGCCAGCAGCGGCAGTTGCAGACGCCGGTCCGCTCGACGCTGACGTGGTCCGGACAGTCGATGACGCGGTTGCGACGTTTCACGCTCACCGGTACGACGTCGTCGTCACCGGTGAGGCGCTCCCTGACGGAAGTGGCCTCTCGCTTGTCGATCTACTTGGCGATGCCTGTCCAATCGTGTTCTGTCCTGAACAGGGAGACGAGTCTCTCGCCGGGCGGGCGGTTGCCGTTGGCGCAGACGCGTACGTTCCCGCAACAGAGGCACCGAGCACTCTCGTTCCACGGATCCGGGACGTTGCCACTGACACACAGCGATCAGTGACGGACCAGTCCGGGACAGCATCAGCGACATCGAACAAACACTCCACAACCCGTACAGCAAGCGAACAGGCGCCAACACGGACAGCAAACGAACACACCCCGGGCCGTGAGCGACCAAGATCACACAGGAGCGATCCGGTAAGACAGCGTTCGTTGCTGTTCGAGCAGGCGCCGTTTCCTGTCGTTGAGTGGACCCCGGACCCAGAGGTCGCACGCTGGAATCCCGCAGCAGAAGCGCTGTTTGGCTACGACGAAAGCGCAGCGGTCGGCCGACGACCAACGGAGCTGATCGCCACTGAAACAGAGCGAGAGGCAGTTCGCTCCGGGTTACAGTCGTTGCTCAACGGCGAAACAGAACAGCTTCGCGGCATCACTGAAAATATCACCGCAGATGGAGAGTGGGTCGTCTGTGAGTGGTACAGCGTTCCACGGCGTGATGAACACGGTCAGATCGTCGGGGTCCTCTCGTTCGCTCGGGATATAACACAGCAACAGCAGCGAGCAGACCGACTCGATGCACTACATGGATCAGCCCGGGCGCTGTTCGAGTGTACTGATGAATCGACGGTCGCAACACACGCCGTCGATGCGGCGGTTGATATCATCGGTGCACCGGGCGCTGTCCTGTTCCAGCCATCCGATGGCGAGCTGCAGACAGCCGCGGCAGCCGGCGGCGTTGATGATGGGTGGTGGCCCAACGACATTACAGCGATTGCACGCACAGCGCAGGACAGCGAGCAGCCAGAGTACATCTCTCACACTGGCCGAAGTGAGGGGCACGTCGGAGCCGCAAGCGTCGTCTGTTATTCCCTCGACGGGCACGGCGTGCTGGTGCTCGGTGCTCCAGCACCAGATGCATTCAGCGAGATCGATCGGAATCTTGGACAGGTGCTCGCCGCCGCTACTGCCGCGGCGCTTGGACAGGCCGAAAACCAGCGGTCGCTCCGCCGGAGTAGAGCAATCGTCGAGGCAATCGGCGACGGTGTGTACGTTCTCGACGACGACGGAACGATCATCGCTGCCAACAGCGTGCTTGCGGAGCTAACTGGCTATGAACAGGAGGAGCTTGAGGGAACACACAGCTCGACACTCCTCGGCGAGAGTGACATCGAACGTGGAAACGAAATTATCAGATCGATACTAAGCGACGAGGACACCACCGTCGGAACCGAGACGTTCGACATGCACACTGCCGGCGACGAGATCATTCCGTGTGAAGTCACGATGTCTGTGCTCGAACAAGAGGGCTCCTTTACCGGGACTGTCGGCATTGTTCGAGATATCACAGACCGAAAGGAGATGGAAGCCCACCTTCGAGAGCGGAAACGGCGGATCGAATCGCTGTACGATGCCACCACACGGCTCGAACGCTGCCGAGAAACGGAAGACGTCTGTGCCGCTGCGGTCGAAGCTGCCACAGAGCTGTTTGCGGTTGACTGCTGTTCGCTTGCGCTGAAAGACGATGACTCGTGGTTCGTCTGTTCGGTCGACGAAACGGAAACAGTGACGACTGGACGCGGCCCAATCGGTGGAACCGCTGCTGAACAGGCGGATGAAGCCGGCGAAACGACCATCGTTAATGGATCAGTCAAAACGCTGAGCGGAAACACCCCTAGCACGGCGCTTGCGTCGCCGGTTGGCAACTACGGCGTACTTGAGCTTGCCACTGACAGACGGAGCTTTGACGAGGACGACAAGGAGCTCGTTGAACTCCTGCTTGCACACGTCACCGAGGCGCTCGATCGGATCGCATACGAGTCTGAGCTTCGTAGCGAGCGCGACCGCCTCGCGGCGCTGTTTGGAAACGTGCCGGATTCAGTCGTCATGACAAGCTACCGCGACGGACAGCCGGTTGTCCTCAATGTTAACGACGCCTTCGAAGATGTCTTTGGCTACGACGGAGCGGCGATCGTCGGCGACTCTCTCGACGAGTTTATCGTCCCCGAGGATTGCGAAAACGAGGCTGATACGATCGGCGAGCACGCCGCAGACGGAGAGATTATCGAAACGGAGGTCGAGCGGAAAACCGCAACCGGCCGTCGGGATTTCCTGCTACGGGTCGTTCCACTGGAGGTCGATCCGACGGTTACGTACGCGGTGTACACCGATATTACCGACCGCAAGCAACAGCAAAACCGGGTTGAGGTACTCAACCGAGTGTTGAGACACGACCTTCGGAACGGGATGAACATCATCAAAGGAAGCGCAGAGGTTATCGGCGATCGGGCTGATGGCGACGACATCGAGCCCCACGCCCGAACAATCCAGCAGCGTTCTGATGAGCTGCTTGCCCTGGCAGAGAAAACCAGGGAAATCGAGGAGGCGCTCGACCGAGATAAGCGGTCGATAACGCCACGGGACGTTGTTGAGCCAGCAAAGAAAGCAATCGCTGAGGTGCACGCCGAGTTCCCCGACGCGGCGATTGAGTTTGCGTTCCCGGACACCGCACAGGCGAAAGCAGACGAGATGGTTGGACGGGCGTTGTACCATCTTATTCATAACGCGGTTGACCACAGCGACGAGCGAATTCCCTCAGTTGACGTCTCGATCGAACGCAAAGCCCGGTACGTCGAGATTCAGATCGCTGACAACGGACCAGGGATTCCAGACGCGGAGTACGAACTGATCAGCGAGCAGCGCGAGATTACCCAGCTTCGCCACGCTAGCGGCCTCGGTCTCTGGGTCGCAAACTGGGCAGTAACACACTCGGGCGGAAGTATTTCTTTTGAGGACAACCAGCCGAAAGGAACCGTCGCAACGATCCGACTGCCGGTACCGTCAGCCGATGGATCAGGAGTAGAGATCGAGTCCGGATCGATCTGAGCCGCGTGGTACCTGTCGTTTACCGTGCAAGCGGCATCGAATAGCTTTGTTCGCGGTCTACGACCGCTTCCCAGGTGTGTTCACAGGCACAGTCAACCTGCTCGAACACCGACGGGTCCTGCCGGAGATTGAAGTCCTTGATCGCTGTCTGGACACGGTCGTCACAGTCACCGCAGTTGTGTGGGCCACGGTCGGAGCCATGACCAACAGGGTCGGAGACGACGATTGCGTCGACGGCAGCAGTTTGTTCAAGAACGTGAGCAACCGACCAGAGCCACGGCGGTCGGTACCCCCCTTCGAAATGCAGGTCATCGACCATGGTGTAACGCTGGACGTTACAGGGGTTCATCGAGACGGTATGACAGCCATCAACGTCGGCACAGCGCTCGATTGAGGCAATCATATCGTCGATTGCTTCCTCCTCCGAGAGGAAGGGCGGTTTCATCAGGAGGTACGCCTTGACACCGGCACCGGCCTCTGCGGCCGCCGCGCAGGCGTCTTCAAAATCGGTGAAGTCGAAGTACTTGTTCACGCAGTCGTGGCGAACGCGGTCGGTCGCTGTTTCGAGACCGATCGCAACGTCGGTTTCGATGCCGTGGTCGGTGAAGTCGGCGATTTTCTCGCGGTCGACGAAGTCAGGCAGCGATTCGACAACGATCCGATCGCGGTCAGCAAACGTCTCTGCGATTGCTTCACGGGTTTCTGCGCCGACTTCCCGTTCATCAAGGAAGGAACCGGAGGTGTAGATTTTAATCTGTTCGCAGGGCTCATCGGCGTGTTCACGCTCGTGCTCGAGACAGACCTCGATCTGGTCCATGAGAGCGTCGTGTGCGACAGAGCCGCCCTCGACGGATTCAGCGACGTAGCCACACATTGTACAGCCACCGGCCCGCGCCCACCGGCAGCCGCCGGTGTTCAGAATGATCGTCAGCGAGTTCACAACGCCGTCGGGCGTGTTGTCCTCGTCGACCCACACCCGTGTTGGTTCGTGCGGGTCGTAGCTGGCGTCTTTCTCCGCCCGTATCTCCCGCATCACCTTGTTGTGGGCGTCCATCCCGCGGCCCTGTTCGTAGACGTCCGGCGTCGGCTTACTCATTGCCAGTGGTTACGGGTCGGCGAGTAAAGCGGTTGTGTTCGGGAGAGCGCTCCGGGACGTGATCGGCCGCCGAGGTTTAAGGGCTTCCCCCCGTGAGACGAGGTATGCACAATCGACGCGAGTTTCTCCGGCACGCAAC
>OBKM01000714.1_pt1 | contig 15692 bp, 19 predicted proteins | sample 1519691 | NCBI WGS metagenome assembly OBKM01 (sample SAMEA37050418, study PRJEB22526) | metagenome | biome: saline pan; feature: lake; material: water | place: Egypt | collected 2015 | depth 0.5 m | reverse complement strand
GCCGACCGCGTCATCGTCGCCGACCGCGTCATCGTCGCCGACCGCGTCATCGTCGAACCCGCCGTCGATCTCGGTTGCCATTACAGGGAGTCGTACACCGACAGATCGAATATCTCTTCGGTGGCGAGCTGGTCGTCTATCTGGCCGTTGCGATTCGCGAACGCGGAGAACACTTGTGTCGCTTCGACGATCTCGTTGGGGTTGGTGATGAAGTTCGACAGCGGCGAGTCGAGCGCCCGACGCGCGCGGTCGGCCGGCATCCCGATCCCCTCTTCAACGTGCCGCGCCGTCTCGTCCGGATTCGCGTCGATGAACTCGGTGGCCCGGACGTGTTGTTCGACGAACTGGCTGGCCAGCGGCGAGTCGCGCACCGCGTCGCTCATCAGCGTGACTGCGGCGGGTTGCCCGGGAAGGATGTCGGCGGCCGTCCGGAGCATCCGGACCGATGACCCCTCCTCGTCGGCGATCGTCGGCACCGGCTCCATGATCGATGTCCCGTCTATCTCGTCGTTCGCGATCGCCTGCCACACCGCGCTCGCACCGTTTATCTCGATTATCTCGACGTGCTCGCCGGGCGTGACGCCGATATCCTCCAGCCAGAAGCGTAAGAGAACGTCGGGAACGCTTCCCTGCGGGAACGTACCGAACCGGAACGGGCGACCGTGGTCGTCGGCAAAGCGCTCGAACGCCTCGCCGCCGTGGCTCTCGAACGTCTCGTGGAACGACTCCTCGGCCATGATCCCCATCGGCTCCCGGATGTTCGCCGCGGTCACCTGCGCAGCGAGCCCGCGGTCGATGACGATCATCGCCGGCACGATGCCGAACATCGCGACGTCGATGTCACCCCCGGCGAACGCCTGCACGATCGCTGGGCCGTCAGTGAACTCCTCGCCGGCTATCTCGGCGTCGATCTCGGAAAAATACCCCTCTCCTTCCATGACGTACCACTGGAGGTCCGGATATATCGGCATGTGTGCGACCGTCAGCTCGTCGAGGGTCGCCCCGCCGCCGAGACAGCCCGCGAGTCCGACGGTCGCTGCACCGCCTGCGGCCGTGAGAAACGATCGCCGTGACGTCGTCGCTCCGTTCGTCTGCATACCAAAGTGTACGGCTCCGGCATCAATACGGCGGCGTCACGGGTAATCCTGGACCGTAGCGAATACGCTCCTGAGTCCGTCAAACTGGATTCATTCGGCGTCTCCGGCGGCTTGTCGGCCGTTCCTCATGAGGCGCACAATCCGGGACGGTGGCGAACGTTGCCGGCGTCCGTGACGACGACAGCAGCCTCTCGGTCGACACAGAACTCGATCAGATCCCGAACAGCAGCGTGCTCATCTCGGCGAACTCCTCGAACTCGTCCGCGTACACTACCGAAATATAAAGCAGGGTGAAGATCACCGCGTTGTGGAGCCCGTGTAGCAGCGACGGGACGACGATGTTCTCGGTGTACTCGTACACGATGCCGAAGACGAGACTGGGGAAAAACAGGATCGCCACGGTCGTGAGCCGACCCGTGATGCCGCCGGTCAGCGCCATCACGTGGACGAACGCGAACACCGCAGAAGCGATCACGATGGCGGGGGCGGCCGACATCGACTCCCGGAGCCGGCCCTGAACGACGCCGCGGTACAGAATTTCCTCGCACGGACCGATCACGAGGAACGAGGCGGCGATGAACAGGGGAATGACGGCGGGGTTCGCAAGCGCGACTTCGGCGCTCTGGTTCGCGGCCGTCTCGACGCCGATCAGCTGGATCACGAACGAGATCCCCATCACCGAGACGAGGATCACGACCCAGCCGCCGATCACGATCCCCACCTCCGTCAGGCTCGGCCAGCGAACCCCGAGATACGAGACGATCCCGGAGCGGTCGAAGCCGCGCCACGCAAGGTACGCCACCGCGAGACCCGCGAACGCGACGTACTGGCCCACGAACAGCGTCAGGAGAATATTCGCGATAAACCCGAGCTCGAACACCGCATCGAGCGCGAACACGCCGATCCCACCGGCGAGCGCGATCAGCGGACCGAGCAGCCCGAGCGCGACCGCCACCGCGAGCGCGACGATCGGCCGCCCTCTGTCGTCCGCGCCGCCAGGCGTCTCGGCGGATGCATCGTCGGGGAGTCCAGCGGACACGTCGCGGGGCTCCTCGGCCGGTGCGTCGTCCGCCGAAACCGCGGCGGCGGACCGGTCGTCTTCGACCGCATCGCTCCAGACGAACTCGTCGTCCGGCTCCGGCTCGTCGGAGGGGCCGGTCGACTCGTCGGAGGGGCCGGTCGACTCGTCGGAGGGGCCGGGTGGGTCGTCGGATCGGTCGGTCATTATCCTCTCGTAGGACGCCCGCGCTCAAAGGACTGTTCGTCGCGGTGGATTCTCCGGTTCATCTCGGTGGATTTACCGCCGGGTGAGTTCGTACTGCGTCACGGCCGTGACGGTCCGACCGTCCGGCCGCTCGCCGTCGACGACCTCCGCGAGAAGCTGGTCGTACGGAACGACGTCGACCGCGATCGACTCGTTGTGGTCGAGGTTCCGATCGGCGGTCGGTTCACACCCCGTGGCGACGAAATGATGATGAACGGCATCGAGCAGTCCGTTCGCCGGCTCGACGCTGATGAGGTGCTCGAAGGCGTCGGCCACGTAGCCGGTCTCCTCGCCGAGTTCGCGAGCGGCCGCGCGCTTGAGGTCGTCCGCGTCGTCTGGCTCGACGGTTCCGGCGGGGAGTCCTCGGTTGAGCCGGCCGACTGCCTGCCGCCACTCGTCGATGACGACCACGTCGCCGGCCGGGGTGAACGGCAACACGACCACGGCGGGCGGCTCCTCGACGTAATGAAACTCCCCGTCCGTGCCGTCAGGGAACCGGACGTCATCGCGCCGAACGTCGAACCCGGGACAGCGGTAGTCGATCTCGGTGCCGGTCGTCTCCCAAACGAGGTCGTCCATACGATCGACTCGCCGCACGGGCGAAAAGGTCTGTCGAGGACGAACCGCCGCCGCGGATGTGGTCCCGTGAGTTTTACTCGATGCATCCCCACTGACGGATATGCTCCGTCTCGCCGTGACGACCGCCGCCGAGACGCTCGACCGCATCCGTGAGCCGCTTGCAGAGCGCGGAATCGAGGCCCGACACCTGCGAGCGAAACAGCGGTCGATCCGCGTCTCAGCGGGCAGTTCCGGGGAAAAGGGCCGCCGATCCGCAGCCTGCACGGACGAGTTCGACGTTGGATTCGTGTATCCCTCGCGGCTCATGGAGGGGGCGACGATCGACGCACGGCTCTCGATCCCGTGGGTGAACGGTCGCGACGCGGTCGTGGTCTCGCGAAACAAAGCTGGCGTTCTCGCGACGCTCGATGTGGCCGGGGTGCCCGTTCCGAAAACCACCATGATATCGAACCCCGTCGACGATGCAGCCGTGACCGACGCCGTCGATGCGTTCTCGTTCCCGGTGGTCGTCAAACCCAACTCGACGACTCGCGGCGTCGGCGTCGCAAAGGCGATGGACCTCGACTCGCTTCTCGGCATCATCGATTATCTGGATCTCGTCCACGACTACCGCGCGACCGGCGACAAGTCGTATCTGATTCAGGAGTTCCTCCCCGATGCACGGGACTATCGAGCCATGGTCGTCGACGGCGAGTACGCAGGAGCGGTTCGCCGGGAGCTGCCGGACGATGCGCTCGCGGAGGGACGATGGAAACACAACGTCCACCGCGGCGCGGACGCCACGGGCGTCGAGCTCGACGACCACGCTCGCGACCTCGCGGAGCGGACCGCCGAGACGCTCGGCATCGACTATCTCGGCGTCGACCTTCTCGAAACCGACGACCGGATCCTCGTCAACGAGACGAACGCGCGTCCGACCATCGATCACGAAACGAAGTACGTCCCCGACTTCTACGACCGACTCGGGGCACTTATCAAACGGACCGCCGAGGGGCAGTGAGCTACTCGTCCCGCCAGTGCTCCGTGAGCGCCGCATACGCCGGTTCGTACGCGCTCGCGACGCGGTCCGGATCGGAGCGCGTCTCCCCGTCGAGCGCCGGGAGCTCCACGGTCGCAAGCGGCTCGATCATCTCGGTAACTGCGTCGGTGTGCTCCTCCATCGTTCCCTCCCGAGCGCTGCCGGAAACGACGGCTCGCGCTTTTAGGTATCGGTCGCCGGCGTACAGCCGAGCCCGACCGGGCTCGACGACGGCGACCGCGTCAACATGGATCTCGAGCGGTACGGCGACGTCCGCGTACGATTCGACGACGACGGGGACGGCAGCGGCCGTGACGCGCTCGGCGAGGCGCTCGAGTGCGGGAACGTATGTCCTCGCCATCACGTCGTTGAACGATGGAACGTCGGGTACGCGAGTCGCGTCCGCAAGCGGAAGCCTCTCACGCAGTTCGGCGGGGAGCAGTCCCTCGCTCTCGGCAGCCCCGTTGACGACGAACTGCGACCCATCCCGGGTCGTGACCCGGTCACAGAGGAACGTCCTGTCGGCGTCGCCCAGCATGCCGGTTCGTCCGGGTGTCGGTCGCCAGAGACGATGGATCGGATTGATCGACTCGGGCGTGATGAGCTCCGGCGTCATCGCAGGTACGCCCGCGTCGGGATGTGAACCCTCGGGTCGCGAATCCGCCGAGGCGGCCGGGAGCGGTCGCGTGCTCGCCGCGGCGAGACGGCGAGCGTCCTTCCCGTACAGACGGCCCGTCTCGGTCGCGGCGCGATAGTCGTCGTGGTCGAACCAGTGGTCGTTGCCCGCGCGCGGTTTCACGCCGACCGCGTCGCCGTGACGCTCCGCAAGTCTGGCCAGCAGCCCCACTGAAAACGTCGTCTTTCCCGCATCGACCCGGTCGCCACCGGCGACGAGGAATGTGGGGGTCGCCCGGGGGTCGTGACCACGCCCCGGGACCGGTCTCTCGTCCCCGGTCACTCGTCACCGTCGGTCGGATCGGTTGCGTGCGGTGCGACGCCGTAGTAGCCGGGGCCGTCCGTCTCCAGCGGCTCTGCGATCACGAGATCCTCGGCGTTCACCATCACCCACGGCACCGCCCAGTCGACGAGCACCGCCTCGGTGTCGGCGTCGATCTCGGCATCCGGCTCAAGCCCCTGTAGCAGCCGAGCGATCTCCGGGATAGTGTACATCAGGTCGGGGTCGAGAAGCTCCGCTGGCGTGTAAAACTCACAGGGGAACGTCTCCGCGAACGTCGACTTCGGTTCGGGCATGCGCGAGGGTAGACGCGTCGCTCCGTAAACGGTGTCGGTCGGCTTCGGCGAAAAATGCGGGGTTCGACGCGTTCGAGCTGCGGCGGGCGGACGAGTTGGGTTACTCGAACAGCTCGACGGCCTGCTCGTAGCGGTCGGACGGCTCCTCCCAGTCGACGACCTCGAAGAAGTTGTCGACGAACTCGCCACGAGCCGGACCGTAGTCGTGGTAGTAGGAGTGCTCCCAGACGTCCAGCGCGAGGATCGGGTGACCGCCCCAGATCGCTCCCTGGTCGTGCTTGTCGACCACGACGTTGCGGAGCTGGTTCGAGAACGTGTCGTACACCAGAAGCGCCCAGCCGCTCGCCGCGGAGGCCGCCGCCTCGAACTCGCCCTTCCAGGCGTCGTACGAGCCGAAGTCCTCCTCGATGCGGTCGGCGAGCGCACCCTCGGGTACGTCACCGCCCTCCGGCGACATATTCTGCCAGAACAGGTCGTGGAGGATGTGACCCGAGGAGTTGTGGGTCACGTTTCGGATCGCGCCGCCCGACGAGGAGAAGTCGTGCTCCTCGCGGTTGGCTTCGAGCGTCTCCTCGGCGGCGTTCCAGCCGTTCACGTAGCTCTGATGGTGCGTGTCGTGATGCCATTCGAGGACCTGCTCGGAGATGTGCGGTTCCAGCGCGTCGTAATCGTACGGAAGGGGATCGAGTTCGTAGCTCATAACTAATTCACCTATCTCAATACACGGTCGGAAGTGTGTTAAAGATAATGCGTCACGCGATACCACACGACACCGGACGCGGGCGTTACCGGCTGGCGCGTCCGTGATCGGTGGGGTAGCGGTTCATACCGGTACGTAGGAGTCCGGATTCGTGCGGAGCCTCGGCCCTCCGGGTAACTACGATCGGTTACGAGGTCGCGCTCGCCGAACGAGAGACTGTTCGGTTCCTGCCCTCCGGCTCAGATCCGCGCGTACGGTGGGACTGGGATTTGAACCACGGTCGCTCCTATCCAGTCGCTCTCTGATTCAAATCTCCGCACAGGACTCTCGCGGCGCGAAAGTGCGCCGCGCTCGATACGGTGGGACTGGGATTTGAACCCAGGAAGCCGTGAGGCTACCGGTTTTCAAGACCGGCGCAATAGGCCACTCTGCCATCCCACCACAGTTCGACACGTCGGTGCCGTCCGACTAATGGGTGTCGGTCGAGAGCCGAATGAGCCAACGAACCTGCACCGACACCCCTAGCAACGACTCGCGAGCCGTCTCACTCCCGAACGAGCTGCAGCTCGCCGTCCTCGCTCACGACATCGAGTCCGCGCTCGTGTACGAACGTCGCGAGGTGTTCGGGGACGATCCGCTCGGCATCGATCCGCGAACGCAGCTGGGGAACGACGTCGAGAAGGTCGTCGCCGGTTTCGAGCGACGGCTGTGACTCGACGAACTCCACGTCGAGCCCCGCCCCCCGGCCGCGGTCGGCCAGCGTCGACAGCGCCGGCGCGTCGAACGCCCCCTCGAAATCGATCGGCTCCGTGAAGCCGGCGTAGTACGTCCGCCCGCGGGTCGAGGGGCCGAGGACCATCTCGTTGGTCCGTAGCTTCATTGCCGCGGCATCGATGACGGTCCGGGAGAGAAGCGGTGCGGTCGGGGTGACGACGGCGACGGAGTCGGCCCCCTCCTCGCGGAGCAGATGGGTAACCGTGTTGCCCGCGCGGGCGTCGAACGTCGAGCCAACCTGTCGCTCGAATCGAACGTCTTCCGTGCCGCCGAGCGTGTCGGCGACGAGCGCCCGGAGCGACGCTTCCGGCGACGTGTCGGTACGATGCTCGGCGGGGAGATCCTCCTCGTCGGGATAGTTGACGAGCAGGTCGCCGCCGGAGCGGTCGACCGCGCTGACCACGTCCCTGAACAGCGCCTCGTACAGTGCCGCGCTCTCGGCGGGCGACAGCGATGTCGACGCCGCGAGTTCGGTCCCAACGAGTCCCTCACGAGGCGGGTCGGCCAGCAACACGACGATAGTCATACGAACGGATGGTCGCGGAACGACCTTCAACCCGTGGTTTTACGCGAAGTCGCGGCGCATCGCGATCTCGAACCACGGACAGAGTCGAAGCTGGCGGTACAGCGCGGGGTTCTCGTGGAGGTGCTCGTAGTCCGCCCATAGCATGCCGCCGATCTCCTCGTCGTCGGGATCGAGCGAAGTGTCCTCGAGAGTGACCTTCAACACGGCACACACCTCCCACTCGACGCCCTCGTTCGGGTAGTAGCGCTTGTACTCGAACCGGTCGGTGAGCGCCACGTCGCCGTACTGGTCGGGCGTGATCCCGAGCTCCTCCTCCAGCCGCTTTTCGGTGGCCGCCTCCTGTGACTGCCCCTCGACGGGGTGGGAGGCGACCGTACCGTCCCAGTGGCCGTCCCACAGGCGTTTCGTGGGGGCTCGCTGTGCGAGGAGAATTCGTCCCTCGGTGTCGAACACGAGACAGGTGAACGCGCGGTGACGGATCCCGTCGCCGGTGTGTGCGTCCAGTCGATTCACCGTTCCCTGGGGGTTGTCGTCGGGATCGACGGCGATGACGTCCTGTAAGGCGTTCTCGTGGTCAGCGTCGGCGTCGTCAGCGCTCCCCGTCGGATCCGTGTCGGGAGCGTCGGCGTCCTCAGTGCTCATGTGACGACTCTCGGTCACGGGGACTAATAAGCTCCCGATACGCCGCCGGGAGCGTGACAGGAGTATACTGACGGATGCGGCGTCCTCGCCGGCGGTTCGACGCCCGCGGGCAGCGAGAACTCGCTTATAACTGGTGCGAGTGCCGACGAGGTCCGAGCCCGGGCGCGACTCCGTTCGTGTCGACTGTTACCACGGGCCATTTAAGGACATTATCTAATATTATCATTATCATTCATTAACTTTATTAGCGCCGTTTCGCTCTCTCCAGTCGCAATGCCCGTACACGCACTCGCAGTCGATCGGACCATCACCCACGTCGCGGAATCGTCCATGAACGCCGACCCGACACGATTCGGACCCGACCCGAGACCACCAATCCAACGATCCAATGAAGCCTGACACCACGCCGACCCGACACGAGACGACCGACATCGAAACGACCACGACAGATACGACCACTGCCCGAACGAACAGCTACCCGCCCGAAGCGACCTGCGCGAGCGGGAGCGCCCCCGACGCCCCACCACGTCCGTCGGGACGGACGGCCACGTCGACGACCGGCTCCCCGCCCGACTCCCTGCTGACGACAGAGCCGACGCGTCCTCCCGCGTCGACCCGGTCTCCCGAGCCGTCGACGGACGACCGACGGACCTCCCAACGTACTCACACCCGACCGACGGATCTCTCGACGGCGCGATCGGAGACCCTCCCGGACCCGTGTCAGAGGGACGCCACGAGCGGCGGCGACTCCCCTGACACGCGCGGGACTGATGCGTCGACGCCGAGCACGCCACACGACTCGTGTCGCTCCTCGACGGGCGAGCCGTGTTTTGACGCCGTCCCCATGACCGGAACCGGGATCGGACCCCGACCCGACACGACGACGTTCACGAGCGACGCGAAGTAGCGTTCATCGTCGCTCACGCCGCAACCGAGAACAAAAGCAGGTTGTGTGCGGCGGGACCGAGCCCGACCGCGGCGACGAACCCGAGCAGGAGGTACCCCTCGACGGGCTCCTCACGGACGTACTCCGCGAACAACCAGACGACCCCGCTCGCGACGCCCAACTTGACGAGGAGAAACACCCATCCTTCGCCAACCACCGGAACTGGCGGTACGCCGCCGAGTTCGAGGATGGCACGGGAAAGCGGCGTCCGCTCGCCGAACCCCAGTTGACTCACCCCGACCGCCGTCGAGACGCCATCGAGCGCGTGACCGAACACGGCGAGCGCGCCGACAGCTCCGGTGACGGCGGTCGCCGGGGCCGCCCGCGTGAGCCCGATCCACGTCGCGGCGGCGACCGGCACCGTGAGGAGGAGCGCGACCGTCGACCAGACGACACCCGGCCGGGAGACGCCGTCGAGTGCGGCGATCGCGACGACCGGAACGACGAGGACCGTCCCGACCGTCGCGAGCAGCCACGGCACCCGATCGTCTTCGATCGGTCCCGACTCGACGAGCAGCCACGTCGCTCCGGCGAGCACCGCGACGGTCGCGTACACGGTCGGCGAGCCGGCAAGCGGCGCGAGCGCCGACGGCAGCGTGTCGAGCACGTAGAGAACGTGGAGCACGGATCCGAGCACCATCCACGGCGCGAGCGCGAGCACGTGCCGCTCCGTCACCCGCGGCGGTCGACGACGGAGCGCCGCGACGATGACGCCGATCGCGAGAAGCACGCCGACGAGATACGGGAGGGGAGGGAGCGTCGTTCCGGACGGTAACAGCGGAACGCGTTCGAGCATTGCCGGATGGGGGCGCGCTCGCGGTGAAAGCGTTTCGGGATGCGGCCACGGATACGTATCGCTACGTCCGCGCTCGTGGGTGCGGACCGCAGGGTCCGATGACCGTGGATTTAACCGCTCGCCGGCAGTACCGCGACCGATGACCGTCGCCGCGTCGCTGCTGATCGAGCCCTCTCGATACGCGCTGTTCGTCCTCGCGGCTGTGGCGCTCATCCTGACGCCGGGACCCGACACGCTGTTCGTCCTCGCCCGAGGGCTCGAAACGCGGACGCAGGGTGTTCGAGCGGCGCTCGGCGTCACGCTCGGCATCTTGTTTCACACCGTGCTCGTCACGGTTGGCGTCGCGGCGCTGTACCGCAGCGTGCCCGGTGCCGAGTCGGTCGTCCGAACGGCGGGAGCGATCTACCTCTGTTATCTCGGCGTCAACACGTTGTGGTCGACCGGCGACGAGGAGACGACGGTCGCTCGCGGCGGCGTCCGCGAGGGGTTCACCGTCAACGCGCTCAACCCGCAGGTGGCGCTGTTCTTCCTCGCGTTCCTTCCCGGATTCGTCCCGCCAAGCGGTGGGAGCGGGACGATCGCGTTCCTCGGGGCGACGTACGCAGGTCTCACAGCGCTGTATCTCGGCGGCGTCGCGGTCGCCGCCGGCGGAGCCGCGACGCTCCTTCAGTCGGAGCGGACCGGGCGAGCGCTCGACCGGATCGCCGGAACGCTGCTCGTCGCGCTCGGCGTGTGGCTGTTCGTCTCCTGACGGCGGGGTGCGTCCCCGGTCGTCGCTCGCCGCCGGTTCCAAAAGCGGTAATTCGACGGGACGAGAGGGATCCGTATGGACGCACGCATCCGAGAGCACGCGGAGATCATCGCTGACCACTCCACCGGCATCGAGGCCGGCGATAACGTCGTCATCCAGCTCCCGAAGGAGGCCGAGGATCTCGCGGTCGCGCTCCACGAGATCTGTGGTGACCGCGGCGCGAACCCCGTCTATCTCAACTACTCGAAATCCGCCGATCGGGCGTTCAAACGGGCCGCCGCCGAGTTCGAGGAGCCGAGCCATCGACTCGCCCTCTACGAGGAGACGGACGTGTTCGTCATCGCCCGTGGTGGCGCGAACGTCACCGAGGACGCCGACGTCGACCCTGAGACGAACGCCGCGTACAACCGCGCGATGGAGGAGGTGAAACGCGAACGACTGTCGAAGACGTGGTGTCTCACCCAGTTCCCGACCGCCGGACACGCCCAGCTCGCGGGAATGAGTACGGAAGCGTACGAGAACTTCGTGTGGGACGCGGTGTCGCTCGACTGGGACGCCCAGCGCGAGTTCCAGGCGGAGCTGGTCGAGATCCTCGACGACGCCGACGAGGTCCGGATCCGATCGGGCGAGGAGACTGACGTAACGATGCGCGTCGCCGGCAACGAGGCGCTCAACGATTACGGCGAGGCGAACCTCCCCGGCGGGGAGGTGTTCACCGCGCCGGTTCGGGACAGCGTCGACGGTGAGGTGTACTTCGACCTGCCGTTGTATCGATACGGACGCGAGATCGAGGGTGCGCGGCTCCGGTTTGAGGACGGGCGGGTCGTTTCCCACTCGGCCGAACGCAACGAGGAGCTGTTGTCCGGGATCCTCGACACCGACGAGGGGTCGCGATACCTTGGCGAGCTCGGGATCGGGATGAACCGCCAGATCGACCGCTTCACGTACAACATGCTGTTCGACGAGAAGATGGGCGACACCGTCCACATGGCGGTCGGCACCGCCTATCCGGAGACGGTCGGCGAGGAGAACGAGCGCAACGAGTCGGCCGAACACGTCGACATGATCGTCGACATGAGCGAGGACTCCATCATCGAGGTCGACGGCGATGTCGTCCAGCGTGACGGAACGTTCGTCTTCGAGGATGGATTCGAGGACGAACTGTAAACAACTTGCGAGGGCGAGTTCCAGGAGCGTTTGCCCGCCGAGACGCTCACGGCTCCGCTGCCTGCTTCGTCGAAGTCCTCACGCTTCCTCTGCCTGCTCCGCCGAGATGATCGCACCCACCATCGACCAACCCTCCTCGTCGGGGCCGGAGCGACCGAGCAGCACGTGCTCGCCGTCCTCCGAGGTGATCAGTCGGTACTCGGCGTCGACGTCGTCGTCGACACGGACTCCCTCCCCGCGGAACTCCTGTTGGAAGAACTCCGTCGAAGAGAACTCGTACACGCCGGTGTCGCCGGAGTCAAGCTCCAGACGGACCGGTCGAGGCTGCACGTTGTGGATCCGCTTCGCGATCGGATGGAGATCGGCCATGTCGCCGTTCCGACCGCGGGGGACAAAAGCGTCGTGGGATGGCGGGTCCGGCGTTACGGATCGTCGACGGTGTCGTCTGCATCCTCGCTCGAATCCTCGACGAGCTCGCTCTCGTTGCGACTCGCGTCGTCGACGGCTTCAGTCGCTTCCGGTGACGTTCCATCGGGAGTCTGCGTCCGGGTAGCTCCGTCGGTGTCGAATATCTGCGGCTCGTCCGCCCCGTCGACGCCGGCAAGTCCACGAATAACTTTCGTCGCAAAGTAGTACCCGACACCAAAGTACCCGACGATCATCCCGACCGTGGCCGCCGACAGCGCGAGGTTGGCAGTCACGAGAACTACCAGCATCGCGCCGAACGAGGTACGTTGCAGCTCTTCGACGTAGTGGAGTTCGCGATACGCCTCGACGGTTTCCGGGATCGGGTCGGGGTACTTCGACTCGCCGCCATGGAACGCGAGATGCCGAATGTGAACTCGTCCAACCGCATATCCGACGATGCTCGCTGGCATGGTGAACAGAATCAGTGACGGAAACCACTCCGGGATCATGATCGCACCGCTTACGTGTTACACCATGTGTTCAACTGACAAAGACCTTGCTCGTCAACTGACACACGCCTTGCTCACCAACGGACGCACACTCTCACGACGGCGGCTGGTCGACGTCCGACTCGGCCTGTGATCCCGACCGTGGGCCCCCCGCGTGCCCGTGGTGAGCGACCGCGGTCGCCATGAGCGACGACGAGATCGCCGGGACCTCCGCGGAGTCGACGGGGCCGTTCCGGGCGAGCTCCTCGGTCGAGCGGGGGAATTCGCGAAGCGACTTGTGGATCGCGATGCCGGCCTTCGCGCCCTGTCCCATAGCGACCGGTACCTGATTGTGGCCGGGGGTCACGTCGCCGACGGCGAACACGCCGTCGACGCTGGTACGGCCGTGGTCGTCGACGTCGATCTCGCCGTCGGCAGTGAGATCACAGCCTAACCCCTCCGCGAGCGCGGTGTTGTAGTCGGAGCCGTACATCGGGAACCCGCCACGATACTCGCGGCGAGCACCATCCTCGAACTCCAGCGCCTCGAGCCAGCCGGAGTCGGGGTCGTTCGTGACGCCCGCAACCTCCTCGTGGATCACGTCGACGGGATGGGACGCGAGCTGCTCCGCGGTCGCGTCGCTCCACGTCGGCTCCACGCCGCGGGTCAACAGGTCGACATCGTCCGTCAGATTCAGCATGATCATCGCCACGTGGGCGGCCGCCTCCCCGTGACCCATCACGTACACCGGCTCGTCGACGAACATGTACGCGTCACAGTGGAGACACCAGTGGAGTCCCTTCGCGTTTCGCGGCAGGGGTGGATCCGGGCGCTCGTCGGAGAAACCGGTGGCGAGCACGACGTGATCGGCGAGAATATCGATGTCGTTGGTCGACAGACGGAATCGGTCGTCGTCGGTCGCCACCACGTCAGTTACGAATCCGCGTTCGAAGGTGCCGCCGTACGACTGCACCTGCTCGCGCCCCGTCGCGAGGAGCTCGTTTCCGGACACCTCCTCGGTAACGCCGATCACGTTGTGCGTGTCGGCCATCATGGCCGCACGGCCACCGCCCCGGTCGATGAGCACCGTTTCGTGTCCCAGTCGAGCGCCGTACAGTGCGGTGGTGAGTCCTGCCGGCCCACCGCCAACTACCGCGATCTCGTACTCGTCGTCGGTCGCACTCATTATCCGGAACAGGTGCTGCGTCGGTTTAAACGGATTCGTCCGTGCACGGACGGTAACCGCTCGTCCGACGAGCTCCGTTCGCCGACTCTCGGGACCCCCACGGGCGGCGTGGATACGCCTATCAGCGAGCCGTCCCAACGGTGGGTCGATGGACGCCGCACTGATCACGGTCGGGGACGAGCTTCTCGCGGGCGACACGGTGAACACGAACGCAAACTGGCTGGCGTCCCAGCTGGACGACAGGGGGGTCGCCGTGGGACGAATCCTCTCGCTACCGGACGACCGGGAGCTCATCGCCAGCCACGTCGCGGAGTACGGTGCCGCGTTCGATGCCGTGATCGTCACCGGCGGGATCGGCGGTACGCCGGACGACGTGACGATGGAGGCGGTCGCCGACGCGTTCGACCGCGCGATGGTCGCGACGGAGCTGACACGGAACCACGTCGAGCACCGGCTCGCACGGATCCGCGAGCGAGTTCCGAATCATGCCGGTGACCTGGAGATCGACGTCGACGCCGAGGCGGCTATCCCGGCGGGTGCTAGACCGCTTCTCAACGACGCCGGGCTCGCACCGGGCTGTGAGATCGACGGAGTGTACGTCATGCCGGGTATTCCGGACGAGCTGAAGGCGATGTTCGGGAATGTCGCCGAGGAGTTCGTCGGCGACCGACGGTCACGGTTTCTCTACACCGTCGAGCCCGAGGCCGATATCGTTCCCGCGCTCGCGGCGGCGGGCGATCGCTTCGACGTATCCGTCGGTTGTTATCCTGATCGATCGGAGAAGCACAACCGACTGAAGCTGACAGGGGTCGAGACTGACGCGCTGGATGCGGCCGTCGAGTGGCTCAAAGACGCTACCGACGCGAGCGAGACACCCGTCTCCCGAAACTGGTGAGGAGTCGGCTATTCGGCGGTTGACTCCGCTGCGAATGCCCGGAGGTGCTCACGCGTACCGGCCGATGAGCGCCTGAAGCGTCGCTTTGTCCTGTACGCCGCTCGTTCGCTCCACCGCCTCGCCGTCCGCGTACAGGACCAGCGTCGGAACGCCGCGAACGCCCAACTGCTGAGCGAGTCCCGGATGTGCATCGACGTCGACTTTCGCGACCGCGGCGTCGCTTTCGGCCGCAAGCTCCTCGATCGTCGGCTCGAGCATCTGGCAGGGACCACACCAGTCGGCGTAGCAGTCGACGAGCACGACCGAGTGCGTCTCGACGACCCGGTTAAGATGGTCCCGTCCCTCGATATGGATCGGTTCGGTCGGCGTGCCGGGTTCCGAAGCGTCCGCCGACTCGGTACCGTTTTCGAGCTGCTGACGGAGCTCCCGTTTCTTCCGTTCTCGGATCCGCTGCCGCTCGTCATCCGTGGCGGTCATGGACGTCACTACGCACCGATAGCAAATAATAGTTGTGCATACGAACCGCAATTCTGCTTGGTTATACGTTGCACACCGTCGGAGACATGGGTAGAACTACGTGTTCACATACCGTCCTCGGTGAGTCGGCGGTTTGAGACAAATTTCTATAGTAATGCACAATATTCACAATTATTATATCGCCGGGAACCGAAGATACATGTAATCCATGCAGGGCCCACTGACCGAACAGCTCCAACAGGAGCTGGTGTGTGAGGGATTACTGGAGTGTATCTATGGTCTCAAGCAGTTGGACCGGGAGTGTTTCGCTGCGCTGGTCGAGAGCGACGAGCCGTTGACCGTCGACGAAGTCGCCGACCGCGTCGATCGTGAGCGGTCGACGGCGTACCGGTCGATCCAGCGGCTGCTTCAGGACGGCTTCGTTCGGAAGGAACAGGTGAACTACGATTCGGGCGGCTACTACCACGTGTACTATCCCGCAGACCCCGAAGAGATCGCCAACGAGATGCGACGAACCCTCAACGACTGGTACGCAAGAATGGGACAGCTCATTCGAGAGTTCGAGTCGGAGTACGGGGATATCGAAACCAACCACTCCGCCTCGCGAAGCTAGCTCCGCCCGGTTTTGCGAAATCGGTCGGGTTCGCGATAGCGACGCGCTCAAAATCGGCTCCGAAACGAGTTAGCCGCCGAAGAGGCGGTCGAGGAGCACGCGCTGGATCAGGCC
>OBKM01000713.1_pt1 | contig 15693 bp, 18 predicted proteins | sample 1519691 | NCBI WGS metagenome assembly OBKM01 (sample SAMEA37050418, study PRJEB22526) | metagenome | biome: saline pan; feature: lake; material: water | place: Egypt | collected 2015 | depth 0.5 m | reverse complement strand
TCGACTGTCTGATCAAGTGCAGAGACGTAGACAGACTCCGTGACGCCGTTTGCTATCACGCCGCTTTGCAATCTGAACAGCTCCGTGACTGCGACGGTGTCGCGCAGTGTCTCTGCGATTTCAGCACTGTTCCCACCCGAGACGACGACTTCACTGCTGTACGGCGGCAGCCCGTTTTCGTCAGTCGACCCTGTCGCGTTGCTGAACACGGTGACCGTCTGCGTTCCGTCGAGATCGAGCAGTGCCGTCTCTATCGACCCAATGGTCGCGGCCCCACCGATCGACCGTGAGGACAGGACACGCTCGCGCAGTTCTTCGTCAGTCTCCCTGTCCTGTCCTGGGCGGAGACTGTTGCCGTTTGTGTCTGTTGCTGCGTCGTCACCAGTCGGGACTGGATTCGTCACAGACTCGATCCCAGTCGGCGGGCTGGGCATGACGACAAGTTTGTTGGCTGGCAGGTTCGTTTCCGAGCCACCAGTCGCCGCTTCTACAGTCGCCTGAACGCTCTGTGTCCCCTGTGTCAGTGTGACCTGCTCAGTCGTCTCAAACGCGATACTGCCGTCCCGAGTCTGGACTGTCGTTCCAGCTGGCACGACGAAGTCCTCGGGGGCATCGCTACTGCGACTGAACTCGACGACGCCAGTTGCGGGCGTTGCAGGGCGTCGTTCGATGCCGTATTCAAGTGCTTTCAGGTCGAGTGCCGTTCCAGACGCCGTGGTCAGGAAGGCCGCACCAGCGATTTCTTCCAGTGTCGGCTCTTGGTTCTCTGCAATCGTTTCCGCGTATGCAGACAGCATCGCGCCCAGTATGTCGAATTCGGACGTTGCAGGGTCGTCGAGCAGACTCTGCAGAACGCTCTCGCCAGTCTGTCTGATCTCGTCAGCGTCTCGTTTGTTATACACCATGTGTTACAGTTCGACTGTGAACTGGTCGCGGCCAACCTGCACGCCGAGTGTCAGCGTCGAGCCGACAGTGTCGACAACTGTGACCGAGACAGGTGCGTTCACTACTGGATCGTCTGCCAGCGCCTGCTCGACGGCACTTCTGAAGTCTTCGGCCCGTTCGGGCGTCACTGGTTCGCCGCGCCAGTCCACTGTAACGTTCATCGCGCGAAGCCACGCGTGCTGGATGCGTTGCTCGACACCATCGACTGCCGCAATATCACCACGGTCGTTCAGCGCCGTGTTCATCGGTGGTGTCAGCTCAATATCTCGTGGCATACTACACCTGAATCGTGTCGTCTGTTACTGGTGTCACACTCGTCACGTATCCATCACCGTCTGTCGTCGTTTCAACATCTGTGACGACAGGGGTGGTGCCACCGTCGATTGTGACTGTCCCGCTGTCGACAGTGACTTCTGTGCCGTCGTCTGTGACGACCGTGAACCCGTCGTCGACAGTAATTTCTGTACCGTCGATTGTGACTGTCTCGCTGTCGACAGTGACTTCTGTGCCGTCGTCTGTGACGACCGTGAACGCGCCCGTGTCGTCGAACTCCACGTAGGCATCGGAGTGGGGATGATCGACACGCCGCGTCTCACTGTAGCCACTGTGATCTGTCCCTGCGACTCCGAGCAGTACACGCGTGCCGCTGGATGCACTGATATAGTAGCCCCGCTGCCCGACGCGGGGGAGTCGCTGATCGCCAGCAGTCGGCTGTGGGACGATCGCAGTGACACTGCTACCGTGTTCTTTCGTGATGCGAACAGTCGCGTCGTCGCCCGCAGCGAGTGCTTCACCATCGCGGTCGACAGACGTGATGATACCAGTCTTGACAGGCCCACCTCGTGTCGGGGCAGTCGACGTGTCAGTGTGTCGTCTCATCCTTATGGGATTGGCGGGGCTGGCGTCTGGATTCCCACTTCTTTGATCGCACCGACGGCTTTCTCCCACAGTCCAGCAGATGCGCTCCCACTGTCGAGCATCTCTGAATCTACCAGTGACATATCGTCGATGCCTGTCGGGATCGTCACCTTCACCTGTGTCTCATGCCGTCGTCTATCGCCCTGCTCCATGTCGGGCACTGTTGCACTGATCGTGTGGACGACACGCTCGACTTCGTACTCCATCGGCGGGTAATCGTCTGAAACGTCGTCACCGCAGGCGGGGTGCGATTCAATAACCGAGTATGGCTGTATCTCGGGGGCTGGTTCGAGTCGCATACTCCCCAGCGACGACTCCTGTATCCTGTCCTGCAAGCGCGACGCGGTCTGCTTTGCCAGCCCCACGATGTTCGTGACACCTTCAATCCGCTCTGTATCCGTGAGTTCCACGTTTGCACGGGAGTGCAGTTCGTCGTGTTTGACGACGACCCACGGGAACTGTCCGTCGTCGTTCGTGTCACCACGCGCTTCAAGTGAATTAATCGGTCGAATCTCGTGAATCGCGTTGTTCCGCAGTACACGCACGTCGGTGCCACCGAGATGCTCTGCGGTGTGTGTCGTCGACGGGTCGTCGAGGTATGCAAGTTCGATGCTCGTATCAGACTCGTCAGCGGCGCGAAAGAACAGCACCCCGTTGAGTTTATCTTGGACATCTTTCAGGGCGTCTGCAGCAGTAAAGTCGTTGGCACGGTAGTCAAGTTCATAGGGTGACGACAGCTGCCGTTCGACAGAGTCAGATACAACGTCGCCCGTTGCGTCTACGAGATCGCCAATGGCGTCAGTCCCTGGTGGGAAGGCAAGGTCTGCGCCCGTCTCCAAGATGTCGAACGGTCCCTCGACAATATCACCTGCAAGCGATGGGACAAACCCACTCTCTGTCTCGGCATCGGAGTCAACCTCTGAGACAACTACGGACTCTTCTGTAATCGCCCGCCGTGCGTACTCAGAGATACTGACATCGGAAAACACGTTGGGGACGATTGATGTTTGCCTGAATCGGTCAACAACGTCTTCGATAACAGTCAGTACGTTCGTACCAGTTTCGTAGCTGTTCTCAAATCCGAGTGCGCCGAGCAGTTGTGCTGGATCGCCAACGGTCATGCGGCGCTCGACGTTTCCCTGCCCTCCGCCACCGACTCCCATCACGAAGCCGCGATGCACAAGCCGCTGTTCGTCCGTGAGCGTGTCTGTGACGTACACGTCAACAGGGTCGTACACATTCTCTTCGTTGGGATTGAGTGCCCGCACAGCGCCGCTGTATGGCTCTGCATCGTCTGTAAGCGGCCACTCGCTGGGGAAGTACACTTCAGAGTGTTTCGTAATGTCGAGCACACCATCGCGGCGCAGTTCAGTGCGAAGCCCCTCGTTCAGTATCGGGATCTTCGTCTTGTCAGTGCCGACGTACACCTCGGCGGGGGGCACGTCGACAGAACACTCGTGATCGTCGACGCGGACATCCGTGCTGCTGCCACTGTCCGATTCAGTAAGTGGCTCGCTTGCTGACATCTACGCGTTGTCGTCCTTCGTCTGTAGCGTAAACTCGAACAGCGGTTCGTCGATTTCACGCCCGTCGAGATTGCCACGGAAACTGTTCATCTCGTCGCTTTGCCGCCACTCGAACCGACCAAACTCGGCGCGGCGATACACGTCGACTTCGGTGACGACTGTCAGCGGGTTGTTCGCTGGCCGCATCTCGACCAGATCTCGCAGCTGTGACAGCACGACCATGCCACTGACAGTGATGTTCCACTCGCTTTCACCGATTGCTTCGACGTACGTCTCGCCGCAGAGGGTACGGTGCCTGCGATTGTCGTTTTCCGTGTAGGCTGACAGTTCTTCTGTATAGACGGGCGTGACAGATCGGCCCGATTCATCTTTGATCGTCGGGTTGAGTAATTCGCTCCTGTCAGATGTCCCGCTGCCACTCGGGGCCGTGGTGACAGGTTCGTTGCGTCCTGACATATGTTACAGTGCGCTGTCGTACGTGTCGTCGTTGCGACTGTTCGGGTCGAACGAGTCCGTCCCTCGTACAGTCGCAAACTGCATGTCTTCCATGTCCATGCCTTGGTAGTTGTTGCGGTTCTCGACGCTGTAGTCGACGTACACCTCGCGGTCGAGTGCGCCGACGAACGCGCCACTGCCAGATCGAAGGCTGTCCTGCTGGCGCTGGAACTCTTCGAGACTGCTCGTCGCGTCGTCGATGTCGGTTCCGAGCCCGAGGAAGCCCGCTGCGAGGCTGCCGACAACGCCGAGGACGCCACTCAAGACGGCTGCGCCAGCAATGGCAGCGCCTATAGCACCCCAGATTGCGATTTTAAGCGCCTGAGCCGCAGACGTTGCGACAATGTACGATTTTGCTGCACCCAGCGCCCCCTTCGCGCTCGCACCAAAGCCGAAGACTGACGCCTTGAGGCTGGCTACCATATCTGTGAGTGTCTTGCCAGCGAGGAACTGGCTTACACCCGCGTAGATAGAGAACGCCCGAGACGCAAGCAGGACGGCTGACGTGAGCGTCAGCAGGGTGCCGACGAGCACGCCGAGTGCTCGTGAGCCGTCGTTCACCAGCGGCACCACCGTCTCAAGCACCGACGTGATAAACGAGAGCATAGTGGAGATAAGCTGCGTCGTGACGATCAGTACCTTTGCCATGCCCTCGCTGAACAGCAGCAGGTCGTCGATGCCTGCCACTAACAGACTACTGAGATGTACCAGCAGCGGCAGTGCCATCTCCAGTACTTCTGCGAAGCCCTGTGTCAAATTCACATCACTGAGGAACTCGCCGATGCGAGCGAAGATCGGTGACGCGGCGTCTGCAAGCTGAAGCAGATTCTGGAAGCCACTGACCAAGAAATCCTCGACGAACCGCCCGACTGCACGGAACTGTTCAGACATTCCGGGCAGCATCCCTGCGACCGCCCCGAGCCTGTCGAACAGCCGACTCAGTGCGTCGACTCCGTCACGGAAGAGCGGGGCGAGCTGCTCTGCTGGGTCTGCAAACGCTTCGACGAAGTCCTCTCTCAGCCCGTCGAAGACATCAGCGATGTCTTCAAGTCCTGGCACCCCGCCGCCTGCTTCTTCTATTGCGGCACCCAGCAGTCCGAGTCCAGCGACAGCGCCGAGTGCACCAGCCGCTCCGACAGCCGCCGCTGCGAGCCCCGCCAAGCCACCGATTACCAGTGGTATCGTCCCGAGGAACGTGAACAGTATAGGGACCAGTGCGGCGAGGATGTCGTAGAACTCCGTCATGCCGACTCGCAAGTCCGTCAGTGAGCTGGCGAGTTTTTGCCGCCTGAACACTGCGTCTTCGAAATATTTGGTGTCCTGCAAGTCGAGTATGCTGCTGACTTCTTCAAGGGAATCCAGATCGTCCATGAAGTCAATTAATTGACTTCGTGATACAGTCGGCAACTCGAACGCACTCTCCAGATCGAGATCATCAGCCAGCATGTCCGTACGAAGCGCCTGCATGAACGCCTGCGAGGGGAACTCGTCTCCGAGGAAGTCGGTAGGCTGGACGAACGGCGCTTCGCCCTGCGCTGCGGCTGCAGGACTGAACATGCGTTGAAGTATCTGGCTGTCCGGGATCGAGGACTCTCTGGCAAACTGCGCGGCCACCTCACCAGTAGCTCTGCGTGAGCCGCCACCACCGCCACCGCCACCGCCAGATGCGATGGCCCCAGCAAGCAGCGCCGCTCCTGCTCCCGTCACGGCTGTTCCAGTGCTTGGCGTGATGTCGTCGAACGTGGATTCAAGATCGGAGATGTTACTCGCCAGCCGATCGGCAACAGAACCTTCGATCGTGTTCCGCCCCCTGCCCGCCCCGCCAGTCCTCCTGGCGAAGCCAGCGCGGACGATGTCTTGGCCCTGCGTCTGTGCGAGTCGCCGCTGCAGGCGTCGTAGCTCTCTGTCGTTCACGCGGACAGTAATCCACATCGGGTCCAGACGGTCTGCCTGCTCGCCGACTGTTTGAAGCAGGCCAGACAGTTTCAGCAGGTCTGGTGACGCCTGGTCGCGGGCCTTTGTCAGTAGTGTTAGTGTTTCTGAAACAGGCATCGTACTGTTACGGCGTCCGCCGTTTCACTGACGACGGCGCGTTAGATCGGCCCTGCTCACGGGCTTTCTCGGACCAGTATGCGTCAGCCCGCGACAGGACGATTTTCTGTGCTCGGGTCATCTCAGACATGGTATCGACGAGCTTGACATCGGCCTGATAGTGCAGGTGCCAGATGTCTTTCCCGTGCCGTCGTGACGTTACGAACACGTCGTAGGAAGCGTCGTGCAGTGTCTCGTAGTCAGAGCGCGGGCCGATAGGCGACCCCTCGTGGTATCGCTGCACGGACTTGCGTTCAAACTCAGTGAGCGATTCGTCGTCGGCGCGCTCTAATTTGGGTCTGTCTCGTTCAGCTCAGTCTCGCCCAGCAACGTCTGCGACTCGTCCCACGCTTTGAGGCCAACCTGTAGCTTGACGGGATACGGCTGTTCCTCGACCATCGACTCCATCTCAAGTTTGATGGCGTCGCGCATCTCGTCGCGGGTCGTCGGCGTGAAGTTGAACCGCTCTTCCTGTTCAGAGGGCGATAGGTCGAAGCCGTTCTGCACGTCTTCGGACGAGGGAACGAGACACTTCTTGCCGACGCCCATCAGTGCCTTGAACGTCTCGGCACCCATCGCTTCCATCATCGCAGCCTCTTGCTGCTGGGCAACCTGCAACTTGTCTTCGAGTTCCTGCTCTTCGGCGGCCGTCAGGTCGTCTTTCTGCTGTAGTTCAGTGATCCGATCCTGCAGCTCTTGCAGGTCAACGTCGGCGTCGATGTCAACTTCACTGAGTCCCGTCAGGTCGATGGACTGCTGGACTTCTGTGTACTCCGTTTCCGTCAGCAGCCGATGTGTCAGCTCGATCAACTCAACGTCGCCAGTGTGTGGATCTGCAAACGGAATCTCGATCGTATCGGTGTAGTCGACACCCTCTTGGATCTTCTGGCGTGCTCGTTCCCATGTCATGGCTCAGTTACACGTCACCGTCAGGGCCACGGGCGTCGAACTCGACGCTGAGGATCGCATCACCGTCGTCTGTGGCCTCGATGGACACGTCGTTCCAGTCGAGTTTCGACCGCGTCACCTGAAAATCGACATCGGCCTCTTCCTCGATGTACAGTTCGCCGTGGAGCGTATTGTCGGGGCCAAGCTCCTGCGCGAGATCGGCAGCTGCATCGTTGAGAATCGCTGACGCCGACACGGTGTACGTGATGTTACCAGTCGAGATGCCCTGTGGCGTCTCGTTGCCGATACCGTGCTTGGGGTCGTTGTCTCGTGACTTTGCGAACTCCACGTCGTCCAAAATCAGCTGTCCCTCGACACCGCCTGCCTTCTCGTCGCCAATTTCGACGACCAGTTGCGTTTCGTTCGTGACTCCGGGTTCTGAATCAGACATGTGTTAGTAGGTGGTAGTTATGCTTCAACACCGTCGAACTGCACGACAGAGCCGACATTGAACTGGATGTCGACCTGCTTCATCACGTCGACGGGACTTGCAGCCACCGTCAGTGTTGCAGTGTCACTGCTGCTTGCGCCGACACTGACGTTGTACGCGGGACCGCCGTCGACTGCCGACAGCAGCGGTGGGCGGCCATCTGCCTGTGCTGCAAGGAACGCACTCACAGAATTTGCGAGTGACCGCCGCCCGTTCGGCGTGTTTGCTGTGTCGCCTGCGAAGTCCTGCGCGATCTCGTCGAGGCCCGCAGCGATTGTGTCGACAATCTCAACTTGGAACAGATCCTCAAACGCTGCCTCCGAACTGGTGGTGACACCTTCAACGATCTGTCCGTCCTGTGTCACTGCAGTGACCTGCTCAAACTGCTGGGCCGTCGATCGGCGGTACGCCGTCGACAGCGACTCGACACCATTGAGTTGGTCGTAGGTGATCGACGAGCCGAGCGGCTGTCGGGACGCGTGGCCTGCAACAGCCGCTGCAGTGAACGTCTGCGTGCCGCCGACAGTCACGTTCTTCGGGGCGACTTCGACGTACCGATGATCTTCGACCGTTGGAGTGTACGAGCTGACATCCGCCGTGTCGACATCTTCGCCTGGTGCGATGACGCGAGCGAAGTTCAGGTCAGTGGCGTAGTCCTTGACAACCTGCAAGACGGCATCCTTGTTCGCGCTATCGGCAGTGACTGGAACGAGATAGCGCGGCGAGATACCCATCGCAGCCACTGCAGCGTCTTGCCATGGGTTCGTCGCTGCGTCGTCAATCGCAACGCCGTAGATGTCTCCTCCCCCGTTGAGTTGCGCCGCAGCGAACGCGGCTGACACCTCACTGTCGGGGCCGAACTTGTCGTCGGCAGCAGACTGCGACACGAGCGGTGTCGGAGTGTTGAATTCAGCCGTGCCGTTCGTCGGGCCGATCAGCACGATCGTGCTATCGAAGCCGACAGACACGGACGAGTCCACAGGGTTGACCGTGACGGTCGTTCCAAGACCGCCGTCGTAGGTTTGTGCCATTCGTGTTGGTTATACTGTATGTGAAATAGTCGTGTACTCTACATCGGCGTCCACGTCACGCAACTCTGTCTGGATTTCCTGCATCGTCGGCGCAGTGATCGTGTTGAGTGCATCGTAGACGAATTCAAACCGAAGCCGCTCACCGACAACGTGCGAGTCGCGTGCGCTCTGATCCTGACTCCCGCCAACCGAGAGTGAGCCGCGTTCAACGTCTTCATGCAGGTGACTGGTGCCCGGAACCTGTGGCTGCATCCGCGTCAGTGCGTTGTGCAGCCGATTGTACAGGTCGCTGACGACGGTCATGTCGTCGTTCGCAGCGTGGACGCCAGTGTCGACAACGGCCCGCTCGGGGGCTGCGTACATGGCGACAATATCTTCACCAGTCGTATCGGTAGACCGAACTTCGAGATCGTGCAGCCCGCGCTGTACGGGCTGGGTAAACAGAGAGAATGTATAGCCAGGCAGCTTCATGTCTGCTGTGCGTTCCGAGAGGGCGACGTGTGCCGCCGCTTCCTCAGTCGACTGCCCAGTGTAGTCTGCCACAAGTGCCGTCAGTGTGTCGTGGATTGCCTGTCGAATCTCCTGTCTCGTCGCCATGCTGTTCACCCCCTGAAGCTTCGTCTGAGTGCAGTACGGACTGCGTTGTGGTGTGCGAGCGTGATCTGCTCGGACTGCTGGTGGAACGCAGGGCGCATGAACGGATGTGCTTCAGTCCCCATCCGCTCAATACTCGACGCGATGTCAGCAGCGAGTTGGTCTGTCGCAGCGTCAGGGTCATCGCCGTACCCTGACCGTGGTACGACAGGCTTCGTCTCGACCCACTCTTTGATCGCCCCGAGTGGCGGTACTGACGGCGACTTGTAGTTTGCTTGCGGGCGGGGCGAGCCTGCCTGCTTCCGCCCCGTTCCGTACTCGACGTAGCCAGCATACGGGGCGTCAGCCTCGACAGCGTGTGTCGTGTACGACCCCGACGTGTCGATCACTTCGGGGACAGTGGGCGAAGACGTGGGGCCGATTGAAGCAAGCAACGCCCCGCGCCAAACCTGTGGGCCACCCCCATCGGGTTGCTGCAAGTAGTTTCGCGCAACGACACTGAGCGCCCGCATCTCGCGTTTGAGCGCGTTGTCCACGTTACGCCGCATCCGCTCGGTAAACTCACGGAGGTCGGAAGCAGCCTCGCGGAAGTCGTCACCGCCCATTGTCACAGCCTCGCTTGCTCGGGGACGCGTTCCAGCGGGATCTGGAGTATCGCAGGGTCATCTCGATCGGGAATGAACCGAATCGGTTCGACAACCTCGTAGCGTCGGTCGCCGTAGTCGAACCTGTCACCGTCCTGTACGTCCGCCTCGGCGAGTGCGACAGCCTGCATCGACCCTTGCTCCAGTTCACCGACAGCATCGAGCGTGTCACGCCCCGTCTCGCCGTAGACGTACATGTCGACAGTGGCAGCGTCACGGTCGAACTGTTTGCCGCCGCCAGGCGTCATCTCGTTGCGTGCGCGTTCGCGGTCGACGCTGTACGGGCGTGTCATCGAGCTGACGTGCTGGCGCAGTGGGCCGCGTGGCATCTTCCCGATCATAGTGCAAGCGTGTTCGACGGGTCACCGAGACTGGTCTTGGGAGACGCCTGCAATCCCTGCATGTGCAGTTCAGCCCACTGCTGTAACTGCACGGCATCGTCACTTCGGACACCGCTCACATCGACAGACTGGTCTGCAACGGACCACGACGTAACACTGTAGTTCTCGACCTGACACTTCGCCTTGATTGCGACCCCAGCGAGCAACGCCTGTGCCAGCCCAGCGTCGTCGTAGATGTCTGCTTCGTCGACACCCGCAGCGTTGTACAGCTGGAGCTTCACGATGTCGATAAGCGAGTGCGCCCGTGCGTCAGGCAGTTCGTCCTGCGTGTCGCTGTATCCAGTCAGTGCCCTGACGAGTTCGACAGTCTCGGGGTCACTGCCAGGTGCTGCATCAATTGTCGTCATCGGTCACTGTGTGGTCAAACGTCGTCGTCAGACTGATGTTCCCGTTGCCTTCCTTCCCGTCGTCGGACGCTCGTGTCAACATCGACACAGGCACGCCGTTATCGACGAGATACTCGTCGACATCCTCCGACGATACGGTCACTTCAGTGTCGGGGTCGATCGCACGGGCCTGCGCTCTCGTCACTTGGATGTGGTGGACCTGCTTCTCGTCGAGTTCGCGGAGTTTGTTGTACTGCTCTGTGTTCTGCTCTTCGACGCGTTGCATACGGTCGTCCAAGCCGAACAGCGGCGACATGCGCGTCTCGACACCGAGATACTTCGGCGCATACACCTGATAGAGCAGCCATACAACGACGAGTCCCAAACCCCAGCTTGGATTGGAGATGATAAATTCTGTGATGTCTGTCGGTGCCATCGTCGCTATTACAACACGTACTCAACAACAGTACTGCGACAGCCGATTGACCGACCGCCTTACGCGAACAGCGCGTCGATGTTCGTGAGTCGGATGTAGTCGCGCAGGTCGGGATACCGCTGCTCGGGGTCGAACTTGTGGCTGTAACGCCACGCGTAGTCGACCGCCTCACGCCCGCCGCGCAGGTCGTACGGCCCGAACGTCTCGGGTGCAGGCATCTCCGACAGGCGGAAGACGGAGTTGCGATGCACCTCAGCGTCGGGGACGAGCAGCAGTTCGTTGTCGTCCAACTCAGTGGTAAGGTCGACGGACAGCTCGTCTTCCTCGCCGAATTCGGCAATGTTGTCCTGCTCACCACGCGGGATGGTGTGCAGCGTCAGCTCGTCGGGGATAAGCACGTCGCCGTTGATACCGCCACGCGCCTCGCCCATGTTGATCGCCTCGCGGTAGGTGACGCGGCCAGCACTCTGCGTCTCCTGCACCTTGTTGAGTTGTGCCAGTGCGGGCTGTCGCCCGATCATCAGATCCCAGTTCGGATCGTCGCGGCTCAGGAGATCGCCTGAGATGCGCTGGAACGACTCGTAGTTGATGACGTTCTCGGGCACCTCAGCGTAGTCGTTCTGGATCTCCGTCTTCGAGCAGTCGATGACTCGCTCGCTGGGGATGTTGTCCTTTATGTGCTGGATCATCCCCTTGCGGACCATGTTGCCGCTGCGCTGGTCTTCGACACCCTTCAGGAAGTTGGCGTCAGCGAGCCAGTCGAACATCTCCAGCGCTGCACGCCGCTGGAGTTCGACATCGGTGACGCCCTCTTCTTGGAAGTACTCGAAGCCGTTGACGTACCGATAGGTCCGCCACTCTTCACCGTCGATGCGGACAGTCTCGACACCACTGCCGCCTGTCTCGCCCATCCCAGTCGGGCCAAACGGCATATCAGTGGTGCGCGGGTCGACAAACTCCTTGTCTTCCCGCTCGATGTAGAGATCGTCAATGCCGATCGGCTGGACAGCCGCAAACTCGCGGCGGATGCCAGGTCGATCGAAGTCCCGACGCTCAAACATCGCGTCGGACTCTGGTTCAAACAGCTCGGTATCCTCGTTCTGGTTACGCGTACTCGTAGGCATGTCGTATCAGTGCTCTGTTAGTCGTAATCGACTCGTTCGGTGTGACGCTCAAACATCTCGTCGCCGTCGAAGGCGACAGCGTCGAGCGACACTGTGTCGTCGTCTTGCGAACGCGAAGAGGTTACAGCCATGTCTGTCACTACAGGCCGATGCGGACGGCCACGCCGTCACCAACGTCGGCCTGCGTCAGTGCTGTTCCCAGCTCGCCCGTCTCCGCGTCTGCAGACGACGCAGGAACGGCGTCGAGGTTGCTGTCGAGGGCCACACCGTCGTACATGTCAACCGCTTCGGCGGCAGTCAGCGCATGCTGGGTGAGTTCAGCACCCTCGACCAGCTGGTAGAACGGCACGAAGTCGTCGCCGTCAGCAGGGTCGTACTCTTTTGGCCCGTAGTCCTCCTCGTGCTCACGCAGCACGTCACCGCGCTGCCGTGTAGGGACGATGCCGTCGACATCGTCACCGTTCGCAGGGTCAGCCAGAGCAACTTCACCACCACTGGAGATGGTGACGAAGTCGCCCTCTTCAATAACCACAGTCGGCGTCCCGTGCAGCGGAGAGTGCTGCACTTCCTTGACGTAGAGTTCAGCAGCCATGTTGGATCACCGTGTTACGCAGTATCAGCAAGGTCGTAGACCTGCCCTGGCTCGTACTGCGACGACGAACCAGCGTTTCCGTTGTCGCCCAAACTGCCAGCCACGTCGCCATCAGCCCCCGTGTCGACGGTGGCTGCATCGACATCTTCGTAGATGTCCCTGGCGAGTTCGAGCTTCTCTTCGACAGCGTCGAGATCCATCTCCATCAGGTCATCTTCAGCCCACGCATCCGTCAGCGACGTGATCTCGTCGACAAGATCCTGCTTCTCGTCGGCACGGTACGACTCAACTTCCTCTTCAAGCGAGTCGACCTTGTCGGTCAGCACCTCGACCCTGTCTTCCAGTTCAGTCTTTTCTTCGCGCAGTTCTGCCACTGCGTCGTGCTCCGCCGCAATTGCGTCGATCGTGAGATCCCCGACGTTCAGCGGGGATGCGTCAGTGTCGTTAGTCATGATGCTGTCAGTGTGTTCGTCAGACGGCCCTGCCGTGGTGCTATCTTCCGTGAGCGAGTCGACGACACACCCAACGTCTGACTCGCAAGTCACTTCGTTCAGACGCTTGATCTTCTCGTCGTGCTCGTCGCTGTCGACGCCGCCACGCGCACCAAGTTGGTGTGCAGCCGCGACGTTTCCAGCGCGGAGGTACCCCTCGGCGTCGACGACAGGATACGACGACTCTGACTTGGTGTCAGCGGGGTACAGGTAGTGCTCTTCGTAGTCATCGTTCGGGATCTCGGACTCGTCGAGTTTTCCATCACGGACCCCCTGGAACGTCACACCAGCCACAGTCCGCGACTCGTCAATGTCGAACATCGTTTCGGTGGGCGGGTCGTAAGACCCATCTCCATCGAACAGTCGGTCGTGAATCTGTGCCACATCCAACCCACCGTCACGCACGTGTCGGCGGATGAAATTGCTGCCGCGCACCTCGTCGACCATCACCACAGCACTGTCGAAGATAGCACCCATCTCTCCGAGGATGTGCGGCCCCTTCTCACCATCGTCGTCGTAGTGCAGGGTGGCGTACACCTCGTCGGTTTCGGCAAGGTGCTCGTCGAGGTCGACGGTAATACGCTCGGCGTGCTCACCGCCGTCGAACGGCCCGACCCCACCGAGCGAGGAACTGAGGTTCGCGTTCTGGTACTCGTATTCCTCCCCCTCGACGTGGATGCAGACCCAGTACGGGGCCATCGCCCACGCCTCCTCGACGGTGACGGACGTGCCCCCACCAGTCTGGTGGTCGAACGTGACGTATCCAAAGTCAGTCTCGTTGCGGTCGGGACCATAGTTCGACGGGCCGTCGACGGTTATCTCCTCGACGGCATCGAGGTCGTCAGGGCGGTCAGGGAGGCTATCAAACGGGTTGTGTGCCCAGTTCAGCAGCGAGATGGCCCAATCAGTTGGGCAGCCGTGCGCGCCGTCAGCGGGGCTCTCAGGGCGGTTCTCGTCGCTGTTCATCCGTTCGACGAAGCTGATAGTCCGCTTCGCGTCGCGGATGTCGTCCGTATCCCAGTCCTCCTTGTTTGTTTCGAGCAGACGGAGGTTACGACGAATAACGTCACCAGGGTTCTGGCTGGCCTCGCGCGAGCACGGGTTCTCAGACCACCGACGCAACTCCGAGGCCGTCATGTTCGTCGCGTCGGACCAGTCAGCGTACACCTCGTCCAACTCGTCCATCGACGCCGACGGTTCGGAGTCCGAATGGAACTGGACGAGGCTATCAGACTCGAAGTCCGCAGGCGGCTCCGCGCTCCGCAGTTCGGACTCACGCTTCACCACTGCGTTGCCGAACTCGCCATCATCCCAGTGCTGGATGCGGTATGCAGGGTTGTCCTCGCTGGCCTCGCGCGTGCCACCCTCGACCTCCAGGGTTTCGGACGTACTGGAACGCTCGACGCGACCGACAGCGCTTCCACCACTATAGTCCCAGCGCACCCAGTCACCTTGGCTGTACTCGGCGGCGTCCACCTCCTGTTCTTCGAGGCGGTCCTCGAACTCCTCGTCAGTCTCACAGGGCATGAACGTGCCATCGTCGTGCTGGTGCACGTCATCACAGCCCATACGCTCGGCGGCATCCATCGCGCGCGCACGGGAGTCGTACTTGTGCTGGTCGTAGGACTCCTCATCTACGTGGATGCCACACGAACACGGCCCGCCCGAACAGCCCGCAGCGCCTGTGTCAGCTGCGAAGCCACGAATCGCCCGTGCGTCGGCAGCATCAGCTGCAAGCCCACAGCCATCCTCGCGTGAGCACCGCCCCGTCTCGACGATCGCTACGTGGTCGACGTACAGATTCGTCTGGATGCGGTCAACGTCGTCTGCAATCTGTTCGGGCGGCGCTTCGGGTTCGTTCCAGAAGCCAATCGACACACCGTCGTTGTCTTCAATCCACGACTTCGCCCGTGTATCCGAGACTGGGATATAGACAGACGCCTGTAGCGCCTCGTCGTCACTGTCCCAGTGTGGCTGTCGAACGAAGCCGTGAACGAGATCCACACTGTCGACAATCTGCGAGGACGGGTGCCCCAACGTCACGGGCGCGTTGTCGGCGCTCCACGCGGCGTCACGCAACTCGTCTGCGGGCTTTTTCATCACCACCTCGCCGTCGTAGGTCTGATAGGTCTGCCTGATCGGCCGCGCAAGGGTCGCGTCGATCTTGTAGAACCTGTCCGTATCAAACGCCGCCTCGTGCGGGGGATTGTCGATCTGGACAATCCGTGCTTCAGCCCACGAGAAGCCATCCGTACTGTCGAGATCAAACGAGCCACTGATTGCCCTGTCGACAGCGTACGGCTTCGTTTTGGTATCAGCTGTGTGTGTCATCTGCATCGTACTCACGATCTATCGTTCGGGCGGCTGTGCGTGCATCACCAAGCCGCCTTCCTCGGCATCGACGACGAGTTCTGTGACCACGCCGCGTGCGATGATGCTGTCGTCGGTGACAGCAGCCGCCTGCTGGCCGCGTGTGGGGCGTGCAAAGAACGTGTCGAGCCGTGCCGCCCAGCTGAAGCCGTCGATCCAGAGCGGCATGTCGTGGCCGTACATCCCTTCACGCGTCTGAATATAGTCGGCCCTGTGTTCCGCCGCCGTATCAATATCGACCCGTTGCGTTGTCGCGCTCATCAATTCGTCCTGTCAGGTTAGTGGCCGAACTCGGTCGGCTTGTAGAACCGCACGACACGGTCCATGTGGA
>OBKM01000712.1_pt1 | contig 15708 bp, 13 predicted proteins | sample 1519691 | NCBI WGS metagenome assembly OBKM01 (sample SAMEA37050418, study PRJEB22526) | metagenome | biome: saline pan; feature: lake; material: water | place: Egypt | collected 2015 | depth 0.5 m | reverse complement strand
TTCGTATAAAGAAATCGTATTACCAACAAGTGTCAAACGGTGTAGTTCGTGCCCAGTGACTCGTCGCCGGTCTCCTCCCGTCGGTCGTTGCCGTGGGCGTCGATCGTGACGGTCAGCGGTCCGAACCCGTCCATCCGGAAGACCCAGATCGACTCCGCGTGTAGGTCCGGCCAGTACCGGTCTTCGACGCCCTCGATTGCCTCGACGATCATCGCGGAGACGCTGGGGACGGTCAGGTACACACACCCATACTCGGCCATCGCCGTCCGTGTTGCCTCATCCATACCGCCTTTACCGGCCATAACACGCACGCCCAGGTCCCGGACCATCCGTGGCCCGAAGAAGTTCTGCCGCTCGCTCGTTGTCGGTCCGGCTGCTAAAATCTCGTATCCTTCGTCGGTCTGCTCGTAGGCCGGTGCACAGTGGTAGACGATCTGCCCAGCGAGGTCGACGGGCAGCTCCTTGCCGGCATCGAGATACTCCTCCGCCCGGATGTGTTGTGCGTCCCGCAGCGTGTACACGAGCCCGTCGATGTAGACTGTCTCGCCCAGTTCGAGACCCCGAACCGTCGCCTCTGCTACCGGTGCCTCGAGACGCGTCGTCATGCAACCATCGCCTCCCCGGCGATGATTCGAGCGTCCTCGTGGTCGCCGTCTTCGTACCGGTCTCTGAAGTGGTAACTGTTGTCGTTCTCGATATGGGTGGTAAACCGCCGCCGGGGATGGCACATCGGCTTGACGGCAACGGGGTTCCCCGCGATGTGGGTTCCAGTGGCGTTGACGTTGACAGTCAACGCGGTCGTATCGCCCCCGATGCCCATCGGCCCGATGCCAGTCTCGTTGATACGCTCTTTCAGCTCCGCTTCGAGGGCGGCAATCTCCGGATCCTCGTGTGATGCTCCAGCCCATCGCAGGGCACAGGCCCGCTTGGCCTGATTTGCGACCTCGTTGAACGTTCCACCGATCCCGACACCGACGGTGTACGGTGGACAGGCCTTGCCGCCGGCCTCTTTGATGCTCTCGACGACGAAGTCCTTGACACCCTCGATGCCGGCAGATGGCGTTAACATCGCGAGCTGGCTTTGGTTCTCCGAGCCGAATCCGGTTGCGATCGTCGTGATCTCGAGGGCGTTGCTGTCTTCGACGTAGTCGGTGTGAACGATAGGCACGTCGACGCTCGTGTTGTCGCCTCTGTTCTCCCGGGTCGTCGGATGAACGACCGACGGCCGCAGCGGCACTTCGTCAGTGGCAAGCCGAATCCCGTCTGCAATCGCATCCTCCAGAACGACCCCCGCCGCAAGGTCAACGTCCGCTCCTATCTCCACGAAGTGCTCGTTGACGCCGTTGTCCTGACACAACGCCAGTCCCTCACGCCGTGCTTTGCGGGCGTTGTCTAGCATACTGCTCAGCACGGTCTCTGCTTCCGGATTCGACTCCCGCTCGATGGCGGCCTCCAAAATCTGCTCTGCGTCGGTCGGGAGGTCGACTGCGGTCAAGTAATAGTTCCGCGCGACCGCATCACGAATCGTCTCGTGTGTGATCGGCACATGTGTCAGTTTGCGTCGCGTGGCTAATGTGTTACGGATCGTCGAAGTGTCCTCGTACACGTGTCGATATTCCGGTCAGCCGGCGGTCCGCGCGAACAGATCGACGATCGAGACACCATCCGGCCCAACGAACACGGGGTTGAGATCGAGCTCCGCGATCGCCGGGGACTCGGCGGCCACGACGAGGTCGCCGATCCCCGCAACGAGATCGGCAAGCCCCGCCGTATCAACGGCTGGCTGTCCCCGGTAGCCGTCGAGGAGGTCCCCGAGTGGACTCGCCGACAGGCGGGCTTTGACCGTCGTGGCATCGACCGGCGGTATCAGTGTCACCGCCCGTTCTTCGCCGTGGGTCTCCACGCCGACCCCACCCGGAGCGACGGTCAGCGTCGGCCCGAAACTCGCGTCGGTGCTGACCCCGACGAGAATCTCTAGCTTGTCAGCGGGGTCGACAGTCCGCTGCACGAGGACGCCGTCGATCGCATCTGCACCAACTGCTGTCGCCGCTGCCTCTTTGACCGCCGTAAACTCACCCGGCACTGCCTCGACGGGGACATCGACCGCGACCGCGCCGACGTCACTGCGGTGGGGAAGTGCGGCCGCGTCGACTTTCAGGACCACCGGGCCCCCTAGCCGCTTTGCGTGGGCCCGAGCTGCTGTCGGGGTTTCCGCATAGGCCGTCTCTACCGGCGTTACGTCGACTGCCGCCAGCAGCTCGGTCACCTCATCCCACGTCAGCGTCGCATCTGATGGCAGCGACGGTAGTGGCTCATCGAGTGTGGGAGTCCGGTCGAGGGCAGTCGGTGTCGGTCTGTCTCCGGCCGCCACCAGTGAGGCGACGGCATCCATGCAGGTCGCCGGATCCGCGTACAGCGGGGCTGCTGACCGGACGCGTTCGTACGGGAGCGGCGACTCCTGACCGGGCTCCGCTGCCTTCCGCCCGGTCCACAGGAATACGACGGGATCGTCGGCCCGCTCGGCGATCGTGATCATGTCTTCGGCGATCGTCTCTGCCCGTTCGTCGACCGCCGACAGACCAACGGCGAAGACGTAGGCATCGAAGGCCGGATCCTCGAGAAGAGGGGCGGCGATTTCCGGGAGTACTTCGGCGCCGTAGCCGCGGATGTCGGCGGGGTTGTGCATTTCGCCGAAGGTCAACAACCCGTCCATCTCGAGTAACGCCCGTTCGGTCTCGCCGTCGATATTCGGAAGCGTGAGGTCCCGATCGGCGGCAAGGTCTGCGAGGAGACTGGCGAGGCCGCCGCTGGTGGAGGCGATGCAGACGTTCGGCCCCGCCGGTGCGTCGTATGCAGTGTGGACCCGCGACCGGTGTAACAGGTCCGGAATATCCGGCACCCGTTCGATGCCGGCACGCTCGAAGGCCGCCTCCCACGCCGCGTCCTGACCGGTGATCGATCCGGTGTGTGACAGCGATGCCGTCTTCGCGACAGCCGATCGTCCGGTCTTCACCGCGAGAACCGGCGTCCCCGCGGCACCGGCTCGGCTCGCCGCATCGATGAACCGCCGCGGTTCAGCCACCCCCTCGATGTAGGTCGCAATCACGTCGACGACTTCGTCGTCTGCGAGGTATGTGACGTAATCCGCCAGCGAGAGGCCGGTCTCGTTGCCGGTCGCGATGACATAGGCGAACTCTTGATCGGCGTCTTTTCCCCGTTCGTAGAAGGTTGCAAACGCGAGGGCACCGGACTGACTGACCAGCCCGATGCTACCCTCCCCTGGTGGTCGAGAACACAACGCGGTCGCGACGGTGTCGGCGTGCATGTTCGCGTACCCGATCGTGTTGGGTCCACAGACGGCCATTCCGGTCTCTTCGATCACCGACTCAAGTTCCGCCTCGAGCGTCACCCCCTGCTCGTCTGCCTCCGCAAAGCCCGCGGTGATGATCAGTGCACTCGGCACACCGAGCTCGCCTGCCTCTGCTAGTGTCTCGACGACGTACTGACGGGGGATACTGATTACTGCCAGGTCGACGACCGTCGGCAGTTCCGAGAGTGAATCGTAACACGGCTCGTCGAAGACCGTCTCCCGCCCCGGGTTGACGTAGTACAGCTCACCGTCAAATCCGTACTCAGTGAGGTTCCTGATCAGCCGTGACGCGTACCAGGAGTCCGGACTCGCACCGACGACGGCAACAGAGTCTGGCGCAAACAGGGCGTCAATCGCAGGGTCACTCATCGCTCCGGCCTCTTTGGGAAGGGGCTTGACAGGCCTGACTTCTCCCACGACTGCAGTCGTGGGGGTCTGCGGTCACAGACCGCGCCCACGACAGTGGGAGTTCCGAACTCGCTTGTCCGTTGTCCGCTGTCACAGACAGCGACGGGAACGGGCTCCACACGGTTCGGTTCTGGGCGGAGCCAGTGCCGCCCCCGTTCCGGACAGCGGGCTCGTTCGTCCTTGCCCGGAACTCGGCAATAGATGGTTTGTACTGCCCGATAATCAAGCGTACGCGCTTCATCCCACGACTAAAGTCATGGGCTTTCGCGCTGATTCCGCTGTAACAACGTTGTCCGTGGTCTCCTAGGGCTGCCGTATGAGGCCGCATATCGTCTCCAGGCTCGTGGCAGTCGGCTACTCCGGCGAAGGGCACACGTGTCATTGCCAGACGGTACACGAGAAGTACAGTAAAAGCTCCTGATTGGTATTCGTGATTCGGGAGGCCTTTGTCTGCGCGATGGAATGCCTGGGTATGGAGATTGTCGTTCACGGTGGGGCAGGATCGGCCCCCAATGAACCGTCGCCACGACAAGCTGTTCTCGACGAGGCTGCTGCGGTTGGCTGTGCTGAATCGACCCCACTTGGGGCCGTCGAAGCAGCCGTCTCCGTGCTCGAGTCTTCGCCCCGGTTTAACGCCGGGACCGGGTCGGTTCTGCAAAGCGACGGGGTCGCCCGAACAGACGCCGGTGTCATGACGAGTGACCGCGAGATCGGTGCTGTCTGTAATATGCCAGGCGTCGAAGCAGCATTGAGCGTCGCTCGCAGGGTGCTCGAAGAGACCCCACACGTGATGCTGGCCGGCGTGCACGCCGTCGACTTCGCCGCCGATACCGGTATTTCAACTGATGTCGACCTCCGTACCGAAGAGATGTGTAAGCGGTACGCGGCGGCTTCGGTTCCGGAGTCGTTCGACAGCCAGCGCGCCTGGGTCAGTGACCAGTTCGGTACCACCGAGGGCCGTGATCACGATACCGTCGGTGCAGTCGCAGTCGACGAGGGACGCGTCGCCGCTGCGACCTCGACCGGCGGCCGATGGCTCGCACTCCGTGGCCGGGTCGGGGACGTGCCACAGGTCGGTGCCGGGTACTACGCATCGCCTGCCGGCGGCGCAAGCACGACCGGCGCGGGAGAAGACATCGCCCGTGTCACTCTCGCCCGACGCGCCGTTGGCCACCTCGAGGACGGACACAACGCAGAGGCAGCCGCGGAGACTGCCATCGAGGAGTTCGAGGCGATCACCGGATCGACGGCCGGTGTGATCGTCGCCGACGCAGACGGTGCCACCGGAACCGCGTTTTGTTCACCGGCCATGCAGACTGCAACCGCACAGGCCGAGTAGCCGGATTTTAGGCCGTGGCGGTGCAAGTGATTCCGAATGGCAGACGAGCTGATCGACGAGGCCGGTGCCGACACGCCTGGTGACGAGTGGACAGACATCGATGTCGGCGACACCGAGGCCGATCGGATCGCTCGCCAGCGGGACCGTGAGTTTGCCGCATTCCGGAAACGCATCACCGACAACGAACAGTTTAAAGTCGCAGACTCGGTCTTTGACGACGCGACCTACGCCGCCCTCTACCGGCTCGTCCAAGCCAACGTAATCGACGCCTTCGGTGGGCCTCTCTCAACGGGCAAAGAAGCAAACGTCTACCTCGCTCGCGGTGGGGCGGCGACGACTGACCGCCACGAGACTGCACCCTCCGAGGTTGCAGTGAAGATCTACCGGATCACCGCCGCCGAGTTCGACGACATGCGGTCGTACCTCCGTGGCGATCCACGTTTTGAGGACCTCGCTAACCGCCGTCAGATCGTCCTGGCGTGGACACAAAAAGAGTATGCGAACCTCGTCCGTGCGCGCGAGGCCGGGGTTCGAGTGCCGACCCCACTCGCCGTCGAGCGCAACGTCCTCGCCATGGAGTTTATCGGCACCAACGGACAACGAGGCCGCCGGCTCGCAGAGGTCGACATCGAAAATCCCGAAACGGCCTTCGAGGGTGTCCGGGAGTACCTCCGCAGACTCTACAACGCCGGCTTGGTCCATGGCGACCTCTCCGAGTACAACATTCTCGTCCACGATGGTGAGCTTGTGGTTATCGATGTCGGCCAGGCGATGACTGTCCACCACCCAAATGCCGACGACTTCCTCCGCCGCGATTGCGCGAACGTGGCCTCGTTTTTCTCCCGGCAAGGCCACGCTGTCGACGCTGATGCACTCTATGAGTGGTTGAGTTCCTCACAGCAGTGAACCGCCTCGGGGCTTGCCCCCGAGGTACTTCACGCCCTGATTCAGTACAAAAACCCGGCGTGTCCCACTCACACCGGGCGGTTCCCAGTTGTCGGATTCATTCCCCGGCGAACCCCAATGAGCGTTCGCCTCGCACTGCTGTGTAAGAGTTAAGCCACCGCCACACCTATACCGGTGTATGCAACATGTGAAGATCCCGCAGGAGCGGATCGGTGTGCTGATCGGTGAGGGGGGTGAGACACTGCGAGAGATCGAAGCCCAAGCAGACGTCCGCCTTGACGTCGACTCCGAAAACGGGGCCGTCGAAATCACGAAACAACGGGACGCAGATCCGGTTAAGGCGCTCAAAGGCCCCGATATCGTGCGGGCGATTGGCCGTGGCTTTCCACCCGAGGATGCCCTCCGGCTGCTCGAAAACGAGATGACGATGTTCGACGTCGTCGATATTGACGCCGCGACACGCAACAAAAACGACTTGAAACGCCAGAAGGGGCGACTTATTGGCGAGGGGGGCCGTACCCGCGAGCTGATGGAGGAGCTCACCGGCGCGACGGTCGTCATCTACGGGTCGACACTGAGTGCTATCGGCCAGCCTGCGCAGGTCAAGGCAGTCCGCCGGGCGGCCGAGATGCTTCTCGATGGCACGCCCCACGGTGCTGTCTACTCGTTTCTCGAGGAGAAGCGCAACGAGTTCAAACGCACCGAGCTCTCCTATCACCAGTTTCCCGGCGGCTCGTAGGGAAAAAGGTAATGCAGTTGCCTGCGTCAGTCAAACCAGGACGTGACAGACGACCGAAATCAAGACGCCGGCGGTGAGACAGTTGGCGACGTCGTCGAACGCCTCGAACAGATCCGGAGCGACGCTTCCGACCGCCAGACCGCCGCTGACGAGGGAATCCTGCTCGACCAGCTCAGGGAGGTCGAGTCACGACTGCTTGCCTTCGGCGAGGCCCTGGGCGGTGACCCAGCGGACGTGACAGACCTGCCCTTCACCGAAGAAGCGACAAAAGACGGCATGCCGGAACCGTTGTACGTTCGTCACGACCAAGAGATGCTCAACCAGGTGACGAGCTGGCTGCTCCAGGGCCAACACATCGGCCTTGTCAGCCCATATGGTACGGGCAAGAGTTCGTTTCGCGAGATTGTCCTCCGTGATCTCAACGCCCACGACGAGTTCATCGTGACCGCTCTCCAGAACGCAAGTGAGACAACCCCACGCCAGCTCTATCAGGCGATCCTCCGGGCGGCCTTCGATGCCGGGTACGAGCTTGATACCGAGCAGTACTGGCAAACCAGGGACGGTATTCCGTGGGCAACGGAAGAAGCACGACGCGCCGTCGGAGAGATTGCCGAGGCACTTGCGGCCGAGGACGATCTGCTGTATCTGATCGTCGACGAAATCGAAGTCCTTCCCGAGGAGCTGCTGTCGCCGCTACAAGTTGCCGGCGACCTGGGCATTCGGCTCTTCTTGACCGGGACCCCGGAGGGACAGGAACGGGTCCGGAACCTCCGGAATACGCTCGACTCGCGGCTGCGCTACTACGAGGGTATCGAGCCGTTCTCGGTCGGTGACATCGACGAGTACGTCGCCCGATCGCTTGCGTACTTCCGTGATGAGACGTACAACGGCGAGTCACAAACGCTGTTTACCCGGCCGGCTCTCGAGGCGATCCACCAGGAGACCGGCGGAGTTCCGCGGGCGGTCCGTATCGAGTGTCGCGAGCTGTTCACACGGGCTGCATTCGTCTGGTTTCGGACCGGACAATCGATCGACCGGATTACGGTTACCCCCGAGCTTCGGGACCGCCGGTTCGGGATGGACTACTGACCGACGGCCAGGCTGGAACAAAGTTTTTATATAGAATCACAATCAAGCTATCTTTGACTATGGCTCAACAACTCGGCAACCAGCCGCTTATTATTCTCTCAGAAGAGAGTCAGCGTGCGTCAGGCGATGATGCCCACTCGATGAACATCACCGCCGGCCAGGCTGTAAGTGAAGCGACACGAACAACACTCGGACCCAAAGGAATGGACAAGATGCTCGTCGACTCGACGGGCAACGTCGTTGTCACGAACGACGGTGTCACCATCCTCCAAGAAATGGATATCGAGCATCCGGCGGCCAACATGATTGTCGAGGTCGCCGAGACACAGGAGACAGAAGTCGGTGACGGCACGACGACCTCCGTCGTCATCGCCGGTGAACTACTCAAACGCGCCGAGGACCGGCTGGAACAGGACATCCACGCCACGACCCTGGCGCAGGGATACCGCCGTGCGGCCGAACACGCCGTAGAGGCACTCGAAGAGGTCGCAATCGGCGTCGACGAAGACGACACCGACATCCTGACCTCTATCGCCGCAACGGCAATGACGGGCAAAGGAGCCGAGAACGCCCGCGATACGCTCTCCGAACTCGTCGTCCGTGCCGTCCGCAGTGTCGCCGACGAGGAGGGTATCGACACCGATAACATCAAAGTCGAGAACGTGGTCGGCGGCAGCATTGACGGGTCAGAGCTCATCGAGGGTGTCGTCATCGACAAAGAGCGTGTCCACGAGGACATGCCGTTCCACAAGCAGGACGCCACCGTCGCAGTCCTCGACGATGCACTTGAGATTCCGGAGACCGAGATCGACGCCGAGGTCAACGTCACCGACCCCGACCAACTCCAGGAGTTCCTCGATCAAGAAGAACAACAGCTGCGTGAGATGGTCGATCAGCTCGTCGACGCCGGGGTAGACGTCGTCTTCGCACAGGACGGCATTGACGACATGGCGCAGCACTTCCTCGCACAGGAGGGCGTCCTCGCAGTCCGCCGCGTCAAGTCCGATGACGCTGACCGGCTGGCCCGCGCGACCGGCGCCCGGGTTGTCGGCAACGTCAACGACATCACAAGTGAGGACCTCGGCTTCGCCGGCTCCGTTGCACAGCAGGACTTCGGTGGCGACCAGAACATTCTGGTCGAGGACGTCGAAGAAGCCAAGTCTGTGACACTCGTGCTCCGTGGTGGCACCGAGCACGTCGTCGACGAGGTCGAACGCGCGATCGAAGACGCAATCGGCGTCGTCCGTGTGACCCTCGAAGATGGACAGGTGCTGCCCGGTGGCGGTGCACCAGAGATCCAGGTCGCGGCGGCGCTGAGTGACTTTGCAGACTCCGTCGGCGGCCGCCAGCAGCTTGCCGTCGAAACCTTCGCAGAGGCCCTCGACGTTATCCCGCGGACACTCTCCGAGAACGCCGGCCTCGACCCCATCGACTCTATTGTCGAGCTGCGCAGCGAGCACGACAGCGGGCACACCGCTGCCGGCCTCGACGCCGAGACCGGTGACGTTGTCGATATGGTGGATGAAGGTGTCGTTGAGCCGTTGCGCGTCAAGACCCAGGCCATTGAATCCGCGACCGAAGCCGCCGTCATGATCCTCCGGATCGACGACGTGATCGCTGCCGGCGAACTCGCCGGCGGTGGCAGCGACGACGACGAGGAGGACGCCGGTGGACCAGGCGCCGGTATGGGCGGTGGCATGGGCGGTATGGGCGGTATGGGCGGTGGCATGGGCGGCATGATGTGACCCCCGGTGTCACCCGCCGTAACGCCAATACCCACCCGTTGCTTCGGCGCTGATCGCACTCAACCGACTGTATCCGACTGACGCAACCCGGCCGTTTTCGTTTTGGTTGGTGTACAGATTGTCACGGCGACTGCCTCGGGGGGCCCCGAGGCAGTTGACTGAGTAGCCACGCCGTGTGCGGACCTAGTTTTCGCGTGTAACCTGATACCCCGCCGTCTCGATTGCGTCGACGATGCGGCTTGCTTGACGATCGCCGGTTGTCACGACCTCGAAAACCAGGTACGCCTCGCCGACGTCGAGTGCGGTTGTCGCTCGTTCGTGCCGGACGGTCTGAATATCCCCGCCGACGTCGGCAATTGCAGCTGCAATCTCCGCCATCTTCCCTGGCCGATCGTCGATCTGAACACGCAGCTTGAGCAGTTGCTGTCTGTCAGCGAGGGCGTGGTCGATCACCGTACTCAAAAGCGGCATATCGATGTTACCACCACAAAGCAACGGCACCACGGTCTCGCCGCTGACATCGAGAGTATCCGACAACATTGCTGCTGCCGGCGCTGCCCCGGCCCCTTCAACGAGCTGTTTCGTCCGCTCTAACAGTACCAGGATCGCCCCGGCAATCTCGTCGTCGTCGACGGTAACTACCGTATCGACGTGCTCACTGATGAGGTCGAGCGTTAGCTCCGAGATACCGCCTGTCGCGATTCCATCCGCAATCGTCTCCGGCCTGTCGATTCCGACCGGTCGCTCCTGCTTGAGGCTCTGTGGCACCGTCGCCGCACCGGTCGCCTGGACGCCGACGACCCGTATGTCGGGTGCAACGCCTTTGAGTGCCGTTGCGACACCACCGATCAGTCCTCCGCCGCCGATGGGTACGATCACCGTGTCCACACCGGGGACCTGCTCGGTGATCTCAAGGCCGACCGTTCCTTGTCCGGCGACGATCGCCGGGTCGTCGTACGCGTGGACGAAAACCGAACGGTCGTCGACGAGCGACCGGGCGTGTTCGACGGCCGCCTGAAAGGTCTCCCCGTGCAGCACGACGTCGGCCCCGTAGCCGCGTGTTGCCTCGATCTTCATCTGTGGTGTACCGTTGGGCATGACGATCGTCGATGAGAGTCCAACCGTCGTCGCAGCGAGAGCGACCCCCTGCGCGTGGTTGCCGGCACTGGCTGCAATCGCCCGGTCGACCGCACTGTCTGCCAGCTGTGTGAGCTTATTGTACGCGCCACGGGGTTTGAACGAGCCGGTCCGCTGGAGGTGCTCCAGCTTTAGCCACACAGTGGCGTCGGCGAGAGTTCCCAGTGATCGGCTCTGATCGACCGGCGTCTCCGTCACGACACCACCGGCGGCGAGCCGCTGGCGCGCGGCCCGGATGTCCTCGAGTGTCGGCTGTGTGGCCATACCCCGGTTTTCTTGACCGCGGCGCAAATGCGTTCCCCCCTCCCGGCGAACGCACAACGCTTAGGTCGGCCGAGCGCCTACCAAACTGACATGACAGACCCCGACGATCCGACGGACGACTCACACGCCTTTTCTGAAGGGCAAGGATTCGACGACCCCTACGAGGGATTTGATCTCGAACCCCCGGAGCTGGCCGTTGACCCCGGGCAGGTCGACCCGGTAGACTCGCGTGTCATTGCCGATTCCCTCGACGAGCGTCAGCTCGCCGACGACGAGGTCGACGCCGACCAGCTCGTCGATGTCGGTATCGAGTACCTCCAGATCAACCGGTTCGAGGAGGCAACCGAGACGCTGGAACGGGCGGCCCAGTTCGCCGATGCCGACGCTATCGCTCAGGAGGCGTGGGTCAACAAAGGGGTCGCACACGCAGAGCTCGAGGAGTGGGACGCAGCCATCGGGGCCTACCGCGAAGCAATCGACCTGGACGCCGCCGTCGATCACACCGCAGTCGCCGAGACGAACCTCGCGTACGCGTTGTGGGAGTCTGGGCGGACAGCACAGGCTCTTGACCACGCCGAGCGTGCAGTCGAGCTTGACTCACGGTTCGCCCGCGGCTGGTACAACCGGGGCTTCTTTCTCTTCGAGCGGGGGCTGACCGAAGAGGCCGTCGACTGCTTCAACAACGCGACACGCCTCGGCTTCCGGACCCCCGAGTTACTCGAGCAGAAGGCCCAGGCACTCGAGGAGCTGGGCGAGTACGACGAGGCCGAAGAACTCGTCGCAGAGGCCGACGCGTTGCGGGCGGAGCTCGAAGACGAACTGGTGCAATGATCGTCAACGAGCGGACGACCGAAGACGGGCGACTCGTTGCCGTCTGTGACCGTGATATTCTGGGGGACTCATTCGAGGACGGCGCGGTGTCGATCACCGTCACCGAGGAGTTTTACGGCGGTGATCCGGTCGACGAACAACGGGTCGTCGAGGCCCTGTCGCGGGCCCGCGTTGCGAATATCGTCGGGACCCGGGCAGTCGGAATCGCTATCGAGCACGGCTTCGTCGAGGAGGCAAACGTACTGGAGATCGGTGAGACCCGCCACGCACAGATGATCCGCATCGAGTGACCGAAGGAGTGTTTGTGCTGTAGCTCTAGGCCACAGTAATGGGAGTACACGATTCAGCGCCGCTGGCCGTCGACGCCATCCGTGAGGAGTTTCCGGTACTCGATCGCACCATCGACGGGACGGATCTCGTCTACCTCGATAACGCAGCGACGAGCCACACGCCCGACCCCGTCGTCGAGGCCATCGCGGAGTACTACCGTCAGTACAACGCAAACGTCCACCGCGGGCTGCATACGCTCAGCCAGGAGGCCTCCGTCGCCTACGAGGAGGCCCACGACCACGTCGCGGACTTCATTGGCGCTGCCGGACGCGAAGAAATCGTCTTTACGAAAAACACGACCGAAGCAGAGAACCTTATCGCCTACGCCTGGGGGCTGACAACCCTTGGCCCTGAGGATACGGTCGTGATGACCGAGATGGAACACCACGCGTCACTCGTGACCTGGCAGCAGATCGCGGACCGGACCGGTGCCGACGTCGAGTACATTCGGATCACCGATGAGGGTGAACTCGACATGGACCACGCAAAGACCGTGATCGGTCCCGATACGGCGATGGTCTCCGCCGTCCACGTGTCTAATACCCTCGGAACGGTCAACCCCGTCGACGAGCTCGTCACACTGGCCCACGAACAGGATGCGCTTGCCTTCATCGACGGCGCCCAAGCCGCTCCGACCCGCCCGGTTGACGTGACCGACATCGGTGCAGACTTTTATGCGTTCTCGGGGCACAAGATGCTCGGGCCGACCGGCATCGGCGTCTTGTACGGCCGCGAGTCACTGCTCGATGCCATGGAGCCGTACCTATACGGCGGTGAGATGATCGAGAAGGTCACCTTCGACGATGCGACGTGGAACAAACTCCCCTGGAAGTACGAAGCCGGGACCCCACCGATCGCACAGGCAGTCGGGCTCGATGCCGCGCTCTCGTATCTAGAGGATATCGGAATGGACCGTGTCTGGGCCCACGAAGAAGCCCTCGGTACCTACGCCTATGAAGGACTCGCCGAGCAACCCGACGTGGAGGTGTACGGCCCACCGCCTGGCGAGGGCCGACGTGGGGGGCTTGTCGCGTTCAACCTCGCCGGCGTCCACGCCCATGACCTCGCGGCTATCATGGACGAGTACGGGGTTGCCGTCCGGGCCGGCGACCACTGTACACAGCCATTGCACGATACACTCGGCGTTCCGGCCTCTGTTCGTGCGTCGGTGTACGTCTACAACACTCGGGACGAACTCGATGCGCTCTTCGAGGCCGTCGGCGCAGCCCGCGAACTGTTCACCTGATGTACCCCTCCTCACGGAGTGTCTCAGCTTCGGCCTTTTCGTAGCGCCACGCGATGTCGGCTTTCTCGTCTTGCCAGTCCCACGGTTCGACCAGAACGATGTCGTCTTCCCGGATCCAGATCCGTTTTTGCATCTTCCCCGGGATCCGGGCAATCCGCTCGACGCCGTCTGCACACCGGACCTTCACGCGGTTCGCACCGAGCATCGAGACTACTTCGGCGAATACTTCGCTGTCGTCTGGCATTCGAATGTCCGAGACGTCCGCTGACTCCTGATTGTCGCTCATGTACAATGCTCGGGGAAGCGACCGTATAAAGCCCCTGACACTGACCGGTCAGCTTCGGTCGTCGACGCGATACTCCGTAATGAGCTGGTCGACCATCTCCGCTGTCTGCTCACGCTCACGTTCTCGGGCCCGCTCGCGCCAGTCCTCGATCACCGCCTCGACGTCCGACTCGCGGGCGACTGCCAACTCGTCAACTTCCTGCATGGCAACGTCTGCGGCCGGTCCGACGGGAATATCGTGGTCGAACAGAACCTCGTCGGCGACGTCCGACAGCTGACCGCCGGCTCGAAGAACCACCCGAGGCTCCATCTGGGCGAGTAACTCGGCCGTCGACCGGCCTGCTCCGGAGGCATCACGGAGATAGACCACGTCATCGGGTGCGATGCCGTAGGCCGTATCGGCCTCCTTGAGGGCCCGCTTGGTGAACTCTGCGACGGGCTTGACCGGAATGAGATCCCGTTTCTCTTCGGAAACATCGCTGAAATTCGAGTGATCGAGACGCCACAGCGCCTTGAGCCGCTCGAGTTTCTCCTCCAGTTCCTCGGTGCGGTTCTGCTCTGCATCGAGTTCTCGTTCGAGTGCCTCCGCTCGGCGTTGCAACCGGGTGACCTCGCGTCGGGCCCGCACTTCCGTGCGCTCTTCGCGGCGGGCGTCAGTAAGCTCTGCTTCGAGGTGCTCGATGCGTTCGTCTTTGGCTTCGATGGTCGACTCGAGGTCGTCGACGTGTTCGGACAGCCGTTCGACTTGCGCTTCTAGCTCGTTGATCCGCTGCTCCTCCGCAGAGAGTTCGCGGGGGTCGTGTGCGGTCTCTTCGTCGGCGTCTTCCTCGTCTTCGGTCAGCCGTTTCACTGCAGCCTCGACGGAGATCTCCTCGGTGAGGACCTCTGCGGTCACTCTCCCGCGACTGAGCTCAGGCGGAACTTTCCGTGCGATGCGTTCGAACTGATCGGTGTGGTCGTCGTATGCGAACAGTGCGGCGGCGGCAGCGTCCCGCTCGTGGTCGTTGTCGTAGGCGTGTGCCGGGACCCGGTGTTTCTTCTCGTCGACCAAGAGGTCAGTCTGTGGCACCCAGGTGGCCGCATCGAAGCTGCGGCGGTACTGCTCGACGGTCTCCGGCATCGGCGTGACGTCTGCCGCGACCAGCACCGGACGGCCGCGGTCGATGATCCACTCCGTCAGGGCTGCCCGGTCCTCGGTCCGTGTCGAATACACGTCGAGGACCTCGCCGTCGAGGTCGACGAGTGCAACGGCAGTTGTCGTCCCCGGGTCGACACCCACCAGGATGTGCTCCCGGCGTTTCGCGAGGGGCTCGAATTCGATGCCGTCACGCTTCTCACGGGTGATTTCGACGCGTGAGTCACCGGTCCGACCGGCAGACACCGGAATCTCCTCCGGCGGTGCCGCGACGGTAAATACTGCCCGCGAGAACCCGCCGTACTTCTCGGTGATGGACCGCTCGTACTCGAGGCCGGCCGCCGAGAGCTTCTGTTCGACGTCCCGCGCTCGCCGCTTGACTGCCCCGTGGATGCGGCGTGTGTACCGGTCTTCGCTTTGCCCTCCCGATCCCGGGGACCGGCCGCGTGAGACTTTCACCTCTGTCGTGTTCTCGAAGGCGCTCACGACGTGGCCGACGTTCGCGGCTGCGAGTCGGGCTGCTGCTTCTGCTTCCTGCATCGGATCACTGCCGTAAGGAATCTCGTGGCGCTTCGCGACCCGGGATAATGGTTCGGGTCGTTCGGCGCCGGTGACCTGGACGAGCCGCGTTCCTTCCGGAAGCGCACCCAACAGGCGGACCAGCTCGTCTGCGTCGGCGGCCAGTTCGTAGGCGTTGTCTGTTGCGACCAGTGCCGGCACTTCTGCTTCGATCTCCCGACGGAGCTTCCGGTAGGAGACCACGTCACGGCGCCGTACCTCGCCGTCGTACACGACGAGTGAGTACGATGGCGCGCCACCGCGGATATCGCCGCTTTGCACATCGACCCCGAAGACGACAGAATCCAGGGCAGTCGTGCGAGAAC
>OBKM01000711.1_pt1 | contig 15711 bp, 22 predicted proteins | sample 1519691 | NCBI WGS metagenome assembly OBKM01 (sample SAMEA37050418, study PRJEB22526) | metagenome | biome: saline pan; feature: lake; material: water | place: Egypt | collected 2015 | depth 0.5 m | reverse complement strand
GAGTACGACAGCGTCAGCGGGATCACGAGCACGACGGGGAGCCGGAGGTCCATCACGCCCGAGGCGAGCGTGAGCATGTGCTCGGTGCCGTAGACCGAGACGGCGTCGTACACCGCGAGCACGACGAGCACGACGAGCGCCGGCAGGAGCCCGAAGCTGATCCCGAACAGCCCGGCGGCCCCGGCGCCCATGACGATCCCGGCGGCGTCGATGACGTACCACTCCGGGTAGACGATCAACCCGGCCCCGAGCCCGAGGGCGGCGACGACCGCGGGGAGGTTGAGCCCGGCGACGGTGGCGAACGGCGGGATCACGACGGTGAAGACGTAGAACGCGAGAAACACCGCCGCGAAGACGATCAACCCCTGCAGCAGTCGGTCGACGCCGAACCGCATCGCCCCCAACATGACGAGAGTCGCGACGAGGATCGCGCCGATGTACAGCAGGCTGTTCGTCGGATCGGAGGGGTCCTCGACGGTCTGGTAGCCGGCGTCCATGAACGGCTGCACCAACGCGAGGGAGCCGATCTGGACGAGGACGAAGAGCCCGAGCGTGGCGACGACGGCGACGGCGGCCCGCTTCATACGGTACACTCCTCGGGCGTTCGTTTGGGTATTGCGGTTCCCGGACGCGCGCCGCGGCGCCGATCGGCTACCGGGCGTAGAGTTTCTCGCCGAGCAGCGTCGGCGGCGCGACGCCCTCGGCAGGTGAGACGGCCAGATACGGCCGATCGACCGGACCGAACACGTCGACGACGCGGCCGACGCCGTCGAGGTCCGAGCTGACGACGTCGGTCCCGATGTCCGGGTGTGTGTCGTCCGGGGACCGGGCGATCGCGAGCCCCTGTGCGGTTCGGACGACCTCGCCGACGCGTCTCATTCGCGGAGGGCGGCGACGTAGGCGGCGACCGCGCCCAGCAGGTCGGACTTCGACGCGTCCTCGGCGCCCTTGACGACGACCCGGCCGCGCGACTCGTACTCGCGAGGGTACGTTCGGTCCCGTTCGATGACGGCGTCGTAACCGACCTGCTGGACCGCGCTCGCGATCTCGTCGACCGTCGGCTCCGGGACGGCGAGATCCGCCGCGACCCGTCGTCCCTCCCCCCGGGAGCGCTCCGCGTCGAGGTAGGCGGGCCAGATGACGTTTTCGACCATGTTCGGAACTGCGCGGCGGCGGCGTAAAAAGCGGGCGGTCCGTCTCCGACCGACGGGGCGGTCGGACGCGGGCCGCCGGAGCGGTGGACGTGGCTGTCAGTTCTGTCTCGTCGAGCGGGCTTCCCGGACCTCAGCGCCGTCACGGAGTTTATCCTCGCAGTTCGGACAGACACGGACCGTCGACATCCCCTGCGGAGCGAAGACGCGAACGTAGTTTTCGGTCACGAACGCGTCGCAGTTACGACAATGTGGCATGTCGTAAAATCCCGAAGAGAGCGATAAATATCTTTCCCCCGCCGGACGAAAATTACGTTGTCGGCGGGAGGACGAAGTTCCCTCACGGAAGCGCCGATCAGTTGCCTGCCCCCACGGCGACGCCATCGGACGCCGTATCGTGGTCTATGACGGTTGTTCGTGGTAAAAAAGCCATATGCGCCTGGGGACACGAGTATATACGATGACCGAACAAACCGAGTCCAACGACCGACGACAGCGCGACAAGCCCACGCTCTTTTGTCCGGCGTGTGGCCACCGAAGCCACATCGCCGACGAGTGGATCGAATCGTGGGTCGGCAGCGTTCGAGCGCTTTCCTGCCCGGAGTGTGGGGAAACGGTCGACGAGCGTCACGGACGGACGACCCGTCCGCCCGCCGAGGCCGACTGAACCGGCGCGGTCTACTCGTCACGCTCGCGCCGCCGGGCGCGGACGATCGTCCACAGGGCGTCGTCGAACTCGCCGTGTTCGACCGCCGCCGCCACGTCCTCGGAGACGGCGTCCGGGACGAGGCCGCGAGCCCGGAACTCGGAGACCAGCGCCGAAACCGCGCTATCGGACGTTTCGACCCGGCCGGCAGGGGTCCTCCGCTCGCTTGCCATGTGTGTTCATCAGTAACATTCCCCACCCGGTTTATATTTTTTGCCGTACACCGCTACGTCGCGGGGGTCAAGGAGATCCACTCCTCGGCGAGGAGTTCCCGGCGGCAGCGGTCGCAGGCAGCCAGTTCGAGCGGTGGCTGTCGCCGTCCGTCGATGTCGAACTCCGCAGTTGCGGCGGGCGAGTCGTTACAGATCGTGCAGGAGGGCATGTCACATATACGGAGTTATTTTTCATAAGCTTTCCGTCAGACAGCGAGTCCGACCCTGGGGACTGGATAGGGGGTTGAAAAGGATCGAAGCCGGAGGAGGGAGATTTGAACCACGGTCGTTCCGTTCGCTCACGCTCACTGCACTCCCTGATTCAAATCCCATCCGTGGCTCTTCGACTCCACGTTGTTCCGTCAGAAGAGCCGGAGGAGGGATTTGAACCCTCGACCTAATCCTTACGAAGGATTCGCTCTGCCAGCTGAGCTACTCCGGCGTGCATCGGATAGTCGGGGCATACGCTAAATAAGGGTTGTGAACTCGCCCGGTCACGGCCGCCGGGAGAGCCGGACGTCGAGACAGACGTTCAGCTCCGTCGGCGCGTAGGAACGCACCTCGCGGCGGGTCTCGACCTCGACGGCGTAGGCCGGTTCCGCGGCCGCCCGGATCGCCCGTTCCCCCGGACCGAACGGGTCCTCTTCGTTTTGGATGTCGTAGTAGTGCAGCAGACACTCCTCACCCGCAAGGGCCACGGCGGTGTCGAGGAACGCGTCGGCGCTGTGGGGGAGGTTCATCACGAGCCGGTCCGCCCAGCCGTCGTAGCCGGAGACGTCCCGGACGTCGTCGTTGATCGCGGTGATCCGGTCGGCGACGCCGTTTCGCTCGGCGTTGCGCCGGAGGTATTCGACCGCGGCCGCGTTCAGGTCGACGGCGACGCATTCGGCGCCGCGTGCGGCCGCCGGGATCGCGAACGGCCCGACGCCGGCGAACATGTCGAACACCCGTTCGTCGGCGTCGACCCCGCTGACGACCCGGTGGCGTTCGGTCGCCAGACGGGGCGAGAAGTACATCGACGCGATGTCGAGTTCGAACGCACAGCCGTACTCGCGGTGGACCGTCTCGGTGCCGTTCCCGCCCAACACGTCCCACCGGCGGACGCGGAGTTCGCCCTCGATCGGCGAGGCGCGGTTGACGACCGTCCCGGCCCGGAGATCGGATCCGAGGATCGCGTCGGCGATCCGGCCGGCACGATCGTCGTCGTCCTCGTCGAGGATGACGATGTCGCCGAGCCGCTCGTAGGAGGGATCGAACCCGAGGATATCCTTCGGGAGGGTCTGTGTGTCGCGACGATCGGGGTCGCGGGCGACGACATCGAGCCCGTGCGCCTCGGCGATCGCCTCCGGGTCGACTCCCGGATCGAGCGGGATATATATCGCCCCGTCGGCGGACTCGATCCCGTACTCGCCGGAGACCGCGTCGGCCTCGGCGAGCAGCCGACGGATCCGCTCGCCGTCCTCGCGGGCGACCCGGACGCAGGGAACCGACATGCCGTCATGTCGGTGATCGCCCGCCGTAACTCTACCGTTCCCGCCCGGAAGCGGGGGGCTTTTGCGCCGGGCGCACCGAACCGATGTATGCTTACTTTCGTCGGGCTCGGGCTCTACGACGAGCGCTCGATCACGGTCGAGGGGCGCGAGGCCATCGCCGCGGCCGACCGCGTCTTCGCGGAGTTCTACACGAGCAAGCTGGCGGGGACGACCGTCGAGGCGCTCGGCGCTCACCACGGGGTCGAGATCGAGGTCCGGGACCGCCCGGGCGTCGAGCGGGAACCGGAGCCGATACTCGATGCCGCTGCGTCGGGTGCGGTCGTCTTTCTCACCGCCGGCGACACGATGATCTCGACGACACACGTCGATCTGCGGCTCCGGGCGGCCGAGCGAGGGATCGACACCCGGATCGTCCACGGGACGACCGCCGGCGCCGCCGCGGCGTCCCTGACCGGACTGCAGAACTACCGCTTCGGGAAGGCGACGACGCTGCCGTTCGACTACGCCCACGGCGGCGACGGTGTCCCCGGGAGCGTCCTCGATACGATCGCCGACAACCGCGAGCGGGGGCTCCACACGCTCGTCTACCTCGACATCAAGGTCGGGATCGGACCCTCCGGGGCGGACCCCGACCACGAGGAGTACATGACCGCGTCCCACGCCGCGGGGCGACTCGCCGGGGCGATCGACGCCCCCGGGGTCGCCGTGGCCCGCGCCGGGGGGCCAGAACCGGTCGTGGCGGCCGACCGACTCCCCGCGCTTGCCGAGCGGGACTTCGGCGAACCGCTACACCTGCTCGTCGTTCCGGGTGACCTCCACGTCATCGAACGGGACGCCCTGCTCGAACTCGGCGGGGCGCCCGAGGCGGCGCTCCCGGATCCGGTCTGAGCGTTTCGAGGCGCCGTCCGGCGACTACCAGTAGATCCCGTCGGCGCGGTGTCTGTCGTCGTAGGCGTCGACTCCCTCCCCGAGAACCCCTCGGAGGGCGAGATCGTCGTACAGCGTCGAGTACGTGTAGTCGACGAACGTCATCGGGAGCCGGAGCTCGCCGTCCTCGCGGATCGCGCTCAAAAGCCCCGTGTACGCGTGTTTGTGGCGGTTATCGGTCACGTAACAGGCCGCGATCGGCACCGACTGACGGTCGGCGGGGAGCGCCTGTAACGCCTCGATCGACCGATACACCAGTTCCCAACAGAAGATTCCGGTCTCGCCGCCCTCGAGCAGCGCCTCGAAGCCCACCTCGTCCTCGAAGTGTGCTCGGAGATCCGTCGCCCCGAAGATGACGTTGTCCTCGACCGATCCGGCGAGATACCGGGGGATATCGTAGTTCGTGTGCTCGCGAAAGCCCGCGGTGAGGCCGTCGACGAGGGCGGCGGGATCGGCGGGATCGACACCGGTGAACCGCGAGACGGTCCCGGGATCGACGACCCGATCCCGGTGGGTGCGGATCGCGGTGACGACATCCGGGCGGGGGTGAGCGTCCTCCAACCGATCGAAAAAGGCCGACAGCGAGTGGAACTCGAAGCCGTGTGACGACGACCGGAGAGCGGAGACGTCCGCCTGAAGCGCTTCGAGGCGGCCGTCGAGCCCGAACCGCGAGTCGAGGTCGGCGGCGTCGCGGCGGGCGTCGGTGCCGAACGCGACGGAGGCCGCCCCGTCGACCTCTATCGCGTCATCGCCGACCCGGACGCGGCTCCCGCCGATCGACTCGTCGTAGTTCGCCCACAGACGCTCCTCGGCGACGGACGCGACGTCCTGTTCTTCGAGGTTCGTCCCCATCCCGAACTGGCCGTAGCCGAGCACGGTGTTGTACACCGCACGCGCGGCGCCGACGGCTCCGAGCGACGCGCCGCCGAGCAGCATCCGCCGCCTGGTGATCGTGTCGTCGCTCCCGGCGTCGGGAGCGTCGTCCGACGGCTCCGCCCCCTCGTCACCGTCCGTCACGGCTCGGGCTCACCCCCGTCAGTCGCGGTCTCCGGCCCGCGGAGCCGGACCTCCTTGCCCAGAAGCATCGAGAGAAGCTCCTCACCGATGTCGAGTAGCTCCGGCACCCACCGCGAGACGAGGACGGCGATCCCGACGAGCGCGAAGACCGCGAGCCCCTGTGCGAGGACCCGATCGGCGACGAAAAACGACACCCGTGTCGGATCGGAGATCCCGAACAGGAACATGATCGGCGATTCGAGCCACGGCACCGCGAACCACTGGTAGCCGTTCGCGACGGCGATGAAGACGTTCCGCCCGATGTTGAGCACCCAGATGATCGTGATCGAGACGGTCGCAGCGATCAGCTTCTTCCGCCCCGGCGCGTCGACGGCGGCGATCAGACCGCCGAAGATCGCCATCGCGCCGATGCCCGTACACTCGAAGACGACCCGGGAGGCTTGCCCGGTCTCGGGGAAGAAGAACGTGTTCATAAGCGTCGAGTCCGCCGCCGGATCCTCGATGAACTCGACGCCCTCGCCGATCCCCAGGAGGTCGATGGCGGCCGAGGTCTGGAAGGCGACGGTTTCGATCAGAAAGCCCCTCGCGATCCCGGAGGTCTCGAAGGGGAGATAGAGGATCGTCATGAACGCGATCGCCCGCGAGAGCGTCAGAAGCGACTCCCGACCCCCGAGCAGCCGCCACCCGACGTAGAGACATGCCGGAACGGCCGCGACGACGAGGACGGTCTGGATCGCGCTCCGGTGGACGAACGCGAAGTGCTGTATCAGCAGAAACCAGAAGGCGGCGAAAAGCCCCCACGCACCCGCGGTCAGTCTGAGCGCCAGCTCCGTCCGTCCCCGGCGGTCGGCGACGACGCCGGCGACGAAGACGGCCATCACGACCCACGCGAGCACGTCGGTGTAGGGCAACACCCGCATTTCCGCGAGCGACTGCGCCGGAAACGGCATTACCTGAACATACGCAACGACGGGTATATGTCTTATCGTCGGTGGGTGGCCGGCTGCACGACCGGGCTACTTTCTCGCCACGATCCGGAGCACGTCCTCGTCGAGCAGCTCGTGGTCCCGGCCAACCTGCTGTTCGTCGTGTTTCGCCGAGGGGCCGGTCACTCGGGCGAACCGAAACCGGTCCTCGAAACTCCCGCCGAGCTTTTTGAGGGCGTCCTCGACGGTGTTTTCGGACTCGGTCAGGATGAGCGGCTCCTCGCGGTCGACGCCGCGGCCGGGCTTGTCCATGTAGATCCGTATGAGCCCGAGCTCCTCCCAGATCGTCTCCTTCAGGGAGTCGAGGCCGCGCCCGTCCTCAGCGCTTATGAACACGACCTCCTCGGGGTCGATGTCGTGGCTCCGGAGGTTCTCCTTGACCGTGTCGACGTAGCTCGGGTCGATGAGATCGACCTTGTTGACCGCGACCGTCGAGGGGAGGTACTCGCGGTTGTCCTGTAAGGCGTCGACGAGCTGGTCGATCGTGAGGTCCTCCCGGATCGTCACGTCGGCGTTGACGTAGTCGTACTCCCTGAGCACGCCCATTATCGTTCCGTCGTCGAGGCTCACGCGGTCCGAGGTCGTGAGGTTGATGCCGCCTTTGTGTTTCTTCCGGATGTTGACCTGGACCGGCTCCGTGTCCAGCCGGACCTTGTTCTTGTAGAGCTCCTCGTAGAGCCGTTCGTACTGGTCGATCTCGAACGCCGAGAGGACGAACAACACGAGGTCCGCGGTCCGGACGACCGAGAGGACCGCCTGGCCGCCGCCGCGGTTCTCGGCCGCCCCCTCGATGAGGCCGGGCACGTCGAGCAGCTGGATGTTCGCCCCGCGGTAGTCCAACATACCGGGGTTGACATCCAGCGTCGTAAACTCGTAGGAGCCGACCTCGCTGTCGGCGTTCGTGAGGGCGTTGAGAAGCGTCGATTTGCCGACCGAGGGAAAGCCGACCAACGCGACCGTCGCGTCGCCGTGCTTTTCGACGGCGTAGCCACCGCCGCCGCTCCCGGAGGACTGCCGTCGTTCGAGCGTCTCCTTTTTCTCGGAGAGCTTGGCCTTGAGCCGACCGATATGCTGTTCGGTCGATTTGTTGTACGGGGTGTCGGCGATCTCCTCTTCGATCGCCTCGATCTCCTCTTTGAGCCCCATCGTCGTGGACGTATCGCCGGCACGGAAAAAGGCGTTCGGTTGGGACTCGCCGCGGGCGGCCGGACCTCCAACGCCGGCCGGCGGCGGTTCCGGAACGGGCAGCCATATATAAACCACACGTCAACCGTCGGTATGGACGGAAAACGAAAGATCGCGGCCACGCTCGCGTGTGCCGGCCTGGCGTTCGTCGGCGCCTTCCATGTCGTCTTCTCGACGATCTTCGAGTACGGGTTCCGCTCCGTCGGGGCCGTCCTCATCGCGGGGGCGATCTTCGGGTTGTTGGTAATAAACGCCTGAGACGACGGGAGCCGTGGAGTCGGTTTCAACACGTTCATCCGTGAAGAACCCGAATAAGCGATCGATGGCCGACCCTGCCCGCTTTCGCGACAGCACGCAGATCGTTCTTCCGGCGGAGACGTCGGAGAAACTCCGTCGCGACCTCGAATCCGAGTTCTCCGTCACCGTAACCGAGGAGGGATCGACCGCCCGCATCATCGGGAGCCCCCTCGTCATAAAACGGGTGAGCGACTACCTCGCCCGGCACGGGGTCGCGCTCCCCTGAGGGCCGCCGATCGGGGACGTGCGTGCGGGTGCCACAACGGGTCGAATCGACAACCCTTAAAACAGCCGCGCCACTGGTACCGTGTATGGCTGGAACTATCGAAGTACTCGTCCCCGGCGGGCAGGCCAACCCCGGGCCACCGCTCGGCCCGGAGCTCGGCCCGACGCCGGTCGACGTGCAGGCGGTGGTCAACGAGATCAACGAACAGACGGCGGCGTTCGACGGGACGGAAGTCCCCGTCACCGTCGATTACGACGATGATGGCTCCTTCAGTATCGAGGTCGGCGTCCCGCCGACGGCCGCGTTGATAAAGGACGAGCTCGGGTTCGAAACCGGCTCCGGCGAGCCCAACGAGGAGTTCGTCGCCGATATGAGCGCCGAACAGCTCAAGACGGTCGCCGAACAGAAACTCCCCGACCTCCTGGCGTACGACGCGCGCAACGCCGCGAAGGAAGTCGCGGGGACGTGTGCGTCCCTCGGCGTCACCATCGATGGCGAGGACGCCCGGACGTTCAACGAACGGCTCGCGAACGGCGAGTTCGACGACACGTTCGCCGAGGCCGAAGCCGCGGCCTGATCGGACGGCCGTCCCGCGCCGCGACCGATCCTCCCGCGCTTTCGGCACTTCTTTTAGGTGTCGAAACCGACCGATACGTATGGTAGCGCTCGGACTGGTGGTCGCGCAGTTCAACAAGGAGCGGCCGGTGACCCACGAGATGGAGTCGCGGGCCCGCGAAGCGGCCGCCGAGGCCGGCGCCGAGATCGTCGAGACGATCGAGGTGCCGGGCTCGTACGACACGCCGCTGGCCGCCGACCGCCTCGCCCGCCGCGACGACATCGACGCCGTCGCGGTGCTCGGCGCTATCGTGACCGGCGATACCGACCACGACCAGGTGATCGCGGACGCGGCCGCCGCGGGGCTCACGGACGTCTCCCTGGAGCGGGACACGCCCGTCACGCTCGGGATCACCGGCCCCGGTATGAGTCAGGCGGAGGCCGAAGCGCGGGTCACACACGGCGAAAGCGCCGTTCGGAGCGCTATTTCACTCGCGGAGGAACTCGATACACAATGACAATGGAATTCACGGACCGCGTCGGACGGGTCGAACCCAGTGCGACGCTCGCGATCAGCAACCTCGCATCGGAACTCGAAGCGGACGGCGTCGACGTCGTCGACCTCTCGGTCGGCGAACCCGACTTCCCGACGCCGGAGAACATCGTCGACGCCGGAAAGGACGCCCTCGACGCGGGCCACACCGGCTACACGCCCTCGAACGGCATCCCGGCGCTGAAGGAGGCGATCGTCGAGAAGCTCGACTCGGACGGCCTCGATTACACGACGGACGAGATCATCGTCACCCCGGGCGGCAAACAGGCCCTCTACGAGACGTTCCAGACGCTCATCGACGGCGGTGCCGGCGGGAGCCCGGGCGACGAGGTCGTCCTCCTCGACCCCGCGTGGGTCAGCTACGAGGCGATGGCCAAGCTGGCGGGCGGCAGCCTCTCGCGGGTCGATCTCTCCGACTCCGGGTTCCAGCTCGAACCCGCCCTGGACGAGCTCGGGGAGACGGTTTCGGACGACACCGAACTCCTCGTGATCAACTCGCCGTCGAACCCCTCCGGGGCCGTCTTCACCGACGCCGCGCTCGAAGGCGTTCGGGACCTCGCCGTCGACCACGACATCACGGTCATCTCGGACGAGATCTACGACGCCGTCACCTACGGCGTCGAACAGACCGCCCTCGGCTCCCTGGAGGGGATGGGCGACCGGACGGTCACGATCAACGGCTTCTCGAAGGCGTACTCGATGACGGGCTGGCGGCTCGGCTATCTCGCCGCCCCCGAAGCGCTCGTCGAGCAGGCCGGGAAGCTCCACTCGCACTCGGTGTCGTGTGCGGCGAACTTCGTCCAACACGCCGGGGTCGAGGCGCTCGAGAACACCGACGACGCCGTCGCGGAGATGCGGGATGCCTTCGAGGAACGCCGTGACATGCTCGTCGAGCTGTTCGCGGAGCACGGGATCGAGGTCCCCGTCCCCGACGGCGCGTTCTACATGATGTTGCCGGTCGACGAGGACGACCAGGCCTGGTGTGAGGGCGCGATCGAGGAAGCCCACGTCGCGACGGTCCCGGGGAGCGCGTTCGGGACGCCTGGGTACGCGCGGCTGTCCTACGCCGCGAGCGAGGAGCGCCTGCGGGAGGCGGTCGAGCGGCTGGACGACGCCGGATATCTGTAAGGCCGATCGGGTCAGGGAGTCGCGATAGCCCGTTCGACGCGCCGGGACACGGACACGACAGACGTACACCGGTCAGTGTGACAAGTGCTCGATACCATTGTAACAGCCCTCCGGGTGCTCGTTGCGGCCGTCGCCGCCAACCCGTTCGCGGTGATGAACACGATCGGCCTCGTCGCGTTCGCACTGGTCGGATCCTCAAAGGCGATCCGTGAGGGGTTCGACCTGTTCGGCGTCTCGATCGTCGGGCTGGCGATGGCGTTCGCCGGCGGGGTGACGCGGGATCTCCTTGTCGTGCGGGTCCCGCTGGCGCTTCAGTCCCCGGCGGAGATCGCGTTGGGCGCTCTCGGGGTCCTCCTGGCGATCGCTCTGCAGTTCGTCCTGCGCTCGCCGGACGAGCACCCGATCACGGTCGTCGCCGACGCGATCGGACTGGCGGCCTTCGCGACGACTGGGGCGATCGTCGCGACCGAGGCCGGCGTCTCGCCGTTCGGGGTGGTCGCGATCGCGACGATCAACGCGGTCGGTGGGGGCGCGTTCGCCGATATCCTCCTCGACCGATCCCCGTTCATCCTGTTCGACGATTTCTATGCGAGCTGTGCTGTCCTCGGCGGGACAGCGTATCTCCTCGCGGACACGACCGGGGCGGCCGGAAGCACCGCCGCCGTGGCCTGCACCGTCGTCACTGTCGCGACGCGGCTACTCGCGGTGACGCGGGACTGGGAACTGCCCACCGTCGGGGAGCTGAAACGACTCCGATGAAGCGCGGGTCGGGACGACCCCGACGCGGGGATTGCGTGAAAATATAAAAAGCCGGCGCCGCTCAGTCCTCGAGCGCGTCGCCGATCCGCTCGATCTCGCGCCGGATATCGTGGAGCTCGTCGCGGACCTTCCGCACCTCGCGAACGAGTTCCTCGTTGTCGGCGCCCTCGTCGGCTTCCTCGCCGCCCATCCCGGGCGGGCCGCCGCCCATCCCGCCGGGGCCGCCACCGCCCATCATGCCGCCCATCATCTGTGCGAAGGGGCTGCCGCCCATGCCACCGCCGCCACCCATGCCGGGCGGGCCGCCACCGCCGCCCATCATCTCCTTCATCTTCTCCTCGCGGCTCATCCCCTCGCCGTCACCGTCGTCGCCCTCGCCTTCCCGCTGTTGTCTGATCTCCTCGACGCGCTCGCGGAAGGACTTCTCCTCGCTTCCGCCCGCCTCTTCGGCCCCGGTCTCGGACTCCTGGCTTTCCTCGTCTGTCATGGCCCACGCTTTCGGCTCGCGACACAAAGTTCTACAGGTTCCGGGACGGGCTCAGCCGAACGCGCCGAGATCCGACTGCAGCTCCCGACGCGTCGCTCCCGCCTCGATCTCATAGCCCACGAGCGACCGCATGTCGACGGCGAAGCGTCCCCCCTCGCGCTCGAGAACGAGGACACGGCCCTTCGTCCCGAGCACCCGCCCGGCCGCGAGCGTCTCCGCGATCGGGGCCGATCCGAGGCCGAGGCCGTAGTCGAACTCGTGGATCGACTCGTACTCGAACCCCGACAGCACGCGCCGCCACGCCCCGTCGTCGACGGTCCGGCCCATCCCGTCGATCTTCGTCGGGACGCGGACGGCATCGGGGATCGGCGTCGTCGCCGCGATCTCCGCTTCGATCTCCCGGGCGATCCGGCCGTCGGCGACGTACCTGAGGACGGCCCCGCGATCGGCCCCCTGCTCCCGGAGCCGGACGGCCGGATCGGCGCGGCTCGTCACCCCGACTTTGAACGTCGCCGGCGCGAACGCGGCGAGGTAGACGGCGTGTTCGCTGTGACAGTCCATCTCGGCCTTGAGGCAGGTGCCGGTACACCGCGCACAGATCCACGTCGAGTCGTGGCGGTCACAGTACGGCGCCGACGGCGACTCACACCGCAGGTGGTCGTCGCCGTCTATCGCCCCGGCACAGCGGCGCTCGCCGAGCGTGTAGGCGAGTTCGCGTCCGGGCGGGAGCGGCTCCCGCTCGACAGTGCCGTCGCCCGCGACGAGGAGCGCCGGCGACGAGTCCGGCCGGCCGCCGGTCCGATAGCCCACGATCTGCACGGGTTCGGGTAGTCGGTACAGCGGTTTAGCCGCTTCGGAGGGGCCCGGGACAGGGCTTATGTTCGGTGGCCCGAACATTCTGTATGCTTGAAGCGGCGCTCGAGGTGACCGTCGGCGAGGGCGTCGAGTTCCGTCTGTCCGTCGTCAACGCCGGCGACACGCCGGTCGAACTCACGTTTCGCGACGCCTGTCGGGCCGACTTCGCCGTCCGCGAGGACGGGACCGAGCGCTGGCGTTACAGCGACGGGCGCGCCTTCGCACAGGCGCTCGCGACCGCGAAGCTCCGACCGGGGGAAGCCGCGGCCTTCGAGGAGGTCTGGCCGGAGCCCGAGCCCGGCGACTACACCGCCGAGGCGACGCTCCGGGTCCGGGAAGCCGACATCTCCGCGCGGACGCCGTTTTCGGTGTAGCGCCGGCGATCATCCCCCGGCGAGCAGTTCGCGCACTGCCCGCCGAACGGCGTCGTCGGACGAAAGGTCGGGTGTCCAGCCGAGCGCGGCGAGTTTCTCGACCGACAGCCGCATCCGCGGCACGTCCCCGACCCACCCGCGATCGCCGCCCGTAAAGGCGTACGCCGGGTCGAGCCCCATCTCGTCGGCGACGATGTCCGCGATCCGCTTGACCGATGTCGTCGTGCGGGTGCCGAGGTTGTACGTCGCCATCCCGCCCCCTTCGGTCCCCGCGCGTTCGACGACGTGGCACATCGCCTCGACGCACTCGTCGATATGCATGTATGACTTTTCCTGGCGCCCGTCGCCGAGGATCTCGAGTTCGGTCGGATCCGCCCGAAGCTTGTGGATGAAATCCGGGATCACGGCGCCGCGCTGGAGCCGCGGCCCGACGATGTTCGCGAAGCGGAAACACCGGACATCGAACCCGTGGCTGTGTGCGTGGACGGACAGGAGCGATTCCTCGGCGAGCTTCGCGGCGCCGTACATGCTTATCGGTTCGAGGGGGGCGTAATCCTCGGGCGTCGGCCGCGGCGCCTCCCCGTACACCGTCGACGACGACGTGAAGGCGATCCGCGAGCAGCCGACGGCCCGCATCCGTTCGAGTACCGCCGCCGTCAGCGCCGTGTTCGCCCGGAACTGCGCGTTCGGGTCGTCGCTGTCGACGGCCTTGTCGGCGGCGAGATGGAAGACGAGATCCGTCCGGTCGGTGATCGCCGCCTGCCGGACGCGCGGCTCCCGGAGATCGCCCTCGACGACGGTCGCGTCGGCCGGAACCCACTCCCGACGACCGTTCTCGAAGCTGTCGACGACGACCACCTCGTTGTCGTCGACGAGGCGGTCGGCGAGGTGTGAGCCGACGAACCCGCCGCCGCCCGTGATACAGAGACGCTTGTCGCGTAGCTCCATTCGGGGTGGTCGTGTCGGCTCCGGCAAGATCCTTTCGCCGTGCCGACACGGCCGGACCGAAACCGCCTAACGCCCTGCCTCGAAAGCGAACGTATGCACGCCGACAACGAGGTCGCCGTCCTCCGGCTCGGCCACCGTCCCGGCCGGGACAACCGGATGACGACCCACGTCGGGCTGACCGCCCGGGCGCTCGGCGCCGATCGGGTCGTCATCTCTGGGGCAGCCTCCGGGTCGAAGGGGACCATAGAGGACATCACCGACCGCTTCGGGGGGCCGTTCGATGTCGAGTTGACCGAATCGCCCGGCGCGGTCATCCGGGAGTTCGGCGGCGTCGTCGTCCACCTGACGATGTACGGCCTCCCGGTCCAGGAGACCGAGTCGGAGCTCAGAGCCGCCCACGAGGCTGGGCCGGTGCTCGTCGTCGTCGGCGCGGGGAAGGTCCCGTTCGACGTGTACGAACGCGCCGATTACAACGTCGGCGTGACGAACCAACCCCACTCGGAGGTGGCGGGCCTCGCTGTCTTTCTCGACCGGCTCTTCGAGGGTCGGGAGCTGGACCGCGAGTGGGAGGATCCGACCCGTCGGGTGATCCCGACGGCGACGGGAAAACGGGTCGAACCCGTCGACGACGCGAGCGAGTAGCGACCAGCGGCGCGGTGTAAAAAACCTCGGAACGGCCGGCGGTCGGACCTGGGCCCGGACGCGCCGCGGCGCCGGCCCCCCGACGGCTCAGAGCCATCCCGCGTCGGGGTCCACGACGCCGTCCGGGCGCCGCCCGTCGAGGACGGCGGCGACGTCCTCGGCGACGTGCTCGTTGAGATCGCGGATCGACGCCTCCGAGTAGAACGCGGTGTGTGGCGTCACCGCCACGTCCTCCCGGCCGACGAGCGCCGAGTCCGCCGGCGGCTCCTCGTTCAATACATCGAGCCCCGCGGCGGCGATCGCCCCGCTATCGAGGGCGCGCCGAAGCGCCTCCTGGTCGACGATCGGGCCCCGCCCGACGTTTATCAGGATCGCCCGCTCGTCCATCCGATCGAACTCCTCGCGGCCGAAACGGTGTCGCGTCTCCTCGGTCAGCGGCGCGTGGACCGAGACGTGGTCGGCCGTGTCGAGAAGCTCCCCGAACGACACCTTCTCGACGCCGTACTCGGCCATCTCCTCGGCGTCGACGTAGGGGTCGGCGGCGACGAGCCCGCAGTCAAAGCCGGCGAACTTCTCGGCGGTCCGTCTGGCGATCGCGCCGAAGGAGTGGAACCCGACCGTCTGCTCCGTGATCCGCCCGATCGGCTCGCCGTCGGTCCAGTCCCACCGCCCCGACTCGATCGCGCGGTCGTAGGTTCGGATCCGCCGGAACAGGGTCAAAAACAGCGAGAGGGCGTGCGTCGAGACCTCTTCGGTGCAGTACTCGGGGACGTTCGTCACGGTCACGCCGTTGTCGGCGGCCGCCCCGATATCGACGTTGTCGACACCCGTGCCGGCGCGGGCGACGACCTCGAGGCGCTCACAGTTCTCGAACACCGCCGCCGGGACCGGGACGCCGGTGTCGACGACGAGCGCCGCGGCGCCTTCGGCCGCCTCGATGAGCCGTTCCGTTGAGGAGAGGTCGGCGGAGCGGACGGTGTGGTCGGGGGCGAGCACGGCGTTCAGCGTCTCGTTCCGGATTCGCGGGTCCTGGCTCGTGACTACGGTTGCCATCGTCCCCGCTTTGAGCGCCGGGCTTATGAGTGCCGCCGTACGATCCCGGCGGTTCGGAACCGAGGCGGTCGACAACGCGGTCCGAACGCCGGAACGGGTCGTATGCGCCGTCCGGGAATTGAACCCGGGCTATTAGCTTGGGAAGCTAATGTCCTAC
>OBKM01000710.1_pt1 | contig 15719 bp, 16 predicted proteins | sample 1519691 | NCBI WGS metagenome assembly OBKM01 (sample SAMEA37050418, study PRJEB22526) | metagenome | biome: saline pan; feature: lake; material: water | place: Egypt | collected 2015 | depth 0.5 m | reverse complement strand
TAACGCTCATCTGTAGCAACGAATACCCGGCATCAAGACGGGCTCTGTTCGTCAGTAAGGGCGTCTGTCGCCAACGAGTGCCTGACGAATCGGAGCCAAGTACTCACGTCTACACATGAGCGACTAAATAATACTGAATTCTGTAACAGTTACACAATCTTACTTCGTTCACCCGGACAGGGGCACTCGTTGAGGAAGCGAGACTCCACTCGAAAGATGTTGAACTGGCTGCGTTGCTCCGTTACAGCGGGCGACAAACGCATTCGGCTTTCACCGTTGGCAGAGGTCGACACAAACGCTATCCGCATGGTCAAAACAGGTGTTCGTCGATCGTCCGTGCCGGCCCACCAACAGACCATCGACGCGTCTCAACGCCGCAGTCACTGACGGCTGCCTCGACTCGGTCGGCGTTTCCAGTCGTCGTGTTGACGTACACTGTTGCACCCGTGTCGACGGAAAAGTACGCCGGAACGCCGTCGGCACGAAGCTCACGGACCGCCTCGAAGATTTCGAGTGTCACCGGCTTCCAGTAGACCCAGCCTGCAGGCCCGGTCATTGTTGTCGCGGCAAGCGACAACGAGTCCTGTTCTGCGATCTCGAAGGTGCCATCAAAGTCCCCCTGACGGAGTGTCTGGCGGGCCGCGAGAATCTGATCGGCGACGTGGAGGCGCCGTGCATCGAACATGTGGCTGTCGGCGGCTTCGGTGTGGGCATCGTCGGTCTCTTTGTAGGCGGGCACGAGACCAACGATCACGGTCAACTCGTCTTCGAGTGGCGTCTCGATGCGTTCAGACCGACAATCGGCGTCGTCCATGCCGGCGTAGAGATGCGAGAACCCACCCGTCACCGAACGGGCAGCTGACGCCGACCCGCGGCGGGCGATAGTCGAGATCTCCGGCCGAGATAGGTCGAGGTCGGCCGCAGCGACGAGTGCGGTCGCTGCAGCGGCGAAGCCGGAGGCTGAAGATCCAAGCCCCACGTTCGTCGGAAACGAGTTCTCGCTTTGTAGGATAACTTTGTGTTCGGACTCGAGCTGTGGCGCCCGGTCACGGACGGCCGCGATCACGCCCTCGAGGCGAGCGCTGTCCTGGACACGCTCTCCGTCGATAATAAACTCGTTTCTCGACCGATCGGCTTCGAAGGCTGCCGTCGTAACGGTTTGACTCGGGGCCGTGGTGACGCTGATGCTATCGTGGTACGGGAGCCGTCGCTCGTGGTCACGCATCCCGTGGTACTTGACCAGCCCCTGAATCGGATGGGCGACCGCAGTCGCCTTCTCACTCATACCCGAACCCCGGCCAACTGCGCGGTTAAATGTAGCGGTTGGCCTCGACTGCAACAGACGCTGGTCCCCGTCTGTGCAACCGGATGAAGACCCCACCGGGTGCGGGCACGAGCGTCGTGTCCACGCGTACGGGCTACTCTGGGTGGACAAAGGTCCGTGGCTCGACGTCGATCCACACACGATCGGCGTTGATCAGCGAGTGCTCGTCGGTACCGTCGGCCCGCAGTACCATAGTCGGTTGATCACGGTGGATCCGACACTCGATGGGGGCCGCCGGCAGTATCCACTGGTCCTGATTGATCGCGAACTGTGCGATTGGGGCAACGGCGATCCCGGTCTGTGGTGCGAGTGACGGAACGCCCACGGCGCCGGCGTACCCATCACTCCCAGCCGGTGTCGCAACCACCAGTCCGTCGGCCCGGAACCCGCCCGTCGACCCCGTGGCCTCCGAGACCACCTCGAAGGCTGCGAGGTGCCCGGGGGTCGTCGACTGGAGAACGACTTCGGAGAGTGCCGTCAGTGCCGGAGACTCGCGTGACTGACGGACGAGCAGCACCCACCGGCGGTGTGTCACGACGGCTTCGGCGAAGGCCGCATGGAGGGCAGTCTCGATCGCCTGCGATGTCGGGGCGACGCTCTCGATTCCGGGCAGCGCCACCGGCAAGACCGGCATCTCTGGTCCGAGTGCCGCCAGATCCCGCCGGGTGGTGACAACCGTACAGACGGCAGTGGTGTGGCCACGCAGTTCCTCTGCCGGCCCGCGAACGAGCTTTGCACCGACGGCGTCGATCGCGGTCATGATCGCGTCCGCAGCCTCGGTATCGGGGGGCTCGGCGACGGCGACGGTAGGTTCGGTCACGGGGTGGGATTGCGCCCCGGGGATATTGAACTCCCGGATCTTGGCCCTCCAGTTTAACAGCCGTTGGCGCTATAACCACGGCTTCTATTCGCATCCACACTACCCGGGACCGAAACGACAACGTGTAGGTTCAAGCTCGAGCAACAGACATCACACTGCCAACAACCGTTACGGCAACGAGGAACTCCCGGTCTGTACAGGCGGTCACGGCGGCTGCCCCGGAGCGTGACCCCCCGGGGTGAGTTCGCCGTAGCCACGTATGCTGAGGTTTTTTGCGCCCCTGTCTAAAGGTTAGATATGGAGGAGCGACTGGCCGAGTGGCGACCGACGATCGACGAGGCGATCGAAGCCGTCATCGCACGAGAAATCACCGAGGAGTACCTCATCGATTCCTTCGGCCCTCCGACCTACCAGTACGATACGGTCAGCCTCCAGAACGCCCTCGCGGATCCGGTGTGGGACCTGCTTGACCGCGGCGGGAAACGCTGGCGAGCGGTACTGTTCCTCATCTTCGTCGAGGCACTTGACGAAGAACCGGACGAGTACATCCCCTACGCGACAGTTCCCGAGATCCTCCACAACGGTACGATTATCGTCGACGACGTCGAGGACGGCGCAGCGAAACGACGCGGTGAGCCGGCCTTGCACCACATCTACGGCAAGGACGTCGCCTTGAACGCCGGGAATGCGCTGTACTTCATCCCGCTTAAGCTACTGACTCACGAGCCGGGGCGGACCGATCTCGATCCGGAGATACGCCTCCGGGCAGTAGAGATGTTGATGTACGAGCTAAACCGGACCCATCTCGGCCAGGGGATGGACATCCAGTGGCACAAAGACCCCCGCCTCACGACGAGTGAGGCGGACTACCTCGAGATGTGTGCCTGTAAAACCGGCTGCCTCGGCCGCATCGTTGCCCGTCTAGCGGCGATCGTGACCGAGCAACCGCCCCGGGTCGAACACACGCTTGCCGACTACGCAGAATCCGTTTCGGTCGCCTTTCAGATCGGTGACGATATCCTCGATATCGAACATTCACTCGGCAATGCCGGAGCCTTCGGGAAGGCTTTTGGCAACGACATTAGGGAAGGCAAGGCGACGCTGATGGTCATCCACACCTTCCAGACCGCACCCGAGGAAGACGCGCTTCGTTTGCGAGAGATTCTCGCTGCCGAGGAGAACACCGACGCGGAAATCGAGGAGGCACTCGACCTGATCAGCGCGACAGACGCCGTCGAATACGCACGCTCGGTGGCCACAGACCTCGCCGGGGAAGCAGCGAGTGCCCTCGACGACCTGGACTTAGAGTCCGAGGCAGAGACCCAACTGCGTGAGTTTACGCGATTCGTCGTTGAACGAGACCGTTAATACCGTCGCCACGAGCACTGCGCCCGCTACACAGCCCGGTGAATCGCCCGCAAGCGCCCGACGATCACTCGGTGCGACGGTACCTGGGACCGCTCGCTGTGTCCTCGATGTCGATCCCAAGCGCCGCGAGTTCGTCACGAAGACGGTCGGCACGGTCGTAGTCTCCCGCGTCCCGTGCCTCCTCACGCATGGCCAGGACGACCTCAATGAGCTCGTCGGCCAGGTCGACCGTTCCGGTCGTATTCGCGCCGAGGGGGAGGCCGAAGACACCGCGGGCAAACTCCTCGATGGTTTCGATGGCCCGTCGGAGGCCCTCGTAGTCGTAGCGGTGTGTGTCTGCGTCGGCGTGGGCATCGACCGCTCGGTCACTGACGTGCCCAAAGATGCCCGTCGCCAGTGTATCGAGAGCGGCAAGTCCAGCCCGGGTGTTGAAGTCGTCGTTCATCGCGGCAACGAACGCATCACGCGCCTCGGCCACGGCGCGTCGCAGCTCCTCGTCGGTGGCTTTTGGAGAGGCGGCCGGATGGTCTGTAGCCGCACGAGCCCGGTCGTAGCTGCGCTGAAGCCGGTCGACACGGTCGGCCGCGTCCTGAAGTGCTGCCTCAGAGAAGGTCTGCCGCTCGGAGTACCGACTCGAGAGCAGGAACGCCCGAACGACGTCTGTCCCGAACTCCGCAACGGCAGCGTCGACGGTGAAGAAGTTCCCGAGGCTTGAGGACATCTTCTCCTCGTCGGTCTCGAGAAGGCCAACGTGCAACCAATGCCGGGCAAACTGCTTGCCGGTGGCGGCCTCAGACTGGGCAATCTCGTTTTCGTGGTGTGGAAAGACAAGATCCTGGCCGCCGATGTGGATGTCGAACGTCTCTCCGAGGTACGCCATCGACATTGCCGAACACTCGATGTGCCAGCCCGGCCGTCCGCGCCCCCACGGCGAGTCCCACGTCATGGCGGTCTCACAGGCATGGTCCGGCGGGGCGGAGCCGGTGTGTTGGTGCTCTACGATCTCTGATGGGTCGACGCTGCCGCTTTTCCAGACCGCGAAGTCCGCTGGATTGCGTTTCTCTGCCCGTTCAGCGGGATCGCCTTGTGCCTCTAGATTGTCGGGATGCTGGTTCGAGAGCTTCCCGTAGTCTTCGAAGGCAGTTACGTCGAAGTAGACTGACCCATTGGCCTCGTAGGCGTACCCGCGATCGAGTAGCCGTTGGACCAGCTCGATAATCTCCTCGATGTGGTCTGTTACCCGGGGGTAGACCGTCGCCCGTTTGAGATTTAACTGGCGCATGTCGCGGAGGAACTCGGTGATGTACTGTTCCGCGACAGCGGCTTCGCTGTCGCCCTCCTGGCCGACCCGCGCGACGATCTTCTCGTTTACGTCGGTGAAGTTCTCAACGTGGTGGACCGGATAGCCGTGCCACTCAAGCCACCGGTGGATAACGTCGGTGTGGACCCAGGCTCGAGCGTGGCCGAGGTGGGCAGGATCGGAAGTCGTCAGCCCACAGAGGTACAGCGTCACTTCGTCGCCGGATGGCTCGAAGGGCGCTACCTCACCGGTCAGGCTGTTGCCCACACGGAGTGTCATCGCCAGCGGATACTGGAAGCCGACATTTGAAGCCGTCGGTCTCTCACCTCGCTGTCCGTTAGTAGCGGGTAGACCAGTGGGTCACTGCGGGTGTGCTTGTTGGAGTATCAGCCACTCACCGCTCCCCGCGGGCAAAACTATCAGCCGAGTGGTGACTCCAGCACTCGGAGGGCGTTTGTGCCGGCACTAGCCGGGACAACAATCCCGGCAGTGTCGCCGCGCGAGTGGACACCGTCGACCCGGACACCGGCAATTGCCAGCCCATGGAGGCCAACCCCAAGCGTCCGCGGAGAAACACCGGAGAGGTGGAGCACCGCCTGATCGGCACTGATCGACTCGGGAGTAGTCCCGAGCTCGGTGATCCATCTTGATACAGCGAGGGAATCCCGCCCTTCCCATGAGTGACGAGTGTTCCGACTGGTCGGAACCGAGAAGCGAACAGGGGCATGGCAAGACCGGAGGTCTTGCTGCACCCGAAAATCTCCGATTTTCGAGGACGGGAGGGAATCGCGTAAGCTCTATACAGCAATCCACCGGCTACACCATGTCTGACTCCCCAACGTTGTGCCACAATATGAGTAACTTTTAGAATGACTCAAATTCATGTGGCAACTGTGGAGCTTCGACGTCTGCCGTCGTGAAAGCTGACGTAGACGACGATGCTCACCTCCTCCGCCAAGAGACGATAGACCGCTTCAACTGGGCCGCTCAGATGGTTGCAGACGACGGCTGGAACGGCACAGAAGACGGCTACATCGTCACGTCAAAAACTGAGTTACACGACCGGACATATGACGACGTACGCGAAGCGACCGACGAACTCAACGCTGACCTCGTATGCGCCGCCCGGAATCGAGCCACTGACGCACTTGATTCCTGTGCCGAGAAACGCAAAGATAGTGAGAATCCCTCGAAGCCACAGTTCACGTCGGATTCGGTCGTCTACAATCTCAACGCCATTACCTACTACGACGAGTACGCCACGCTTGCGACTGTGGACGGACGTATTGAAGCCGAATACGTCCTGCCAGACGAGGACGTGCCACCGACGACCTACTTCTGTGAGGAGTGGGAGAAACGCGAGGCGACACTGCATCACCGTGACAGCGACTACTACCTCCACATTGCTGTTGTCAAAGAGACGAACATAGAGCCGGAAGATGCCGAGTACGGAACGGTACTTGGCGTAGACTTGAACGTGGACGGACATCCCGCCGTCACTTCGACCGGCGCGTTCATCGGCAACGCCGACTATCTTAATCACAAGCGGCGTGAATACGAGAAGCGGCGTGGACAGGTGCAACAGACAGGCACACGGTCGGCACACCTCACAGTCAACTGCCACGGGGTCAAGCCCCGAGGTATCCGCCTTGCTTCTTGATGAAATCACTCGGTGGGCGATTCGCCAACTGGAGCGAAGACTACCTACATCGTGTCCCGAAGGCATTGGTACAGGAAGCTCTCGCCTACGACTGTACGCACGTCGCGTTTGAGAAGCTGAAACGTATCCGGGAACGCATCTCGAACGCTTCCAAATTTCAACAGTGGGCGTTTCGTCGCATTCAAGAGTACACTGAGTACAAAGCCGTCGAGTACGGGATTGCGGTCGACAAAATCCCGCCACAGTACACGAGTCAACGGTGTAGTCACGTTGACTGTAGCTTCACCCACGACGACAACAGAGACGGTGACGAGTTTTGTTGTCTCAAATGTGACCGCGAGTACCACGCCGACTACAACGCCGCGAAGAATATCGCTCGGAAACTACTCCAGAACTGGCACAAGTCTGGTGCTGGAGGGGCAACCAGTCACCTTGCCCTGAAGTCGGGGACGTTGAACCTGAACGGCATTTTCACGCCTACCACGGTCTAGTGGGCAGAACGGGAGTCCACCGACAAGCTCCGCCGTTTACCGCGGAGAAGGTGACGCAGGGTCACCGCCGGAACGAAGTAGTCGGATGCGTGGAGCCTCTCCCGGCGGCGTCTCGAGTGTGTCAGCGTAGCGCCGCAGTGCGTCTGCGACCGCAGCTTCCGATCCCAGCACCTCGAGGGCACGGGCCGCTGCGGCGTAGTTGATCAGGTTTCGTGTGAGTGCACCGTAGAGAACCGGGTCCCGATCGACAGCCTGGCGTGTCTGTTCAGCCAGTGACATACTGGGGCTACCACGTATCCCAGTATAAAGCGTTATCGACCGGTTTGTTCGCGATAGCCGTAGAGGTAGACCACACTGGCGATCGCCGTTCCGACGACCAGTCCGGCGCCGATCACAACAGGCAGCTGGGGGCCGACAACCGCAACGACGGTAATCGCCGTGATAACAGCCCCCAGTAAAACACCGACGACACCGAGAGCCTCACCGTCGACGGCGGTCCACAGCGCGTCGGGCTGGGGTGGATCGTCCACCTGTTGGGTTGCCCCGGGCTCGGGATCCTCAGTACGTTCTTTAAGATCGATCGCAACCGCTTGTCGTGTCGTGCCGTACCCGGCTTCGATCCAGACCGTTCCGCCGGTCGGCAAACTCGCGGGTGGGGGGACGAGCTCGACGACCTTGCCGGCGTCGGGTGTGACAAGCAGATTTGTCTCCGGGAGTGAGAGGGTCTCACTCCACTCGCCGTCGACTCGGAGGTGAACCCGAGCGGGGCGGCCGTGGGCCTGGAGCCGCAACAGTACCCCGTCAGCCGCCTCGACACGCTCTCGCCGTGGCTCGACCGTGTTGACCCCGCTGCGGTTGAGATCGACGACGAGTTCTTCCACACCTACACCAGTGGATGGTGGCGCGAAAAATGTTCCCCTGATCCGGCCGTCTGCCCGGCAGGCAGTCACGGTCAGTCTCGCAGTCGGTGGTGATGCGGAACCTGTTCTCGATCAGGCTGGGGCTTCCTCCCGCATGTCTGGCGGCAACAGATTCGCGATGCCGTCCTCGATGGGATATGTCTGTCCACATTCCGTACAGGTCAACGTCCCTTCGAGAATCTCCTCGCCATCTCGTTTGTCAACAGTTAGCTCAAGTTCTGCTTTGTCCAGTGGACACCGGAGGATTTCGAGTGTCGACTCTTTCATACTGCTACAGACGGCGAGGAGGTAGTTAACTCTTGCAGGCTGTATTCGCAAACCGCCAGCGCATCGGGTGGCACACTTAGGCCTCGGCGAGTGACCGCTCTTGGGCACGGTCACGCGAATGGGTCCTGGCGGACGATGGTATCGGTCCGGTCTGGTCCGACACCGACCGCGTACAACGGCGTCGACAGCTCCTCGGCGATGTACTCGAGGTACGTCCGCGTGGGTCCGGGCAGTGCCGTGTAGCCTTCCGACGCGACGGCTGCCCAGTCGACGTCGGCCCACCCATCGAAGGTCCGATAAACCGGCGTACAGTCACCCCACCGCTCGGTCGTGGCGGGCATGGTCGTTTGGGTCGCCCCATCGAGGTCGTAGGCGTGGGCAACACGGACTTCTTTCAGTCCAGCGAGTACGTCGACGTGGTTGACCACGAGTCCCGTGAAGCCGTTCGTCTGGGCTGCTTGGCGAAGCATTGGCATGTCTAGCCAGCCGACACGCCGCGGGCGTCCGGTCACCGTCCCGTACTCACCGCCGCGTTGGCGGAGATACGTTGCTACGGCCGTCTCGTCCGTGGCCCCAGGCGGCGTCGCCGGTGGATCGGCGTCGGCTCCTTTGGCTCCCGTTACGTCGTCTAGCTCCGTCGGCAGTGGTCCGGTTCCAACCCGTGAGAGGTAGGCCTTGACGACGCCGATCACCGCTCCCTGCCCTACCGCCGTGACCGGCAGTCCGGTCCCGGTTGCGCCGTTGCCCGCTGTCGTATTCGAGGAGGTCACGTACGGGTAGATTCCGTGGTCGATATCCAGAGCCGTCCCCTGGGCGCCCTCGAGGAGAATGTCGGCCCCAGCGGCGGTACGCTCGGTGAGAAAGTCACCGCTGTCGACGACCATGCCTGCCTCACGGAGCCGCGCCCCGTACGACTTGTACTCCGCGAACAGGGCGTCTGTGTCGAACGCCCCCTCGACGTCGATGTCGTCGCGGTCTATATCAGCTGGCGATCGCCCGTAGACGCCCTTGAGGATCGCCTCGGCACGTGCGACGGTGTACTCAAGACGGTGCTCTAACACGCTGGGATCTAACAGGTCACCGACCCGGATCCCATGGCGGCCTGCCTTCCCCTCGTAAGCTGGCCCGATCCCGCGGCCAGTCGTGCCGGCATCGAGATCATCGTCGGCTTTAGTTGCTTCCTCAACCGCATCGAGCACCCGGTGGTATGGGAAGACAACGTGTGCCCGCTTCGCAACACGCACATCCGGCTCTAAGCCACGCTCCTGCAAGGCGTCGATCTCCGAGAACAAGACACGTGGGTTGATGACACACCCGTTCCCGAGTACCCCCGTTTTGCCACGGACTGCGCCACTCGGAACGAGTGAGAGCTTGTACTCGACGCCCTCGTTGACCACAGTGTGGCCGGCGTTGTCCCCACCCTGGTAGCGAACGGTAACTGACGCGCCGTCACTGTAGTGATCCACTACGGCCCCCTTCCCTTCGTCTCCCAACTGCGCACCGACAATCGTGGCGATCATGCAAGCGCCTGTGGTTTCGCTCTGGCCAGACAAAAGCCATTTCGATCTAGGAGACTCTCATGGGCGATCAGTCGCCCCGTGGACCGGTACACAAGCTTTAAATCTCGTCATGACAAGTTAACAAATGTCATGATAGACCGGCTTGAGAAGGAAGTAGACATGCTAGAACGCCATCTGGATGTGCTGCGGATGGTAATCGAGAACGAGCCAATCGGGATCGTAAAAATGTCGAACGAAACGGGCTATCCACACCACAAAGTCCGCTATTCGCTGCGCGTCCTCGAAGAAGAGGAGCTCATCGAGCCATCGAGTCAAGGGGCGATCACGACGGAGTACACCGAAAAGTTCGTCGGCGAACTTGACGAGAAACTGGACGCGACCGTCGACAAACTCTCCGGGATGAAGCTCGACTCAGTCTCCGAGGCCGAAGTTTTCGAAGGATGACATTCTCCTCGGCGGAAACACCAACGGTTTCTCTCGCGTGGGGTCGGGCAGTCCGACCCCACCGGCGGTAAGAGTCCCCGTTTGGGACTCTGGTTTGCACACACGCCGTCGGTCCCTGACGGGAGTGGTGTGCTTGGGTATCTGCTTTGCTCGTGCGGGCGGTGCCATCCACCTGACTGTGGCTCAGGACACACGCTGACCCGGGGCTGCTCACGGTTTTGATGCGGGTGAACGCCAACTACACCCACGTTTTCCGAGTTGTTACCAGAACATGCGACCTTGGCAGGCGTAAAACCCTGGAACGCGGGGTGAACGTGACGCGGTTCACGCCCACCGTGTTCGGTCCTCGGGTCCGACAGCAGTGTCGGAACACTCGTTTCTCACGGGACGGACGGGACTCTCTCGCTGTTCAAAGACAGCGTAACGTCTCGCTTTCGACTGCTTCTCGTGTTGCCGCGTGTCAAAGCTCCGGCTGTGTCAGGTTCAGCCCGTGCTCGCGGGCTTCGACCAAGCAGAGGTGGTATCCCTGCTTCCGGGAGATCTTAACGTGGCTCCGTCGGGCGTCACGTGACAAGAGACCACCACCGGTCGCCGAGGCCGCCGTTTCGAGCGCACCGGGGCGGAAGAAACTCGCTGTCACAAAGAAGGCCGCCCCAATTGAGGAGGCCGCCGCCGCCGCGGCGGTCGCGTCCGTCGAGAGGTCGGCCAGCATCGTTTCTGTTGCCGGCTCCCGGTCGTTGTTGAACCGGGCGACAAAGAGTGGGTCACCGACACGATCGTATGCGATGCAGTCAAAGGCGACACTGTCCCGGTCGGCGTCACCAGGGAGCTTGATGCTGTCGTTGAACTGGACACGGTCGATCCGTGGGATCGCATCGTAGAGGTCTGCCAGGGCACTCTCGCTTCCGGTTTCACGGATCTCGAAGACGAGCTCTCTGACGAGCCAGCTCAAAAACCGGTGTTCGATTCGCGATTCTACGAACGCGGCAAACGGGTCGCCGTCGACGGTCGCCTGGTCACTGGTAAACTGTGTGTGATAGTCGATTCGAAGGTTCTCGTTAATCGCCGACTTGTCTGTCGTTGCGAGGTCTTCGAGTGTGGCGTTCCCTTTCGAATCGTACCGTAGGAACAGTGCTGTCTGCGTCAGCGCCTCTGCAGGCGTGAGGCTTGGCCCTGTGTTGTCCGGCTCGTCGCTGGTCTCGAGTTTGGTCTCAAGCTCTGTGATCCGGTTCTGCAGTCGCTCGTTTTTCGCCTCCAGTTGCTGGATCTCGTCTTCTAGCTCTTCGATAGTCTCACTCGCGGCGGCTCGTTGTGCCGCCAGTTCCTCCTTCTCAGTCTCGAGTGTCGCGACCGTGTCGCGGAGTGACTGCAGCTTTTGGCTGTTCTCTTGGCTCCGATCCGCCTGGCCGCTTGCTTGGACGACAGCCGGTGCTGACGAGTCCGTTTCTGTCGTCTCCCTTGTGGGTCCCTGTTTGGTCCGGTCCGGGTCGAGAGCCGGGATCTTCGTGACTGCGGTGTCCTCGAGGACCGTGGCGATCGGCTCGTCTTCCCCGTCCAGATCACCCGGTTGGTCTGTCGTCTCAGCGTCAGTTTCAGCGGCGGTGTCGGCCTCGACGCCGGGGTGCTTTAGTTCCTCGGTGTCCGGTTCGGGTGAGTCGTGGCTGTCCGCTGGCTCGGTCGTCGGTGACGCGGTTGAAACGCCAGCCTCCAGTCGTTTGCCGGCATCAGCCGGTGGTTCCAGTGAGCTGTCGGGACTTTGTTCACTCGCGGTCTCGTCACTCGTCGGGGGCTCGTGTTCTCGGTTGTGGGCTGCTTGCTCTGCTGTTTCTGTTGCCGGCGGGGCTGTTGGCTCCTGTGGGCTCTGGTCGTCCTCGTTTGCGGAGGGCTCTGGATCCGGCAGGTCGTGGACGGTAACGTCTGCGTCGAACACCTCGTAGATTCCGACTTCGTCTTTCGCGCGGTTGAACGCCTCCTCGTCGGTGACAAGACGGTTGCTCTCACCGATGAACGCGACCGACAACGAACGCCCGCCATAATACACGACGTAGTAGTCCCCACTGAGGACGTTGTCCGAGAGCTCGACGAATCCGGTGAAGCCACTGGCGAGGGTCTGATCGACCTGCGACAACGGCGTCTCCGCGGTGTAATACTGTGCCCGTGGGGCCGGTTCCTGGCGTTGCATGGCCAGTAACAACGGCAAGGCTGCGTGTGGTGCCTCGTGGCGTGTCAATGACTGCTCGGCAAAGGTATCCAGTGCTCCGTCGAAGACCCCTACAACCCGGCCGTTTAGCATCGCGGCCTCGGCTCCTCCGCCCCGGATCACACCGGTGAACTCCTCGTTGGCGAGCGTCCGGAGGCCATCGTGCCCGGTTCCGGCCGAAGCACTCGGCCAGTCATCGACCCGCCGGGCAATCCGTGACGACATTTCTATGCTTGAAGAAAACAGAATCCAAGACAAATACCTTCCGACCCGCTACAGTTTCTGCTCGGTATCCTCGGCCAGCTCCTTCATTCGCTTCCCGATCCGGCCCGCAGAGGAAAATTCATCTTCACTCATGGCCTCCGCTAAGGCATTTCCCAGCACGAAAATGGCGTGTTTGTGTTCGTTTTTCGACTTGTGAACGTCCGATGGACTCACGTCCAGGGCCTCGTACTCGTCGAATATATCGGGACTCGCGTCTTCGCGACGACGAAAGTGCTCCTTGATGGCGACCATTTGTTCGTGAAGCTGGAGGAGCTCGTCTTTGTGCATAGTAGAATTACTTACTCTCGGTCGATAAATAAGACTTGCCACACCGGTGGGGGGCAGAGGCGGCGATGGGCCGATCGGACTCCGGTGAGTATCAACGCGAAAACCAACTCAATGGATGGTCGGCGATCAGTTCGACCCGTACCTGGCCCCCGATGTCCAGTGATTCGGTGTGGTTCTGTAGACACTCGACGGTCGAACCGTCGGCGAGTCGGACGCGGTACTGGATGACCGGTCCGAGATAGCTCCGATAAACCACCTCTCCGTTGGCGGCCGCTGCCCCGACAGGCTCGACCGCGAGGTCGTCGGGACGGACCAGAATGTCGATTTCCGTCCCTGGCCGCGGTGGATTGCGGAGGCTGTCTTCCGGAAGCGGACCGAGCGGCGAGTCGAGTCCCGTCGCCGTCACCTCAGCAGGGAGAAAGCCTGCGTTGCCGAGAAAATCAGCGACGAACCGGGAGGCCGGCTCTTGGAACACGCCCTCGGGATGTCCGAGCTGTTTGAGCGTGCCGTCGTGGATAACGGCGAGGCGATCCGAGATCGAAAGTGCCTCTTGCTGGTCGTGGGTCACGAACACTGCCGTCACGCCCGTCTCGTCGATAATCCGCCGAACCTCCTCGCGCATCTCGAGGCGAAGGTCCCGGTCCAGATCGGAAAACGGCTCGTCGAGTAACAACACCTCGGGCTCGGGCGCCAGGGCCCGCGCAAGTGCGACGCGTTGTTTCTGTCCACCGGAGAGTTCTACCGGCATCCGGTCCTCGAGGCCGTCTAAGTCGACCAGCGTGAACAACTCCTCAAGCCGCGCGTCACGCTCTGGGCGGGACCACCCGCTGAGTCCAAAGGCCACGTTCTCACGAGCCGAGAGATGTGGGAACAAGGCGAAGTCTTGGAACACGAGACCAACGTCACGCTGTTCCGGGGGCACGAACCCGTCTTGCCCGGCAACAGGCCGACCACCCAACGACACCGAGCCCGCAGACGGACGTTCGAGGCCAGCGAGCACCCGGAGGGTCGTGGTCTTACCACACCCGGACGGCCCCAGGAGGGTCAACAACTCTCCTTCGTACACCGAAAACGAGAGGTCACGGATCGCAGCGGTGTCTCCGAACCGGTGGGTGAGTCCGTCCACCGTCAGTACTGCCTCCCCCTCAGCTGTTGCTGGTGGATCCGTCTTTGGTCTTGGCTCCGGCGGAGATAGGTGTGAGTTGCTCATCGATAGGGCGTGTGACAGCCGTCGAGAGCCGGTGGCTGACCGCTGCTCGGTCATCATTTAGGCTGCCCTAAAAGTATTGTGTCTCGTCCGCTGGTCTGTCCACGGCCTCCCGGCGCGTCCAGCAACAGGGAGGCGTCCGTCTGCACCGTCCGCCAACGAACACGCCCACGAGTTCAGTCGTGGGAGGCTGTCAGTGTGGTATCTGCCGCGGGTTCACGCCTGGCAGTGGCTCGACTGTAAATTTGTACGCCGGGCCCGCCTGATCGAGGTTGTGCGGGTGCTCTTCGGCGGTGTGTTTGAAACACAGCGCCGCTTCGGCATCGACGGTCCCCTGTCCTGTCTCCTCCTCGTAGCGCTCGGTCACTAGAAACACGGCCGGCTCCTCGCAGCCACGGCGGTGGCAGGTCTCCTGGGCCATACGTGTCTCTGGCGGTAGACCAGTATAAATGCCGGGTCACTCTAGTCGGTACCGCAGTAACGCCGCGATTCCACCGAGATTCGAGAGCTGCTGGCCGGGATCGAACTCGTGCGAAAAGACCACAACTTCGCCGCCTTGTTGTTCGACCGTCTCGAGGACAGTGTCGACGTCGATGCCCCAGTCCCCCTCTGTTGCCCGCTCCTGCCGGAGCCGGTCGTCCACGACGAGCAACGTCTCAACGGCGCCGTATTCGGCAGCGCGGGACACCGCTTCCGGCCCGTAGACGACGCGTTCGTTGGTGGCGATGCGGTCGGTCAACTCGTCGATCAGAGCAGCCTCCTCGGCGACCCGCGTCTCCGTTCTGATCTCGTCGACGGCCCCTCGTTTAAGTACCTCGTGGACGCCCCGACTGCCGCCGGCACTCGTGTCCACCGTTCGGATCCGTTGTGCGAGTTCCGGGGCCGTCTCCTCGACGTAATCAACTGCGTCACGTTTCGTGAATCCCGGCCCAGCGAAGATCGCGGCTTCGGGACCCATCCGCTCGAGTACGGTTGCCAGCTCGGCGAACAGCTCCGCCCGGTCCCCGGCGTACTCCCCCTTCCCGGTCGAGCCGGTAATTCGCGCCCGCTCCTCGGTGCCGTAGGCTTCGACGGTCGCGATGTACGCGTCTCCCTCCTCGATAGCCACAATCGCGACGTCGGGCTCGTCGGTCGCTGCACTGGCTTCCTCGAGGCGGTCCCACTGGTCCGGCTTGAACTGTTTCTCGATTGTGAGCTCGTCGTGGACTTCGACGTTCAGTGTGTGGTGAGCCCCGAGTTGATCCTCCCGCGAACACTCCTGGATCGTCCCACCGACGCGGAGCCGGTTCGCGAACTTATGAAAGGAGACGTCGTCGACGACGATCTCGACCCAGAGGTGCTCACGCTCTCCGCCGGTATCACGTAGCCGGTCGTCGGTTCGCTGGATCCGCCGGGTCGTGTCCCCGGCAACCCGGTCGCCAGGCTCAACAACGTACTGGAGATGCCAGAGGTCGTCCAGTGTATCAGGAACGACCGTCACCCGGTGGCCGCCGTCCTCGACTGGCTTTTGTTCCACGATGCGCATAGTCTCAGTTCAGCGGCGCCACCACAAGTGCTCTCCTATCTTGCTACAGCGAGAGAATCCCGCCTTCACGGCGGGCGTGACTCGATGGACACGCTGCTACTCCATGAGAGCGTAAAACAAG
>OBKM01000709.1_pt1 | contig 15755 bp, 16 predicted proteins | sample 1519691 | NCBI WGS metagenome assembly OBKM01 (sample SAMEA37050418, study PRJEB22526) | metagenome | biome: saline pan; feature: lake; material: water | place: Egypt | collected 2015 | depth 0.5 m | reverse complement strand
TAGCCTCGATAAGCCGCTGCTGTCACGCGGTTCTTCGCTTAGCTAAAGACGAATGGGTAGTTGACTTCGGCGTCACGATGTTGAACCTCCTTGGGGATGAATTCTGGTTGGAGAACCCGTGCGTCGGTGATCATGAGTCTGTGTCGACAGGAGGGGCGAGCGTAATAATTGAAAGGACGTGATTTCCGAATCTTCCGAAAGAGGTTATCGTGGGCCGTCAGCTATCGAGATTCTCCCAGTACCCCTCATTTGGTGTTGTTCTCCGTTTCTTTTTCACGAATGAGATTTCATGGTCAAACTCCCAAATCGCATGGGACTTCTTCTGTTTTGCCCGGATGAGTGGTTTCCCGTAATTCCGGTACCACGGTGTATGAGCAGACCCGGAGGCAAGGGTATACGCTAACTGCAATGTCTCAATGTCGGCTCGATTCCCGCGAATGTAGTCCTCATCAGGGAACTCACTGCACAATTCCTGGATAAGGTCTTCTAAGTAGGAGCCATGGTCAACGGGCCCAAAGACCTCTTGAAAGGTAGTTACAGCCTGTAGTCGATTCACTTCGTGTACATCTGCCTCCGAGTCAAGATTGATCTGTTCAAGTTGTGTGTCTGGATACTGTCCATCGATATCATACTGGACGGGGTCTAAAAGTACCAGAAGCGTTTCCGGATCCACAGGACAGTAAATTTCACGCCCTTCATTCTGAAGTGTCGCAGAAGATACCTCTTCAAAACTTAGCGAGAAGTACTGTGAGACTGGTCGGTCAGACGTGATGAACGGTGTGTCTGTGTTATTTTTCACCAATAACCATCCCATGTGCTGGAGGGACTCGTGACCCTCGTTCGCGTTATGAGTGAGGATCGACTCCCATCCATCGTCAAGGGTGATACCGTCGAGTCCAGTATCATTATCAACAAGATTGCCTAAGAGTTTTCGAGCTTCGTAGTGGAGTTTTGATTCCGGTGTTCGGTCGTTTTGGAACGCGATGAACTGAGAGATCCCAGCGATGTCCTTTCTTGAGAGGGAGGAAGTCTCTCTGACTTTTTTCAGCACCTCGATTAATCCGTTTTCCATCTCGTTGATGTGATTTTGTTCTAACCATCCATCGGCGAAGTTCTCGTATGATGCTGCCTTTTCGATTGAATACCGGTCTGAAGGTGGGTAGTAGTCGCCCCCACCGTGCTTTTCGACAAGCGAATACCGTGAAATCAGTCCCTCGTTTGGAGGGGCGAATAGGCGTAAATAGGCCCGGGGGACGTAGTGCTCGTTAACCATCTTGTCCAGAAATAAACGACTCTGTCATATCAAAACTCGCAACGCACTTGGACTCAACTGACTGGTGACTGTGGAATTCGCTAGCCGGTTCACGCACGGTGGGAGACAGGACTCTCCGAATACGGACTTGGAAGGCACAGTGGTTCAAAATCACCCAGGCTGTTTCGTCGATTTCCCGGGATAGAACGGCTATTACCCGAAATATGCGTCGGGGACCGGCAGTTTACGCTGAGTGTGAAGTATTATATGCCTCCGAAACAGAACAATAACTACGATGGCTTACCCACAACCCGTTCCGTCCCTCAGTGAGGACGAGTTCGCCCATCTCCGCGAAGAGATGGACGAATTCGAAGCTCCGGAGGAGATGGAAGATGACCTCGCCCGGCACCGCGAGGCACTCCAAGAAGACGATTAACTAACTTTTTTACTCATCTGCTGGTTTTCCACTTGTAGTGAGTTCGAACTTTGAGGAGATTCACCCGCGGGTAGATATCCGCCCGTACGAATTGGGTGAGTCCCTCCCGGAATTTGACTGCGGCAAGGACTGGTTTAACGACTTCATCAATACGGATGAAGTCGAGAACTACCAACGAGCCCGGCTCGGGAAAACGAGACTAGTGTACCTTGACGGCGAGTTCGCCGCATTTTTTTGCTTATCACCGAACTCTTTGCGAGACGACGACTACAATGAAGAGGAAGCTGATGGTGCGAGCGAGCTGTACGAAGGACCATTCGATATGCCGGCTCAGCTCTTAGGGCATCTTGCGGTTGACGAGCGTTTCAAAGACGAAGGGCTTGGAGAGTACCTCGTAAAGCACGTTCTCGCAGAAACACTCGAATCAGACACCCCATTCAGACTGGTTATCCTCCATTCCCAAGATGATGTTATCGGGTTCTACGAAAAGTATGGGTTCGCCAAAGCATTCCCCAATGGGGGCGGGAACTCGCATACGACGCTCATGTTCTACGACCTTGGGAGACTGACTGATTAGTCACCGGTCGAATACTAATCAGGCCGTGAAGGGTAGAGTAACAACTGTCCCGTGACCTGTCACGGAGAACAGGAACCGTGAACGTTTGATGTCGTTCGCAACTCAACCCCGCCGTGGAGTTGCCCCACAGTTTCGGAGGATAGGTCAGTTTTGGATCGAATCTCCATCGATTCATGGTTATTCTCACCACTTAAGGACCGTTTTTGAATCTCTGAGTTTGAACTACCGGACAAGCGTACGAAATTGTATGGATTTTGCGCTCCTGAATAGAGTTGCCACTCCCGAACGGCAGACTCAGCGAGATCTTAGCGGGTTAGTCGTGTGGAATCAATGCTGAGGCAACGAACTCAACACACTCACCCGCAGTAATCACAGGTGCGTAGTCCATCTCGCCATCAACGTCCGCTTTCAGCAGGAAGTCGGTGAGCCGCCAGATATTGTACAAGAGGATCACGAACACGAAGTAGAACAGGCGAACGCGGTAGTCTTTCGAGGAGGTCTTGGCGAGAAAGTCACCTTTGATCGATTTGTACTCACTCTCGATCTGCCACCGGCGGCTGTAGCGCTGACAGAACGACTCGGCTTCCTCCGGACCGACTCGGAGATTCGTCGCGAAGACGGCCGTTCCCTCTCCACTCGTCGACGATGCCGATTCCACTCTCGAATCCAGTCGCGAGCACTGGCCGATTCCGTGTCCTAAACGACGCGCCGTCGGTCCCGATTACGTCGAACGTCCCCTCCTCGACGTCGACGCGTTCGACTCGGATTCCGTCTTCGAGGGCGATCGGTGCGTCGTGTTCGAATGCGTCCTGCAACCGCTGGCTCGTGTATGGGGAGAGGACCTCGCTCGGGTCCGGTCCCTGGAACTGCCACGGCCCGTCCTCGTCGACGACGAGCACTTCGTGACCCAGGTCGGCGAGTGCGAGGGCGGCGTCGATACCGCTCTCGTACCCACCGACGACGACGATGGGGTCCTCGACGCACTCGTCGGCGAACGCACTCCAGGATTCGAGTCGGGAGTTGTGGTCGCAGTGGTTCGCGCCGGGGAACGGATCGTCGTTCGGTTGCCCGAACTGCCCGGCTGCCCAGATGACGAATCGGCTCTGGATGACGCCATTAGACGTGTAGAGTATGAATCCGTCGTCGTGTCGTTGTACCGATTCCACCTCGACACCGATTCGGACGGGTAAGTCGTAAAAATCGACGACTCCTTGGAGATATTCGGCGCACTCTCTGCCGGTCGGGTGTTCACGGTCGAACGCAAATGCGGGCGAGGTGTCAGTGGTGACGGCGTTGAGGTCGCGGCAGCCGAAGCTGTTGCTGGGAAACGATGGCGTGATGAGGCGCATTTCTTCTGGCCACTGTTGGAACGACGCCCCGACTTCGCCTCGCTCGAGGATGGCGTAGGAGTCGAGACCGAGATCCGCGAGGACGGCCCCAACACCGACGCCTGCGGCACCTGCGCCGACGATTGCGACGTCGAGCGACTCGTGGTTACGGGCTTCTTCGGATGTCACTGTTAACAACATAGGGTAGTAGATAGCCAATTATAAATAATATACGCTCTAGTCTTAATAACAGATGAGTCGAGAGACGATTCCCGTCACCGTGCTGAGCGGCAACCTCGGCGCGGGCAAGACGACCGTGCTGAACAACCTCCTGAACACGCGAACGGACCTGGACGTCGCGGTCCTCGTCAACGACATGGGCGAGGTGAACGTCGACGCCGAGCGCGTCGCCGAACACTCGGACATCTCGGAGGACGACGAGGACCTGATCGAACTGTCGAACGGCTGTATCTGCTGTGAGCTACGCGGCGACCTGCTGGACGCGCTCGCGAAGCTCGCACAAGCCCGCGAGTTCGACTACTTGGTAATCGAATCGACGGGCGTCGCTGAACCGTTGCCGGTCGCCCAGACGCTCACCATGGGATTCGACCAGGGAGACCTCGACCCCACGGAGTTCTACGAGGAGACCGGCATCGAAGTGATGGACTACTACGAACTCGACACGACCGTCACTGTGGTCGACGCCCACCAGTTCTGGACAACGTTCGATTCGAAGGAATCGCTGATGGACGGCGACACCGAGAAAGACCTCGGAAGCCTCTTGATCGAACAGATCGAGTTCTGTGACGTCCTCCTGCTGAACAAGTGTGACCTCGTCGACGAGGAGACCCTCGACGAGATCGAAGAGATGATCGAGGTGCTGCAACCGCGCGCGGAGATCATCCGAACCGAACACGGCGCCGTCGATCCGGAGGCGATCGTCGGTACTGGTCGGTTCGATTTCGAAGCAGCGAGTCAGTCCGCGGGCTGGATGCAGGAACTGCAGGAACCCCACGAGTCTGCCGAGGAGGAGCACGGCGTCACCTCGTTCGTTTTCGAGTCCCGCCGACCGTTCCACCCCGAACGATTCGCCGAGTTGCTGGACGAGTTTCCGACGAATGTGGTCCGGTCGAAGGGCCACTTCTGGCTCGCGGGGCGTGAGGAGATAGCACTCGGGATAGATGCTGCTGGCCAATCTATCCGAATTGCACCCGCGGGCGGATGGATTGCAGCCCTTCCGACTGAAGAGCGCGAGGCCTACTTCGAGGCCAATCCCCAGCTAGAGGAGGTGTGGGACGAGGAGTGGGGTGACAGAGGAACCCGACTCGTTCTTATTGGTACCGACATGGACCACGACGCGCTCCGAACGGATCTCGATGCAGCTACACTGACCGACGAGGAGATGGCCGCCGACTGGGGCGCCTTCGAGGACCGTTTCCCGACGTTCGACCTCGAAGCAGCGGACGAACAGACGGAAGCGACAGATGCTGACGACGCGGAAGAAGTGGGGTTGGCAGATTAACCATGCGGGGCAAACGAACCCTGTTCCAGCAGTCCGTCGCAAAGTCTGCCTCTGATGAGACGCGTCGAGAGGCGGTCCGTGACCTGGGACAGATAGGAGCCGTCGACCAACTTAGTACACTTGCGCAGGCCAACGGTATCGCTGGCTCGCTCCGGCGAGTCGCTGTTGGGGAACTCAAACAACTCGGCGCGACGGAGGCGCTCAAAACGATTTCCGAGAGCCGGGCGGTCGACCCGGCCATCAGAGAGCAAGCACAATCATGAGTTCCGGATCGAAAACCGCGCCGACAGAGACCCCACTCAAGGATCAAACTCGCCACGTGGATCGTCAGCGAATCGGGTTCGTTGGACCCGAAGAGGCTGGCAAAACGACCGTCGCCACGATGGTCGCGAATCGACTTTCGGAGCGAACCGATGTCGCAATTGTCGGGGAAGCCGCGACGTTTTTCGAACAGCCATCGGCCTCCCCTGAGAGCGTCGGCCCGCTAGGCGTCCACTGGACAGTCGTCGATCACTCTCCGGGAACCGAGTCTCTCGAAAATGCCGGTGACGCACTCGATACTGTCTTCGTCGTCGTGACGCCTGCGATGCTGGACCGTGTGCCTACCTACGAGCGCGTTATAGACCAGCTCGACTCCGATGTGTATCTCGTCGTCAATCGCTTCGAGGAGCGCCACCGTGACAGACTCAGAGATTTCGACGGTCCCGAACTCGCTGAATACTTCTACGAAGATGACACCGTCGCAGCGGCGATGTCTGACGGAACGGTCCCAGAGTTAGAAGAGTGGACGACCGAGGCGATACTGTTGGAGTCGCTCCAGCCCGAACGACTCGACACCGCCGAAGCGATGGTGGCCATTGAACGTGGACATCGATCGATCGTCAACGTCGAGGTTGAGAGTGACGCATCGGCACTGGCAGTGGCTCGATTGTTCCACGAAAAGGGCCACGCTGCAGACTTCTTCCGATGTAACTGCCGCTGTCACGATGGGCACGTTCTCGCCCGCGCACAGTCACCCAGGACCTGACTCCGTTCGTCTATACATCCCTTGATTCCCGTTCCTACTTCGTCGTCCGTCCAACAGAGAGTCGAATCACTGGTCGAGGCCCACTCCCGGTCAGACTATACAAGTATATTAAATTAGTAGATATTATTAATAACTCTTATTAGTACTGACGCTAGTATTGCTAAACGCGATGCAACAGACACTTTCACGACGCCAGTTGCTCAGCGGAATGGCAGCAGGAAGCGCTATCGGACTCGCAGGGTGTGTTGGATCGAGTACTGATGCTACCGGTGATGCTGAGTACACGATCGCGCCATATCTTGATCCGACAGGTGACTTTGGGTGGGACAGTTGGGGTGGGATGACCCCATACTGGACCCGTGTCATCGAACCACTGGTCTGGGGGACGGAGGATATGCAACCGAAACCGTGGCTTGCGACCGACTGGGAGGCGACAGACGACACGACCTGGGTGTTCGAACTCCGGGAGGGAGTTACCTTCCACAATGGTGAGGAGATGACCGCAGACGACGTGGTTCACTCTTTCGAGAAAGACATTCTCACAGAGTATGGGGACTACGTCTATGGCTGGCTACACTTAGAGCCTGGAAGTGTAGAGAAAATTGACGAATACACCGTCGAATTCAATAACACCAAGCCGTTCGCCGGCTTCCCGGGCACGATCGCGCACAATATGATTGATATCCACCCACCCGAGGCAAATCCGCGTGATGGGGATATCATCGGCACTGGTCCGTTCACGCTCGCTGAAATTGAGGACGGCCAACACGTCCGTGTCGAGCGGTTCGACGACTACTGGGGCGGAGAGGTCGAACCCGAAGCACTAGTGTTCCGAACTACAGAAGACGCAACAACACGAACGAGTTTGCTAGAGGGAGGCGATGCTGATATTATACTCAATCCAGCAAAGAACCGCGTCTCCTCACTCCGGAATGACGGCTCGGTACAGGTCGAGCAACAGCAGTCTTCCGGAGCGAACTTCGTTAAGATCAACATCTACAAGAAGCCGACCGACGACGCCCAGCTCAGACGAGCACTCAACTACGCTATCTCACAGGAGGATATTGTCGACTCAGTGCTCGAAGGAATCGGTATCCCAGCCCGGGGACCCGTCTCGACAGTGATCGACTGGGCAGTCGACGAAGAACTGCCGGCCTACGGGCAGGATCATGACCGTGCACAGAGACTGGTCGAGGAATCGACCTATAACGGCGAGACTATTCAAATACTCGTCGAAAACAATCTGGACGATGGTGAGTTGATTACCCAGATCCTGCAGGACAACTTCAACGAGATCGGTGTCGATTCGGATATCGAGATTCTCGAACGCGCGACCAAACAGGACCGAACAGAGCGCGGTGAGTTTCATCTCGATGTCGGCGGTTCACAGTCAAACAGTCCCGCGGCGGATTACATCATGTGGGAAAACTTCCACTCAAAAGGAATCGACAATATCGACTTCTACGAGGAAGACGGGACAGGACTCCACAACCTCGGTGGCGAGGTGGACGAACTGATCGAGGTGGGCTTCCAGTCCAGAGATCCAGAACAGAAGCGTGAAGCATACGTCGAAGCACAGCGGCGGATTATGGAAGAAGGCGTCGTGATACCCTTGTTCTACCAGGAGTACGTCGTCGGCATGAACGACTCACTCTCTGGTGTAGATCTTCATCCGATCGACCGACTGATCGAATGGCGAGGCCTTGAACAGTAATCGATGCGACAGTATCTCGCATACCGCGCTGCGACATCGCTGGTCGTCCTGTTCGGTGTTTCTGTCGTGACCTACGGGCTAATCTTCCTCACGCCCGGCAATCCCGCCGAGGTCATCCTTAACAACCAGCTCGAACGGCCACCTTCCGAGGAGGAAGTCGCCGCTTTCGAGGCCGAAAACGGCCTGAACGAACCGTTCCCGGTTCAGTACTTCGACTGGCTCACGGACGTGCTTCAGGGTGACCTTGGTACCTCGTTCTACAGCGACGTTGAGGTCAGTTCGCTAATACTCACCGAACTCACGTACTCGCTCGAACTCGCCGGGGCAGGAATGTTCGTTGCGCTCGCGCTGGCGGTCCCGACTGGTGTTCTTAGTGCCGTCCACCAGGGGAGCTGGATCGACTCAATCAGCCAGTTCGGTGCGTTGATCGGTGTTTCGATGCCAAACTTCTGGCTGGGCTACCTGCTCATCTTTGTCTTTGCGGTCCGATACAACATTCTCCCTGTGGCCGGGGCTGGGACTCCACCGCAGCTCATCCTGCCAGCTATCACGCTCGGCACCGGGATGGCAGCCGTGTTGACGAGGCTGATTCGCACATCGATGCTCGAAGTACTCGACGAGGCGTACATCGACCACGCTCGGTCGAAGGGGTTACGCGAGCGGATCGTCATCTACAAACACGCACTTCGAAACGCGCTCCTGCCGGTGGTGACGATTATCGGTCTCCAGTTCGGCTCGCTGCTCGGTGGCACTGTGATCATCGAGATTGTCTTCGCACGGCCGGGAATTGGTGCGCTGCTCGTCGATGCTGTCTTCAACCGCGATTACCCGGTGGTGCAGGGGATTACGCTAGTGGCAGCAGTGGCCTTCGTTGGAATGAACCTGTTGGTTGATCTTTCCTACAAGTATCTCGATCCACGCGTCTCGCTCGGTGGTGAGACTGTATGAGCGGCGAGACGGGCGTTCGCCATCGGCTTCTGGCACCACTCCAGCGCCGGTACGAGTCCCTCTCACACTCTCGCAAGGTTCGGCTGTTCCTATCGAACCCACTCAACGTGATTGGACTTGGGATCGTTGCGATACTCACGGCAGCGGCGGTGTTCGGTCCGGTTCTCGCACCGTACGACCCAACGACTCAGAACCTGCCTAACACGCTGCAGCCCCCGTCGCTGGCCCATCCGTTCGGGACAGATCAGCTCGGCCGGGATATCTTTTCCCGGATACTGTACGGCGCGCGAATCTCACTCGGGATAGCACTCTTAGTCACCGGTATCCGTCTGGTTCTCGGAACCATTATCGGGCTGGTTGCTGGCTACGCCGGTGGGTGGATCGACGAAGCATTGATGCGACTGGTCGATATCCAGCTCGCCTTTCCTGGGATTATTCTAGCACTCGTCATCGCCGGCGTTCTGGGACCGAGTCTCCGAAACGTAATGATTGCACTCGCTGTCGTCGGCTGGGCATCCTACGCCCGGGTCGTCCGAAGTAGCGTACTCTCGACGAAAGAACAGGAGTTCGTCAAGGCTGCCCAGCTGATGGGCGTCTCCCGGACACAAATCACTGTTCGTCATTTGTTACCAAACGTTGCGAGTCCGGTCGTCGTCCTTGCGACGCTGAATCTCGGGACAGTTGTCCTGGCGACCGCCGGACTCTCCTTTATTGGGCTGGGTGCGCAGCCGCCGACAGCCGAGTGGGGATCGATGCTCAACTCGGGCCGCCACCACCTGCGTGATGCCTGGTGGATCGCCAACATTCCCGGATTGGCGATCATGCTCACGGTGTTCGGGTCCAACTTGCTTGGCGACGGGTTGCGGGATCTGCTCGATCCGAAACACGAAACAAGCATAGAAAAACCAACATAACCATGACGAAACTACTATCAGTCGAAGCGCTGCAGACCCACTTCGACAGCTACGAGGGAACCGTCCGCGCGGTCGATGGCGTCTCGTTTACCGTCGACCGCGGCGAGATCGTCGGCGTGGTCGGCGAGAGCGGCTGTGGCAAATCCGTCACAGCCCAGTCGATTCTCGGCATCCAGCAGCCCGGACGGATCGCCGGCGGATCGATCGAGATCGACGGCACTGACGTCACGACTGCCTCCGACCGGGAGCTGCGACGGCTCCGAGGCGACACCGTTTCGATGGTGTTCCAGGATCCGACGGAGACGCTCAACCCCGTCTTTGATGTCGGTGAACAGATCGTCGAATCGCTCAAAGTTCACGAAAATGGCAACTCACAGCGGCTCCTCGAGTATCTGAACGCTCCACTTTTCGGGAGCCGATCGGACCGACAGGCAAAACGCGAGCGCGCAGTCGAGCTGATGAAGCAGGTCGGTATCGCGAGCCCCGACGACCGTGTCGAGGCTTACCCACACGAGCTGTCGGGTGGGATGCGACAGCGAGCATGCCTTGCGATCGCTCTCGCCTCCGAGCCCGATCTGCTGATCGCTGACGAGCCTACGACCGCACTCGACACCACGACGCAGGCACAGATCCTCGAGGAACTACAGCGGCTCAACGACGACCGCGGACTCGGCATCCTGCTAATAACGCACGATCTGGGCGTCATTGCCGAGATCTGTGACCGAGTCGTCGTGATGTACGCCGGTGAGGTGATGGAGACCGGTCCTACCGATCGGATCCTCACTGATCCACGCCACCCCTATACCCGCGCGCTGCTCGAGTGTCTGACCCAGCGGTCACCGCCCAAACAGCGGTTGCCGGCGATCGAAGGTGCGGTCCCGGATCTCCTCGGCGAGCGGACCGGCTGTCCGTTCGCGCCCCGCTGTGAGCACGCGACCGAGCACTGTCGTAGTGGCTCGATTCCCACCGTCGACGTCGACGGCGGGACTGTCACGTGTGGTGAACCGATCGCACAGCAGTCTCACGACGGGACTGCGGGCGCTGACTCGCTCCGGGAGGACCCCGCTACCGAGGTCGCCGCCGACGGAATTGGCGGCGGTGTCCCAGCCAGTACCGGAACCAACTCCGGCGGTACCGGTGATCGTCCCGATCAGCAGCACCCGCTCGTTGAGGTCGACAGCGTTTCCAAGCGGTACGTCCTCAGTGACTCGATTGTCGACCGACTATTTGATGAGCCAACACAGCTCGACGCGCTCGTCGACATCGACCTAACAATCACATCAGGAGAGACAGTCGGACTGGTTGGGGAAAGCGGCAGCGGGAAATCCACGCTCGCTGGACTCATTACCGGTCTCGAAGCCCCGACAAACGGCGAGATTAGGTTCGACGGCGAGAGAGTCGGAACCGCCTCGGAGCGCTCCCAGCCACAGCTTGCAGAGATCGGTGTCGTCTTTCAGGACCCCCGGTCGAGTCTAAATCCGCGATTGACAGTCGAACAGGTAATTGCCGAGCCGCTTGTCAAGCATAGATGGAACGAAGACCGGCGTGACCAGCGAGTGTCAGAGCTGCTTGACCTCGTCGGTTTACCGGACACCCACGCGGATAGCTACCCCCATGAGCTCTCGGGTGGACAGGTACAACGTGTTGGCATCGCCCGAGCGATCGCACTCGATCCACAACTGCTTGTGCTGGACGAGCCAGTCTCAGCACTTGACGCCTCAGTTAAAGCCCGCATCCTCAACCTGCTGCTCGATCTTCAGGAGAGACTGGACCTGACCTACCTGCTTATTTCTCACGACCTTGACGTGGTCGCACACGTCGCCGACCGCGTCGCAGTGCTGTATCTCGGCAAACTAATGGAGGTTGGAAAGACAACAAACCTGTTCGAACAACCGTCTCATCCGTACACTCGATCGCTGCTGTCGGCGATTCCGTCTGTCGATCCCGACCAGCATGGAACTGTCTCACTGGATGGTGAGATGCCGAGTTCGGTTGATCCACCGGAGGGCTGTGTGTTTCACACACGCTGTCCGATGGCCGAAGAGGAGTGCCGCCGCGAAGAGCCATCCTTCGAAACTGTCCACGGCTTAAAATCTCGTTGTCACTTTGCTGAGCAGGTCGCCGACGAACCCTTGGAAGTGACCATCAAAACTGACAACTCATGACCACAAACTCTACTCAACCCGACAGAGAATCAGACGATAACATCACCCAGCAGTGTGACGTCGCGGTCGTCGGCGGCGGTCCAGCCGGCTGTGCGGCCGCTGTGTTCTGTAGCAGAGCCGGACTCGACACCGTTGTCGTATCGAATAGCCGCTCTACGCTCCAGAAATGTGCATTCGTCGAGAACTACCCCGGCTTCCCGGCGGGGATCGAACCTGGGTCGTTGTTGGAGCTCCTCAAGCGACATGCTCGCGAGGCGGGCTGTACAATGGTCGATGAATCGGTATCATCAGCAACGGAGGGCGCGGACGCCTTCGTCCTTACTCTCGATCAAGGGTCAATCACCACCGATCGACTGCTTGCTGCCTCTTGGTCCGATAGCGACTATCTCGAGGCGCTGGGCGTCGAAACGGAGCCCGAATCTGGCTGTGGTTCGGTTTCGGTGGTTCCGACCGACGACTGCGGGGAGACCGATGTCGACGGCGTGTACGCCGCTGGTAGGCTCACCGACACCCACCATCAGGCGATCGTCAACGCGGGTGACGGTGCTCGCGTGGCACTCGAGATCGTGAGAGAAGTCGATCCAGACTTCTACAACGATTGGGTCGCACCCGACGGCTACTACGAAAGCTACGACCGCGAGGTGCCCGTCGGCGTCGAAGAGATCGACCACAGCGAACGACGGCGGCGTGCGAAGCACGCGAACGACTACATGCGAGCGTTCTTCGAATCGAGCTGAACGCCACAGCTCGGCGGCTCCATGACTCTCACTGGCGTATCCCGTTGAACCCGCTGGTGGGTCGTTAGTTAGCCGGGCGTTCAGATTAATACTCCATAGCAATTATATTGGCCCAATTTTTAATAATCTTTTTAGTATCTCTCCCCCTTAGTTGTTAATGTAATGTCGTACACCTGCTCCAACTGCGACGCACAGTTCCAAAGCGCTGCCGGCGTGACCCAGCACGTTGCGCTTCACCACAACACGTGTGCCGAGTGTAACGAGGAGTTCGACGACTCCGATTCGCTGCGCAACCACATCCACGAGAATCACTGAGCAATCACTACGCCACGGGACAGATCTGTCTCGGTCACGATACTGATTTTTCGGTAGAAGACGAAGCAACGAATGTGCCCAAAGACACGTTCAGCTACGAATCGATTGGAGTGATTCGGACGCCGTTCGAATCAGCAGAAGGAATGCCGATTCAACCGATCGGAGCAGATTCAGTCACAGGAACTGTCGAAATCGAGGCGTCGTATGCGGACGGATTAGCGGATCTTGCCGAGTTCTCGCACTGTATGCTGTTGTACCATTTTCACGCATCTAGCGATGAAGCTCCCCTACGGATCGAACCGTTTCTCGATGACGAACAGCGAGGAGTCTTCTCGACACGGGCGCCACAACGTCCGAATCCGATTGGCCTCTCCGTTGTGGCAATCGAGTCCGTCACAGAACAAGAACTGACCGTGAGCGGTATCGACGTCGTCGACGGGACACCGTTGCTTGATATCAAACCGTTCGTTCCCGAGTTCGATATTCCGTCCGAGGTGGAGACAGGCTGGCTCGATGCGTCGGAATCGACGATCCGATCAGAACAGGCCGACAAGCGGTTTCTCTGATTTCCCGGTCGCTACTCGTGGATATTCTGAGCGAGTTTCCAGTCCTACAAACGAGTTGTCTTACCGCGACAGGCGAGCGCTTTATATATTCAGCTTCATTCATCTCGCTACGGCCAGTTGCCGCCAGTTGAGGACGTAGTCTCAATCTCCCAGTCCGCAGTGCCCGCAGCGTCGGTCACTAATTGAAACGTCCAGTCGGGTACTGTCTCTACCACCCTCGCGGTCTCGTCTGTCCCGACGAATACGTATCGTTCCGTCTCGAAGTGTCCTCGGACCGCCGTCAGCGCCTCCGCTATCGAACGTGGTCCGGACAGGAACTCTTGGTGGTATCCGGCCTCTCGCACCCGTCGTCGTTCGATGTACGACGGCTCCGAGGAGACGATCCCGACGTAGCTGCTCCAGGTAGTGGCGTCTTCGAGGGCGTGGGCGGGCCGTGCGAGTCGATTGAGTGCGCCAAGCGAGACAGCGAGCGTGAGATCGGTCGAAGCCACGTCACGATCCTCCTCGAGAGCTCATCGGGAGCGGGCCTGTCTGCGCCTGATCTGGTGGGTCGAGAATCCGTTCTGCGGCCCGGCGGGCACCGACGATATTGCGAGCGAAAGGACCGACGCTGGGCTCCGCGAGCGCGCCCGAAAAGTACACCGCGGACTCAGTGCCGTCGGTCCGTCTCCACGCGAGGGTTCGATCGTTGAGAACGGGGAATCCCTCGGCCCCGCGTGCGAGCGATAGTGACTCGCTGACGCGGCCGACCAGCGGCTGCTCGGGAACCGGTTCGAATCCGGTCGCGAGGACGACGCGTGCGGCCGTCGCTTTCGTGCCGTCGTCGAAGCGGAGGGATAGCCCCTCGTCTGTCGCGTTCGCAGACGTGATTTCGCTTTGCCGGTGTTCAAGCGCACCACCGTCACGCGCTTCGGACAGTCGTCGTTCGACGTACGGCGGGATCGTGGCGTCGTTGCGGGCGGACCGGATCCGATCGAGACGAGCCTCCGATCCCGGCGGGAGCGTGTGGATCTCTTTGCCGATGTGACGCCAGTTGATCCAGTGCGGGTCGGCCTCGGTCAGTTCGATTTCGAGTTCGTGACGCGACAGGAGTGTCACCGCGGTCCGCTCTGCCAGACGGCAGGCGAGGTGCCCGGCAGTGATACCCCCTCCGACGACGAACGTTCGCCCCTCGAACGGGTCGGCCGTCGCCGGGTCGAACGCTTCGTCCCAGACGTGTGCGAGCGGCGCGTCGTCCGGGAGCGACGCCGTCCACTCTGGGAGCGTCGGTGTCGCACCGAGCCCGACGGCCAAGACGACGCGGTGGGTCTCAATCGCTCCCGCGTCCGTTTCCACCAGATACGTCTCTGTGCCCGCAGACCGGGAAACATTGGTTATCTTCAACCGATGATGACAGTCGGAAAGCTCACGACGCTCGATAACGTCGCGAGCGTGGTCGAGAAACAGGTCGAGAGTCGGTCGGTCCGGGTAGTTCTTCGTCGACACGAGTTCGTTCGCTCGGTGGTGTCCTTCCGCGAACGACTCGAGCGAGAACGACTCGGTGTCGATGTGGTGGACGAACGTCGATCGGAGGGTCTCCATGCCGCACTGATTGGCCTTCTTGGCGAACGAAGCGAGTAACTCCTCGCGCGGGTCAAGGATCCGAATCTCGTCGCGCGTGTACTCACCCTCCGTAATGAGGTGGTTTGCGAGGCAAGTGCCGTGAATTCCGCCGCCAACAATCACGTACTCGTAGGGGGGATCACCACTCAGTGGATGATCAGCGGTCAACCTACCGACTGTCACTCTCGTTTTCCTCCGTCGACTTCCAATTCTTTTCGGTGGTGCTTGGACTGACGATCACTGAACCGTTGTACGATCGGGAGCCGATACCCCAACTTTCGACTACTAAGCGCGACGGCGTACACGGCAATCGCCGCGACGACGATCGAGCCGCCGGCCGCAATTCCGTAGACGAACGACAGCGTCACACCGGCTATCGCCGCGAACTCGGCGGCGAGGATCGCCAGCAAGATGGATTGCTTGAAGCTCTCGGCGACTTGCGCCGCAGCGGCGACCGGAACGACGAGCATCGCAGCGACGAGGATGACGCCCATGATCTGCATCGCGCTGACGACGACCAGCGCCGTGAGCACGACCATGAGGCGTTTGTATAGGCGGACGTTCAGTCGTGCCGCGCGGGCGGCCGTCGCGTCGAATGTGACGTACAAGAGTGGCCGATAGGCCAGCGTGACGAGGGTACCGACGAGGACAC
>OBKM01000708.1_pt1 | contig 15762 bp, 17 predicted proteins | sample 1519691 | NCBI WGS metagenome assembly OBKM01 (sample SAMEA37050418, study PRJEB22526) | metagenome | biome: saline pan; feature: lake; material: water | place: Egypt | collected 2015 | depth 0.5 m | reverse complement strand
CTACGGATTTTACCAGGCACAACACCGCAATCCAATCGACAATACGAAAATCAACCGTGCGTACCCCGGCAACGACCACGGATCGGCTTCGGAACGGATCGCGGCAGCAACCTTCGAGGCCGCACAACGGGCCGACGTGGTACTCGACTTACACCAAGGGTCTACGAGCCAGATGATCGAAGAGACGCGGGTTCGGTGTGGGCAGAATCACCGGCTCCACCGGCAGTGCCTCGAGCTCGCGAAGGCTTTCGGGACCGAGTACGTCCTCGACAAGAAAGGGCCAGACAACCAACTCGCGCGAGTTGCCCCAGACCACGGAATCCCGACGATCGATCCGGAACTCGGCGCGAGTGTCGGTTGGGACTCGGCTGCGATCGAGACCGGGCTCAACGGCGTGGTGAACGTCCTCCAACACTGTGGTGTTCTCGATGGAACACCGGAGCGCCCTAAGCAAGTGCGGGCCACGGATTTCGACCAGTACGGATCGCCGGCTGGTGGATTCGTCGAGTTTACCGTTGACTTAGGTGACCGAGTCCAGGCCGACGAGCAACTCGCGCGGATCACCAACGTATTCGGCACCGAAAAAGGAACTATCACTGCAGACAGTGACGGAGTAGTGTGGCGAATGTGCCGCCTTCCGCAGGTTGCTGCCGGGGAGTACGTCTGCTCCGTTGGCACCGGGCTCGATCGATTCTGAGCTACCCACCGAGGGTGGTTGGATGTAGCGGCAACGGCTGTTTGCACCGAAACCTCCGTGGGTGAATGGCCTACCGCTCCGGGTGTATCGGGGCGTCGAAACCGCCCCGGACGAGTGGCTTTGCGATATGCCGTCGTGCGACCGGTGGTACCTCGTACCACCCAGCTGTGAGTGACCGACCACGGTGGTGTGTCACCCGGCTTGGGGTACTCGTTGTGCAGCGCCGACACCGGTATCCTTGGTCGGCGCCGGCACTTTCCATCGACCGGCCACACTCCGGACAGGCCGGGACGACGGCCGTAGTCCGGTCGAGTGAACGGACTGCGAATTTCTCGAGTTTGATTGTCCCATCCGAGACTTCGCCACAGACGGTGACCCGGTCACCGGTGTCGAGGCAACGGACGTGATCCCGAAACCGTTTCGTCGGCTCGAAGGCAGCTGCCGTTCTCGTTGCGCCGGCAGCGCCGAGTTCGAGGAAAACGTGTCCGCCCTCAGTCGTCCACGGGGCTGTCGTTACCGTCCCGGTCGTTCGAACAGACTGGCCGTCGGTCGTTGCCGCAAGTGAGACCGACTGGAGGTGGGCGTCGGTACCCTGGTTGGTGATGAATGTCTGTGCACGAGCGATCGGTTCAGCGTCGATCACATCGCTGACCCGGCGTACTGCCGGGGCAGTATTGCCGCGGATTCCGTAGAGCACCGGCCCTGGCGTGTGGGGGACGCAGACGACTTCACCAGCCGTCCGGTCGACGGTATCCCAGACAGTCGGATAGGCTCCAGCAGCCGCCTGGAACACCGACGATTCGTCGACGGTTCGCGGTTCCCCCCACCGGTGTGACGGCCGGTAAGTCAGGTGTTCGTACGTCCAGTCTGTCTGTGCCCGCCACGCGCCGATGGCAGCCGTCGCGCCGATCAGGCCGCGGCCAGCGTCGAAACCACGGACATGGTAGCCAACACGTTCGAGGATCCGGTCGACCCGGTCACGTTCGACGACCGTCTGTACCGCGTCACCCGCAATTGCTGCGACTTGGCCCGGAATATCCGTCGGACCATGTGAGGCGACGACGACACCAGGATTGGTTCCAGAATCGTGGAGGACTGCGTTGTCACTGACCAGTGTCGTCGCGTAATCGAAGGCAACCTCAGGCGGTGCGGTCGTATGAACTGCAACGGCAGCGTTGCCGCGGGTCTTGTGTGCAACCGCCGGGCACAACCGAACCAAAACAAGTCGGTTGACGGTGTAGCCGGCCGCGCGGAGGCGCTCGGCAAGGAGCGTACCGACGTAAGTCGTACACATGCCGTGGCTCCGAGAGTCCGTGTCGTCGACCCCGATGATCGCAGACATAACTCAACACGCCCCCGTCTGGAGCACACCGACGTAGCTCGTGGGGCTCACTACGCACTGTTTTGGCCAAACAGGCCTATATCCCCTTCGGAAAGGGGGCATTATGTCGTCTGCGCCACAATATATATATTGATCAACGGCGTAGGTATTTCGACGAAGATGTCCCGTTCAGCCTTCGTGGGAAATATCATCGCGATGCTCGAAGACGCCGGCTTCGCCGTGAGCGACCGGTGTGCAATTCGCCCGCGAAGCTTCGACCTCGTCGCCCGGCGGGGTGAGGAGCTCATCCTCGTGAAGGTACTGCGGAACATCGATGCCTTCAGTGCCGAAAGCGGCCACGAGATGCGCCGGATCGGGGCGTATCTCGATGCGACACCGCTTGTCGTTGGATTGCGAACCCGTGACGAGGAGCTCCGCCCAGAAGTGGTCTACTTCCGACACGGCGTGCCGGTGTTGAGTCCCGATACCGCGATGGATTTGTTCGTCGAGGAGATTCCACCGTTGATCTACGCTGCTCCGGGGGGGTTGTACGTGAGTATCGACAGCGACATCCTCGCCGACGAGCGCGAAGACCGGGGATGGTCCCTCGGTCAACTGGCCAAAGAGCTAGGCGTCTCACGGCGAACCGTCTCGAAGTACGAAAGCGGGATGGACGCATCGATTGAGGTAGCAATGGCACTGGAAGATCTCTTCGAGGAGCCGGTTGCGACGCCGATTGAGATTCTTGCAGACGAGGAGTATCCGGTCCCCAGAGACGATACGGCAGTCGAAGAGTCACGACCCGATGTCGATGACAGTGATGCCGTTTCGATGTTACTCGACGTCGGATACGAGGTTCACCCGACGATCCGTGCGCCGTTTATGGCTGTCGGCGAGGACGATCGAGAGGTCGTCCTGATCGGCCACTCCGATCTCACCGAAACCGCCCTCAAGCGGGCACGGCTGATGGGATCGGTGGGTGAAGTCGCGGAGATGCCGGCGGCTTACTTCGTCGGTGCAACCAGCCGGGAGTCTGTCGGAAAGACGGCAATCATCGAACGCGCCGAGGCCGACGATATCGACCACCGCGAGGAGTTCCGTAAGTTGGTGCGGGAACGGTCGAACGCGTAGCCCCCGTTTCAATTTTGATACCCATAACATATTCGGTGAGCTTAAGCCGGCGGGAGTGCTATCGGTAGTATGACACAGTCGACGGATGAGGTTGGCACCACAGACGAGATTGCCGTCCTCCGAGAACTGGCCATCGAGGGCGGGATGAACGACGTCTACAAGACGTCCTGTCGGGCACTCGGCGATGCCGTTGGCGTCTCGACACAGACGATGTCACGGCGGCTTCAACGGCTCGAGAAAGCAGGGTTGATCGACCGGACGACTATCCCAGACGGCCAGCGAATCACGATTACTGACGCTGGACAACAACGGCTGCGCCAGGAGTACGCACAGTATCAGCGTGTCTTCGAGGCCCTCGAGACAGTCGAGTTGATTGGCACGGTGACAAGCGGAATGGGCGAGGGGGCACACTACATCAGCAAAGACGGGTACCGTGAGCAGTTTACCGACAAGCTCGGCTACGAGCCACACCCTGGAACACTCAATATCGAATTAACCGAGGAGAGTGTCCAGACCCGAAGCGTCGTCAAGCAGTACGGTGGCATCCGGATCGAGGGGTTTGAAACCGACGAGCGGACATACGGTGCAGCCGTCTGTTATCCAAGTGTCGTCGAACAGGGCGGCGAGCAGCACGAGCAAACACACGTTATCGAACCGGTTCGGACACACCACGACGTTTCACAGCTTGAGGTGATTGCGCCGGTGCGGCTGCGTGATCACTTCGGCTTGGAGGATGGTGATACGATTCGTGTCGTTCTCGCCGGTGAAGACTGACATGGCAGTCGACTCACACACCGACGTCACCGCAGCCATGGAGGCACTCGCTGCGGGTAATCCCGTCTGCATCCACGACTTCGACGATCGTGAAGGGGAAGTCGACCTCGTCTACCACGCCCGTTCCATCACCCCCAAGAAGGTTGCCCGGCTTCGAACCGATGCCGGTGGGCTCGTTTGTGTAGCGCTTTCAGATGGAGTGATGGAGGCAGCAGACCTGCCGTTTGCGGTCGATGCTATCGACCATCAGGCCGTCGACGGTAGCACACTCGCCTACGGCGATCGACCGTCGTTTTCGCTGTCGGTGAACCACCGGGAGACGTACACCGGTATCACCGACGAGGATCGGGCGAAGACAATCGCTGCGTTGGGAGACTACGCTGCCACCGTCGAGAGCGAAGCACAGCCAGCTACGGCCTTCGCCGAGCAGTTCCGAGTCCCTGGGCACGTCCAGCTGTTGCGTGGCGCACCGGGATTGTTGGCGACCCGTCGTGGCCACACAGAACTCGGGCTCGCGCTCGCGGAAGCGGCGGGACTATCGCCGGCAGTCGTCGTCAGCGAGATGCTCACAGACGGAAACGGTCCACGTTCGCTGGGGAGTGCACGGGAGTATGCACTCGAACACGAGATTCCACTAGTCGATGGAGCCGACCTCGTCGCTGCATTCCAGTGACTTCGCTTACGACTGAACTCGTGGATTTTCTCCTTGTATTCCGACAGCCGCCGTGGGAGGATGTCAGCGTGACTGCTCTTTGAGGTCCGAGGTTCTATCCTCGGCGAAGGCCGCGGACATCGACCGTGAACTCGGCTCGTCACCGAGGCCGGCACTGAGGAGTCGTGTCAGCGCCTCCTCGGCTCGTTCGTTCGTCTCGACGATGTCTTCTTCTTTGACTTCGATTACGAACCCTGTCGTGATGTTCGGGGCCGTCGGCATAAACACGATCTGGCGGCCGTCTTCGGTCTGCTTACCGGTTTTAAACGCCGTCAGGCGCATTCCAGGCCACGGCTCGATGCGGACAGGTTCCTGCAGTGAGTCCGTTCCTGCCAGTGCTGTCTCGGCGGCCATCTTCGAGGCATTATAGATAATTCTGACCCCAGGAACCTGATTGACGATGTTGTCGATGGTCGACTCGACGACGGACCCGACGGCGGTGCGCATCAGGTAGCCAACGGCGAGCACAAGGAGAAACGAGACGAAGAGTGTCAAAACGACACGAAGAAACTCGGCAGCCCACCCCAGTCCGAGGCCATCGAGTAGTTCTTGATCAACGACGGCCAGAAACGCTGTCGACGCAATAAAGCCGTAAATCCACAGGATGACCCACAACGTAACGACTACTGGAACGAGAACGATGAGGCCGCTTGCAAGGTCGCGCTTCCACGTAACCATCGCCTCAATATGGTGCCCGGGGACTAATCAGAGTTCCCAACTGTTAGCGAACACGGTACGACATAGTACCACATGAGCCAAACAATTGGCCCCCTCCCGAGAGCAAATTTGTGGCCTCTCTCCTGTCTTTTCTGCAGTATCTACTCCGGCCAGAATAGAAAATGTCAACCAAATATATCGACGATACATTGTCCACAGCAGGCTTCACTGTCGGAGGCGAGGCCCCCGTGGTTCACGAATCTGGCTCGATAGTCCACGGCCGACACGTGTGGCAGTACGTCGTTCCGTCGGCATGCCAGAGACGGGTGACCGTCGTCTCACACTGAGCACAGGTGTTCCCGTCGGGATCGTACGCGAGTGTGATTGCAGGCTGTGGTGTATCGGTCGTGAAGTCAGTCAGTCTGGTGTCGGTCACTACCGGTTCGTACCGGAGACAGCGGTAAGAACTACTCGGTGGTGACGAGGATACAAAGTCTGCAAAAGTTAAGTTCGTACCACTCGGTGTGCATACGTATGGACTACGAGCTTGCGATCGAGGGTGGACCGGACACGATTCCCGGCGGGACAGCGATCCTGCTGGTCCATCCAAGTACCGGGAAGACAGATCAGATCGACACGGACTTTCTTAAGCGAGACACCGATCACTTCCTCGTTATCTCGACTCGGACAACTGCACGCGAAGTCAGACAGAAGCTCGAGCACTACGACGTCGATCCCGACCGGGCGGAGATCCTCGACACACTCAGCATCGAACGGGGATACTCTCGGCGTACACAGGAGGGTGTCCACTACGTGTCGGCTCCAGACGACCTGGGTGGAATCATCGACCAAACCGGGGACTTCCTGATCCGGACTGACGGGAAGCGCCGGATCAGTCTCGATTCGGTGACCGAGCTTGCCTACTATGCAGGAGACGCACCGACGCGGGCGGCGGTCGATGATCTCCTCGAGTTACTCGAGACCCACGGCGCAGTCGGCCTGTTTCACCTCTCCGAAGAAGTCCACGACGACCCAGTGCTTGCCGCGTACAAGGAGCGGTTCGACCTCATCGTGACGATCGACGCGGACGGCGGTGTGAGCGTCGAGGAGACCGTTCCATTCGGTGAAGAGGAGTAGTGGTGGCGGCCTACAGGTCCCACTGCTCGGGAACTTCGATGGCGTAGCGACCGTCTTCGAGTAGTGAGATGATGTACTCCTCACGGTCGTACAACTCCATCAGATCGAGTTCGTACTCGCCTCGGCCGAGAATCTTGATGCTGCCGAACTGATCGGTCAGCTCGGAGCGAAGCTGCTCAACGTCGGGCGTCGCATCAGACTGCTCCGCGGTGGCTGGTTCGTCGGGCGGGTCCTCGGCGGCGAAGATGATGTCGTCGTCCGCAGTGTCGGCGGTAGTGGACTGGGAATCCTGTGAGAGGGTATCGGCATCAACGAAAGAGGTGCGGGCCTCAGCCTGAGCGGCGTCTTCTCGTGGGGATGTAGTCCCGTCGGTGTCGGGGAGGTACTGAAACTTCGTGCCCGCACACTCCGGGCACCCCGAGAGAACCTCGGTCGTTCCGTCGGCGAAAACCGCATCACACTGAAGACATTGGTGGGGCATACTCAGTTCTCAGAGACCAGTGCACTGATGAGGGTCTCGTCTTTGTGCAGTGTCTCGATTTGGTTCGCCGGGCCGATGACAGTCAGCTTCGAACTCGACTCACTTCCCATCAACCGCCCGAACAAGCCGGTGTCACCGCTGTCAGCACGCGGGTAGGTTTCGATTTCGATGCCGGTAAACCCATCTGGGTCGATCTCGGCCATCGTAACCTCGATGAGCTGACTCTCTTCTTCGGGCGAGAGTCCACTTTCGAGAATGACGATATCTCCGTCGTGGACGCTGTCGAGAATCAGCCGAATATTTTCCATCGAAGCCATATTTTCCATCCGCTCGCCGCTGATCAGATCGATCTGGACCCCATCGTGAGAGGCGGTATCTGTCATGCAATCACCCGAAGTACTCGGCGATCTTGTCGTACACTTCGTCCATATTGTCGCCTTCGAGTGCAGAGAGAGGAACAGTCTCGTGTTGGGGGAACGCGTCGGCAACACGTGAGACGTTTGCCTCCTCGAGGTCAATTTTGTTCGCGAAAATCAACACGGGAAGGTCACGGCTTTCGATGATCCCGACGAGCATCGTGTTGACTTGCGTGAACGGGTCCTCGGTCGCGTCGAGAACGTAGATCACCCCCTCAACGTCCTCTCGGAGCCAGTGCATCGCCTCGGCAACCCCTTCTGTTGCCTCTCGGGACCGTCGAACGGCGTCGTCTTCTTCGATGTCGTACTCGAGGAAATCCTCGTAGTCGACCTTCGTCGCTACGCCTGGTGTGTCGACGATATCTACGGTCACGGACCGGCCGTTGCGCTTGATTTCGATGTTTTCCTTCTGGCGGGCCCGGCGAGTCTCGTGGGGGACGTGACTCTCTGGGCCGATCGCATCACCGGTCCAGTCTCTGGCGATCCGGTTGGCGAGGGTCGTCTTGCCTGCATTCGGTGGCCCGTAGATGCCGATTCGTTTCGGGTCCGAGGAGGCGAACAGCCCGTCGGTTACCCTGGAGATACTATCACGGAGGCCGTTGATCAGTCCCATCTGGTTCCTGCACCCGTAGTGCTATCAAAAGGGAAGCGGGCGAGACCACTTAAGCCTACGTCAGACACTCCCCCACCCCTTCGTTTCAAGTGGAAGTGGCGACAAGAAGATAGACCACTAGAAGGATGGAGCAATAATCACCGCATTTACTCTAGCTCAAAGTACACGATTAAAGATGAACGTCACCATTCGGACAGTTGAATGTCTTAGGTAATAAAGCCTAGTGGTCTAGTTAACCCCCCTAGGGGGAGGGTGTCTTTCGAGAGTTCCAGTCGAAACAAAGGGGTGGGGGAGGTTCGGAATCGTTTGCTGATTCCGGACTATTTATGTACCACTATTTCGTCCGTTTCGATTGGATCATATTGAGATTATGACTGTCAGTACACGGGGAACGGGAGCTAACGGGGGAAACGGTGATCAATGACGGACGAGCGAACAGCAGAACCCGGTCTCTTCGACGATTTGCTTGCCGGCGAGCCGATCTTCGAGAACAAAGAAATTCTGCAGCCGTCGTACACACCACCGGAGTTGCCCCACCGAGACTCACAGATCAATCAGATGGCGACGATTCTGGTCTCGGCGCTTCGTGGTGAAACACCATCCAATATCCTCGCCTATGGAAAAACTGGCTCCGGTAAAACGGCAAGCGCGAAGTACGTCAGCAACGAGCTTGAGCAGACCTCACAAAAGTACGAGGTGCCGGCCGAGGTCGAGTACATCAACTGTGAGGTCGTCGACACCCAGTACCGGGTGCTCGCACAGTTAGCAAACCGGTTCAACGAGCAAAATATCACCTATATCGAGTCACAGATCGACGACCTCCGGTCGCTACGAGAACGTGCCTCCGAGGCAACCGAGGCACTCGCCGAGACACCGTTTGATTCGGTCAGTACTCTCGATGAACGTATCGCTCAGCTGAAAGCCGACCGCGAATCTATCAGCGAAGTCCCGATGACCGGGTGGCCCACAGACCGTGTCTACGCTGCGTTTTTCGATGCTGTCGACTACCGAGAACGGGTCGTCGTGATCATGCTCGACGAGATCGACAAACTGGTCGAGAAAAGCGGTGACGACACGCTGTACAACCTCTCACGGATGAATACTGAACTCTCCCAGTCTCGGGTCTCTATCATCGGCATCAGCAACGACCTGAAGTTCACGGACTTTCTCGACCCACGCGTCAAATCTTCACTCGGGGAAGAAGAGATCGTTTTCCCGCCGTATGACGCCAACCAGCTTCGAGACATCCTCGAGCAACGCGCAGCCGACGCGTTCCGGACCGGTGCCCTCGAGGAAGACGTCATCCCACTGTGTGCTGCGTTTGCTGCACAGGAACACGGCGATGCACGACGGGCACTTGATCTGCTTCGGACCGCCGGCGAGATCGCCGAACGCGATCAGACCGACCAGATCACCGGCGACCACGTTCGGAAAGCCCAAGAGAAGATTGAACTCGACCGGGTGATTGAGGTCGTTCGTACCTTACCGCTACAGTCAAAAGCAGTGTTACTCGCGATCGTACTCCTCGAACGAACCGACGAACAGACGATCACAACCGGCGAGGTGTACAACATCTACACACAGATCTGTGAAGAGATCGACGCCGACCAACTGACCCAGCGACGGGTTACCGACCTGATCAGTGAACTCGACATGCTTGGGATCGTCAACGCAGTAGTCGTCTCGAAGGGCCGGTACGGTCGTACCAAAGAAATCAATCTCTCTGTTCCAATCGGCGAAACCGAGTCTGTGCTTTTGACCGATCTTCGACTCGGGGACCTCGACGAACTACAACCGTCGGTACAAGCCCGGTTCGACGACACCATGACTTTCGATAACTGAACCGGTGGTTTCGGCGGATGCCGTATCCGGCGTATGGATGGTTACCCGGGAGCGTCCTCGTGGTTCCGTCAACGGTTTCGCGGTGGGTTACCGACCTCAGGGCACGAGGACTTCGAACGCTAATGAGTAAGGCAGGGTAGTTACAGCGGCAGTACCTGTGGCCACTGTGTTGGGTCTAATGCAAGCCGAATGTACCCGAGGTAAGGAATCCGAACTGCTGCCTTGCCGTGTATCGACTCGGGCCGGATCACCGACTGGCCCTGCTCGACGTCGTAATGGGTGTTGTCGTCTCCTTTCGTGATATACCCGGTGTGTGGCGCCGGACAGGCTGGTGTCTGTTCACACGTCGGTGTATCACGCAGGGCGTCTGGGTCGGCACGGTCAGTCCACTCTTCGCCAGCCTCGACGTGTAGCATCGCGCGGTGAATAATTGGTGTCTGTCCGTTCGCTGGCTCGTAGACGATGACCGATCCCGGCTGGTTGAGTCGTTCGTGATCACCCGCTTGCTCGCTCGTCACGATCCCGTCTGCAGTCGCCGCTTCGTGGACGTGTCTGTCGACGTCGACGACGAAGACAAGGTCACCCTCCTGGATATTCGGGGTCATACTTCCACTCTCTACGGCGACGAGTGGCGGCCAAACCCCACTGGCCGCGAACAACACCGTGCCGAGGACGAGGACGATCGCCAGTGCCGTAGCCAGGTCGACCCCGATCTGTACTGCCCAGTGGTCGGTCTCGCTGTACCACTGGCGCACTCGCTCCCACGGCGGCTGGTCGTCGCCGTCCCGACGGACCCGAGGATCACGATCGCCCATTCCTCAGCGTCCCCTATGTGCAGTCCGGGCATCAACGTTCCGACACCGACTGGGTCGGCACGTTTTTTACTGATCACGGGATATCGGGATGGTGTGTCGACTGCTGTTGCTGATATCGTCCGCCGGTTCGCCGACCACGGGTACAACGTCACGCCGGAGGCCGCCGAGCAGATCGCAACCGCACAGAACCCGGAGGCTGCACTCAAGCGTACCCTCGATTCGGTTCCAGACACGGCCCTCGTCGTTGCCCCCGACGATGTGACCGCTGCCCTCCAGACCGATACCCCCACTGTTTCAACTGGAGGTTCGGATGGAAATCAAGCGACGGGCGACCGTTCTGGACCGACGGCTGCGGCTCGATCGGTGACAATCACCGGCGACATTACCGGGTCAAGCACCGGCACCGGTGAGTACGAGGATTTCGTCTCGCTGTTCCAGGACCGGTACGAACAACTCGCCGCGTTGCTTCGCAACCGGATCAACCATCGTCCACTCAACACGGTCGAGTCCCTCAGTGGCGGGAGCGACTTGGAGGTCATCGGGATGGTATCGGACCTTCGCTCGACCCGAAACGGAAACTGGCTTCTCGAACTTGAGGATACGACCGATACGATCCCCTGTTTGATCTCTACAGACCGAGAGATCGCTACCCTCGTCGACGAGCTTCTCCTGGATGAGGTGATCGCTGTCGAGGGACAACTCGCCGACGACGGTGACCTGTTGTTCGTCGATGCGGTTCACTTCCCGGACATTCCCCGAACTTACGAGCCGTCGACTGCGGACCGTCACGTTCAGGCAGCCCTCATCAGTGACGTCCACGTCGGGAGCCAGGACTTCATGGCCGAAGCTTGGGAGGCATTTGTCGACTGGCTGCACACGCCGGCGGCAGACGCAGTCGAATATCTCCTTATCGCCGGTGATATGGTCGAAGGTGTCGGTGTTTACCCCGGCCAAGACGAGGAACTGACGATCGTCGACATTTACGAGCAGTACGAGGCGTTCTCCGAGCGGCTCAAAGCTGTTCCCGGTGACCTCGAGATCATCATGATCCCGGGTAACCACGACGCTGTCCGGCTTGCCGAGCCCCAGCCTGGATTTGACGACGAGCTGCGCTCGATTATGAGTGCCCACGACGCCCGGATCACGGCAAATCCATCGCTGGTTACCATCGAAGGTGTGTCAGTACTGATGTACCACGGGGTTTCGTTGGACGACCTAATCGCCGAGTATCCTGACACGAAGGCGACATACGACGCGCCGGAGCAGCCAATGTATCACCTGCTGAAAAAACGCCACGTCGCACCCCAGTACGGCAGTCACAACCGTCTCGCACCGGAGACGACCGATCAGCTCGTAATCGACGAGATCCCCGACATCTTCCACACCGGCCACGTGCACAAGCTCGGGTACGGAACCTACCACAACGTCCTCGCGATCAACTCCGGGTGTTGGCAGGCACAAACCGAATTTCAAAGCAGTATGAACATCGATCCCGACGCCGGTTACGCGCCGATCGTCGACCTCGATACGCTCGATGTAACGATCCGGAAGTTCAGCTAGGGCGTCATCCGGTACCGAAGCGTTGTGGTCCCATCGAACTGTGGCCCGGTTCCCGCCCGCTCGAACCCGACTCGCTCTGCGACCTCGATCAAGCTGGGCCGGGTCTGTGGAATCAAGTACTCGACGTCCATCTCCTCACGCTCGGCGAAGCGAACCGGCTCGGCCAACAGCTGCTCACAGGCCGCTTCGGTTCCGTCGAGTTGTGTGATGTGGACTGTCCCAGACCGGGCATCGAAGCTAACGACACCGAGCAGCTCACGAGGCTGTGTCTCCGTATCCTCGTGTGGGTCTGTCGGGACGGTCTCTGTCTCTGCTTCTGCCACCCGGACCGTTCGATCGTGGATGAGGTTTCGCATCACATCTGCGGGTGCATCAGCGATATTGACCATTGCTTCGGCGTCTGCTTCGACCGCATCCCGGATGTGCATCTATCCCACGGTTGTGGTGTGTTAAAAATAAAGACTGCGGCGCCTCGAAAGGTAACGTTATTCTGTACCATACCACAATACAGGCGCATGTACCAACGACCGACGCCCGAGCCGGTGATCGTATGCGGCTAGTCACGAAGTTCGGTGGGACCAGTCTTGGCACCGGCGACCGCATCGACCGGGCAGCGGATTCGATTGCTGCCGTCGTCGAGGCCGGCCACGAAATCGCCGTCGTCGCCTCGGCAATGGGCAACACTACCGACGAGTTACTCGATCAGATCACCTTCGAGACCGACGATGCCGACCGCGTCGAGATCGTCAGCATGGGCGAACGTACCTCGGTTCGCATGCTAAAAGCGGCACTGAACGCCCGAGGGATCGACGCGACGTTCATCGAACCTGGCCACGCGCTGTGGCCGGTCATTACCGACGAACATGGGGAAGTCGACGCCGAGCGCACCAAGGAGTGGGCCGGCAAACTGGCGACACACCTTGACGAGACCGTCCCGGTAATCACCGGGTTTCTCGCCCAGACCGCCGACGGCGAACTTACCACCCTCGGTCGGGGCGGTTCGGATACAACGGCCGTGATGCTTGGCCGGTACATGGATGCAGACGAAGTCGTCATCGTCACCGATGTCGAGGGTGTAATGACCGGCGATCCGTCTGTCGTTGAGGGGGCCCGCAACGTCGGCGAGATCACCGTCGACGAGCTCCGGAGCCTCTCGTTTCGTGGCGCAGAAGTCGTCGCGCCGTCGGCACTCGCGTACAAAGACGAAGCTCTCGATGTTCGAGTGACACACTACCAACACGGTGATCTACTTACCGGTGGCACCCGGATCGAAGGGGAGTTCCGCAATCTCGTCGACATGCGCGAACGGCCACTTGCCTCACTGACCGTTGCGGGCCGTGCAATCCGAAACACACCGGGGATTCTCAGCAAGCTTGGCGGCGCACTCAGCGAGGCGGATATTAACGTCGACGCCGTCGCATCGGGGCTTGACTCGGTGACGTTCTACGTCGATGCGACCCTCGCCGAGGAGGCCGAAACGGTGCTTCACGACACGGTCGTCACCGGAGACAACCTCTCTAGTGTTACAGTGACGACCGACGTGGCCGTTATCCGCATCGCCGGCAGCCAGTTGTTCGACCGCCCCGACGTTTTTACCTCGGTCGTCAACCCGATTGCCGAAGCTCGAATCCAGATTCAAGACCTCATCACGAGTGCGACATCGATTGCGCTGTTCGTCGACTGGGACGACCGCGAAGAGACACTCTCGATCGTCCAAGACCGCTTCTGAAGCCGCCGTCTTCACCGCCCTTCAGTCAGTCGGGTCGCAAGCTCCCGTGGCAACCCGGCAGCGCTGACGGCCTCTCGAACGGCTCCGATATCGTACCCTACGCGGCCAAGTTTGACCTCCCAACTGTCCGTCTCGACGACCGCGTACCCTGCCCGTGGGTCACCGTCACGAGGCTGGCCAACGCTACCAGGATTGACGACGGCTCCGGCATCGTATGTCTCGGCGTGTTGGACGTGGGTGTGTCCCAAGACCAACAACGACTCACCGTTGAGCAACTCCGGGGAAAAATCATCGGGGTAGGTGTACCGGTCCGGGTCGTCGGGAAGGCCGTGGGCGACTCGGATGGCGCCGTCTACCAGCGTCTTTGTCTCTGGCAACGTATCGAGCCACGCACGCTGTTTCTCGGAGAGGTGCTCTTTGGCGTACTCCACGCCGGCTTGGGCGAGCCCGTTGAACCGAAACGCACTACCCGACGTAACGGCCCGGTCGTGATTGCCCTGAACACTTTCGACCTCACGTTCGCGAACCATCTCGAGACACGCTGCCGGCCACGGATTGTACCCGACGACATCACCTGCGTTAATAATCAACTCGACGTCGGTCAGCTCACCGAGGACTGCATCGAGTGCTGGCTTGTTGCCGTGGATATCCGAGATCAGTCCCACTCGCATGCACTGTCGGTACGCTTGCCCGCCTCTTGTAGCTTCGGCCGGCGTGGAGCGTCGGATTATTCAACGTGCCCCCCGAAGTACGTTGTATGTTTGGCCTTACACGACAGCAAATCATCGCGCTGTTTTTCGCCTTCATCATGGTCAGCTCGATGGTTTCGATGGCAGCCGTCCTCCTGTAAACTACCCTACTTCGCTCGGGGGCAATCGCCCCGCTTGCTCGTTGATACCCGATCGGCTTCTTCCCCACCGTACTCGCTTGTGCTTCCGCCGGGGCCGGAATGCCGGCGCTCCTCGAAGGGCAGGCCTCTGCCTCGAATCTCGGTGACCCCGGCAGGAACGTTTATATATATCGGTATGTTGTGTGTGTCCGTATCACATGTTCGAGGAATTCTCAGGTGGCTACTACCTGGGGCGGCTCTACGTCCAACCGTCACCCGACGACCGCGCAGTGATCCAACGACACCAGCACGACCGTGTGAGCGACGAGCTCTACGACGGTGAGCTACCGCTCGTAATGAAGGTCGATGACACACACGTCACGGTCCACGGCGATTCCGGTGTCCCCGGTGACACGCTACTTGTGCCACAGTCGGTCCTCGAAGGAAGCCAGATTCGAAACCCGCCATCACTGGAGGAGGTGTTGCTCGCAAAGGCACCACACGCACGCCAGTTACTCCGACTGCGCGGTCGCCGGCCGACTGCGTGACCTCAATACACAAGTGACCAGCGGCTATACCAGCAGCTATGATCGACGAGCTACTGGGCCGGGCCGAACTCAAGGCCCGCATCGACGAACTGCAGTCCGAACTCGACGGGCTTCGCGACGAGAACGACCGTCTCGAGGAGCAGCTCTCGGCCGCACAACGACGGCGAAAAGAGGCCGTTCGAAACCACCAGGAGGCCCAGGAACAACTCAACCGGATGGAGGATCGCGTCGCGCAACTCGAAGGAGACCTCGACCGGCTCAAAAGCGACGACCGGAGCGTGTCGTTTCGACACCGAACCCGACTCGGCCACGAAGCCATGGCAGGGGTACTCGACCGCCTCACCTCTGTTGTGGCCCCACCGGACCGAATCCTCACCGCCGTCGTGACGGACTCGGTCCCACCTGTGGTCGCCGACCGACTGGGCGAGTACGCCGGCTTGGCAGAGCGTGCCCGCCCCTGCGTGCTTGTTCTCAGCGAACACCACATGCTCCGTGTGGCG
>OBKM01000707.1_pt1 | contig 15766 bp, 19 predicted proteins | sample 1519691 | NCBI WGS metagenome assembly OBKM01 (sample SAMEA37050418, study PRJEB22526) | metagenome | biome: saline pan; feature: lake; material: water | place: Egypt | collected 2015 | depth 0.5 m | reverse complement strand
TTTCGTGAAGATATCGCGCTACCGGAACGCGAATATCTTGAAATAGGTATAGCCGGCAGTATGAGTCCACGGGCCGGAGACCGGCGGACACCCCCGGCACGAACCGCGCCGGGCTATCCAGCAGCCGATACATAAATATCGGCTCGTAGCCCAGCGGTTCGTAATAACGGGCTTGTTCCGATTTCCCCGGAGGGGGCTCCGGACTCAACGGCGTTGGAGATCAACCCGCACAAGCCGGTGGGTATATGCCGGATCGTTTCACGTTGTCGTGTCGTATCCGCAAAATCCCTGTGGAAATGAAACGTCCTTTCCGTATGGCGTCGTTTGTACTTCCATGACGATTGCAACTGGCGACTCCGTCACGCTGGAGTACACCGGACGACTGGACGACGGGACCGTCTTCGACACCTCCCGGGAATCCGTCGCCGAAGAGGCGGGGCTGACAGAGGCCCAACAGGACCGGGAGTACGCGCCGTTGACGGTTGAGGTCGGGGCGGAGCAGGTCATCGAAGGGATGGAGCAAGGGTTGATCGGCCTGGAGGCCGGCGCAACGGAAACCCTGTCCATCCCGCCGGAGAAGGCCTACGGCGAACGCAGCGAAGAACGGATCCGGGAGTTCGAGACCGAGGAACTCCGCGGGATGCTCGGCGGCCAGACCCCCGAGGAGGGGTCCTACCTCGAGGCGCAAAACGGTCAACACGGCGAGGTCGTCCACGTCGATCCAGAGGTCGTTCGGGTGGACTTCAATCCGCGTCTCGCCGGCGAGACGCTGACCTTCGAGATCGAAGTTATCGAGGTCAACTGATACTGGTGGACGAAATCGAGTGAAACCAACCCGGGAGGATCGAGCCGTTCGACGGAGCGAACGGCGGCTCACTCCTGGGTTGTGTCCGTTCGTTTGTCCGTCAGTATGAGTCGAGCGAAGCGAGACGGACGGACTCGCCGGGGGTTCAAAACGCCGCGTGAGAGGGTCGCTTAGATCCGTGCGCTGTCCGGTGATTTCCAACCAACCTCCCGTAATCCCCCTTCCGATTGCTCTGAGAGGCTGTCTGTTCCCCTGGCTTCTCTCTACCCTATACAGGACTACGGGTTAGGGCCATCCGGGGGGTAATTCGTCAGCGTGTTCCTCAAGAAGTTTGAGGAGGGGTTCGATTTCCTCAAAGTTGGGACCTTTCGAGATCTCGCCAGTTTCTCGGTTCCACTCGATGTATCCAGCCTCTTCTAACTTCGGTAGATGGTTGGTCTCCAGTTCGAGTTCGATCTCGTCGCTATTGCCTTCTCCTCGCATCATTACATCGTCTTTCGTTTCGACGAGTTCCTCGTTCAATAGCAGAAGAATCTGTCGACGATGAGAGGTGCGCAGGATGTCGAGTATTCGATCTATTCCGGGACGTAACAAGAAGCTTTCCAAACATTTTGGAGACAGTTCTGACGACCCAGCAGATCTGTGTCCGTCCCTGTTTGACATACACTCTCAAACGGTTGATGTCTACATAAATCCTATGTGAACGTATGAGGTGTCTCAAACGATACGGAACATCGATAGTATGACAACAAGGAGAAAACGACCGGCTCGAGAAACATGTGTCGGGCTTTATAAGAGAATATATCCCCGTTGATGCTTTGGAAAGGTACAGCTTGAGTTGTGGTTGGTATATTATGATCTTTCCTTTCGATGGATGGATGCTCTACATTCAGCGGCCAGTATCGTTTCATATCACACATCTAATGATTGTTTCGCCAGATTAGCCAGGAGTATTTACCGGTTCGAGAAATTCTCCGGGCTCGCGCCATTCAGACTCAACCGCTTCATCGAGTTTCGAGATGATCCGATCTTGGACGTGTGGATCGAGCGAATCGAACTGGTCGGCGGCTCGTGGCACGAACTTCCAACTCCAGCCGTCCTCACTCGGCATCGTCGTTCCGATCCATCATCTCGACGACCTCTTGGCGCGACACGAGTTCGGCACCACCGGATCGGAGTTCGTGTTCACTTGCCGCGATCTGTTTCCACCCTTCACGGGAGAACTCGGGGTGTTTTACTGCGTCGCGGGCCGCATACCGGAGAAATTCGCTCCGCGAATTGAAGCCTTGCTCTTTCCACGTCGTGTCGATGTCTTCGAGGAACGCCTTGCTGAGCCGAAGATTGATCTGAACCATCTCCGGCTCGTCGTCTCCAGTTGCGGTATCTGCGTTGGACATATACGATTGCTTTGCACACGTATATACGTAGAGTTGTCTCAAGAATTCATTTAAATGGCCTTCAGACAAGATATACGAGCAACGCGCTCAATAGGCGATTGATTTTCTCTTAGACACCCGGTGTTGAATCCACGAATCGCATGCCGGCGAACACCCCCGACACGAACCGCGATGAACTCTCTGGCAGTCAAAGTATAAATACCAAGCCGCTGTCTTGCGGTTTAGATATATAAATGGATTCGCCGGGACTGAGCAAACCCGAAGGGTTTGCGAAGGTCGGCGAGTCCACGACTGACCGAACGAAGTGAGAGAAGAAGTGGACTCGCCGGAATTTCGTCACGCTCCGTGAAAGAATCGATTAAATCCTGCTGCCGTCTGGGAGTTTTGTGAGTGGTTGTCAGCTTCCAATTGTTTGTACTGACACGGATGGCTTGTCACAACAGCTATATAATTTGGTGGCAAATATACAGTCAAAGATGGCGACGAACAACGACAAAATTCAGTTCCGGGGGGAAGCCGAGAAGGAAGCGACACAGATCGTCGATCAGATGCGACTTGGAGGAATCAACATTAGTGAACTGGCCCGACAGGGGCTTCGGGAGAAGCTCCAAGAAGCGCTTTCGGACGAAGAGAAGATCACACTTCACCAGCGGTACAAGCAGGATGAACTCTCCGACGAGGTCGCGGAGATCCTTCTCGGAGATGCTATAGGAGAGATCCAACGCGAGCGAGAAGCCTTCGAAGAGGCGTCTGAGCTTGACAGGACAGAACTCTTCCAGCAGTAGCGATGGTGGACGATGAAAAGCGCCATCCAGCCATCGTCGATACTGACGCTCTAATCGCCGTAGCCAATACGAATCTCTGGCCTCTTGTTACGGAAACACTAAACCTAACGACAACAAACGTCTGTTATCAGGAGCTTCAACGACACACCCGAGAGCGATCCGAGTACGCGCCCGAAGGAACGGGGGAACGGTGGATCTACGAAGGAAGCACGAACGCACTTGACCCGTTCGATGATGACCAGAATAATTCCTTCACCGTGGTCACGTGCGTGCCGCGACCGCATGGAGAAGATGCTGGCGAGAAATCGATTCAGACGGAGATCGAACAGCACATCGACGCATACCGATTTGCGATTCTAATGGATAAACACGGACGACGATCGATCAATCGCGTCTTTGACGACGCAGAAGAAACAACTGGGAAGGCGGTTGCTCCCACATTCCTGCTGTATCTGTTACTTGATGCGGGAGAATGTACTGTCGAAGAGTTTTGTCAGGCCTGTGGTGAAATGCTTCGTGGTGAAGGCTGGACAGGGTATCAGGCGATTCAGGCAGCATGGGATGCAATCCCGATTGATTGCTCACAGTACCTTTCGGATGAACTGATCGCGTGACGTTTTAGTGTTCACAGCTATCTCAACGCCGCGTCGGTGAATTCCATACGTCATTAGTTAGATCGAGGTTCAACGGGCGATTGATCTTCTCTCATACGTCCGGTGTTGAATCCACGAATCGCATGCCGGCGAACACCCCCGACACGAACCGCGATGAACTCTCTGGCAGTCAAAGTATAAATACCAAGCCGCTGTCTTGCGGTTTAGATATATAAATGGATTCGCCGGGACTGAGCAAACCCGAAGGGTTTGCGAAGGTCGGCGAGTCCACGACTGACCGAGCGAAGTGAGACAAGAAGTGGACTCGCCGGGATTTCGTCACGCCCCGTGAAAGAATCGTTTTAATCCCCCGTTGTCGGGTGGTTTTCAACTAAAAGGCGCTATCAGCACCATACCGGTTTGTACGAACCAAACGGTTATGTGATTGAGTCTCCATGGTAGACGTATGAGTCAAGGACGAGACGATGCGGGGCGGTTCGAGGAGACCGTCACCGAGCAGGAGATCTTAAAAGTGTTTGACTACGAGGATGATCCAGTACTGACAGCCCCGGAAGTCGCGGAAGGGCTACGGCGGTTTGGGAAGGATATCACTTCTGAAGGAGTTCGTAACCGCCTCGAAACAATGGCTGAAGCTGGGCTCGTGAGCCGGAAGAAACTCGGCGCTCGTGCCGTCGGATGGTGGGCCGAAGTCGCACCCGAACTCGATGCCGAAACCGTCGAGACGGTTGATGCGCGGAAGGAAAGCGACGAGTGGAGCGAACTGTAGCGACGTATGGCGACGGTTCTGTTGCACCCCGACGTTGAGAAGAAACTGCAGAGACTCCCGAACGACATCGAGACTCGGATTCGATCGAAGCTAGAAGATGCTGGTGAGAACCCAGAACGGCATTTGAAACCGTTGAAAGGGCGAGACGAGTATTCGCTCCGCATCGGAAAACGCCGTGCAATCATAGACTGGGTGAAATCACAAAATGAACTTCGGGTGTTAGAGATCGATACTCGGGATACTGTGTACGAGTGATGAGTGCCGAAGTAGCGCTGGCTAGTCGTTAATGGGCGATTGATTTTCTCTCATACGTCCCGAGTTGAATCTTCGAATCGCACGCCGGCGAACACCCCCGACACGAATCGTGATGAACTCTCTGGCAGTCAAAATATAAATACCAAGCCGCTGTCTTGTGGTTTTGGTATATAAGCGGACTCGCCGGGACTGAGCAAACCCGGAGGGTTTGCGAGGGTCGGCGAGGGAATGAGTCGAGCGAAGCGAGACGAATGGACTCGCCGGGATTTGAACCCGGGGCCTCTTCCTTGCGAAGGAAGCGATCTGCCGCTGATCTACGAGCCCGCAACCGTGCTTCTCGAGTGAATCGTTTGAACCTTCTGATTCGGCCGCCTCAAAAGCGACCGCGGATGGCCGCGCGTGAGCGCTGCGGCGGACACGACGACCGACGTGTCGTCCGCGAAGCCCCGCTCAGTCCTCGAGGACGATCTCGATCGAGACGTCGTTCGGGACCTGAATCCGCATGAGCTGTCGGAGCGCGCGTTCGTCGGCGTCGATGTCGATGAGCCGTTTGTGGACGCGCATCTCCCAGTGCTCCCACGTCGCAGTCCCCTCGCCGTCAGGGGACTTGCGTGCGGGGATTTCGAGCGTCTTCGTCGGGAGCGGCACCGGACCCGATAGGGTCACGCCCGTCTTGTCCGCGATTTCGCGAACGTCGTCGCAGATGTTGTCGAGGTCCTCCGGAGCCGTGCCCGCGAGGCGAACGCGTGCCTGCTGCATGCGTTATCGCTCGTTGACGCTGAGGACTTTGCCGGCCGCGACGGTCTGACCCATGTCTCGGATGGCGAAGCTGCCCAGCTCGGGGATCTCGTTCGAGGACTCGATGCTGAGCGGCTTCTGGGGTCGGACGGTCACGACGGCGGCGTCGCCCGACTGGATGAAGTCCGGGTTCTCCTCGGCGACCTCGCCGGAGGAGGGGTCGATCTTCTTGTCGATGGACTCGATCGTACAGGCGACCTGTGCCGTGTGGGCGTGGAAGACCGGCGTGTAACCGGCCGTGATGACCGAGGGGTGCTGCATGACGACGACCTGTGCCTGGAAGGTCTCGGCGACCGACGGCGGGTCGTCGGCGGGACCGCAGACATCGCCACGTCGGATGTCGTCCTTGCCGACGCCACGGACGTTGAATCCGACGTTGTCGCCGGGTTCGGCTTTCGGGACTTCCTCGTGGTGCATCTCGACCGTCTTGACTTCGCCCGCCACATCGGAGGGCTGGAAGGAGACGTTGTCGCCGGTGCTGAGGATACCCGTCTCGACACGCCCGACCGGGACCGTCCCGATACCGGAGATCGTGTAGACGTCCTGAATCGGCAATCGCAGCGGCGCGTCCGTCGGCGGCTGCGGCTCCGGCAGGTCGTTGAGCGCCTGCAACAGCGTGGGGCCGTCGTACCAGGACGTGTTCTCCGAGTCTTCGGAGACGTTGTCGCCCTCGAAGGCCGAGGTCGGAATAAACTCGGCGTCGTCGACGTTGAATCGGACCTGCTTGAGCAGTTCCTTGACCTCCTCGACGACCGTCTTGTATTTCGCCTCGTCGTAGTCGACGAGGTCCATCTTGTTGACGGCGACGATGAGCTCGTCGATACCGAGCGTCCGAGCCAGGAAGACGTGCTCCTGTGTCTGCGGCTGGACGCCGTCGTCCGCGGCGACGACCAGGACGGCGTTGTCGGCCTGGCTCGCGCCGGTAATCATGTTCTTGACGAAGTCGCGGTGGCCCGGACAGTCGACGATTGTGAAGTAGTACTCGTCGGTGTCGAACTCCTGGTGGGCGATGTCGATTGTGACACCGCGCTCTCGCTCCTCCGCGAGGTTGTCCATGACGTAGGCGAACTCGAAGCCGCCCTTGCCCTTCTCTTCGGCTTCCTCTCGGTACTGCTCGATTACGTGCTCCGGGACACTCCCCGTCTCGAAGAGGAGCCGCCCGACCATCGTACTCTTTCCGTGGTCGACGTGGCCGATGACGGCCAGGTTCTGGTGTGGTTTGTCGCTCATTATTGTCTCACGCGCGGATGCGCTGTATCGGAATCTTTTGTCGGTGCCACCTAAAACGATTTCGAAAGGGTTCGCCGAATCCGGACGCCTCCGGCGGTTTGAGAGCCGATACCACGGAGTATGGTGGTTCTGCCCCGTGGGTTACGGCGACGGAAGGCGCCCGATGTCCGCAAGAACTGCGCTCGCCGTTTCGGGACCGCCCGCACCGCGTCCGGAGATGTTGAGCCGCCCGGCGTGTTGGGTTTCGAGTTGGACGATGTTGAGCGTCCCCGAAACCGCAAGCGTACCGTTCTCCGGGACGAGCCGCGGACCGACGCGGACTTCGCCGTCGGCGACCTCACCGATCAGCCGGATCGTCCGGCCGTCCTCGGCGGCCAACTCGAGGGCGCTTCCCGGGAGCCCGTCGATCCCCTCGACCTCGGCGTCTTCGAGGGTGTAGGTGTCCTCATAGAGGACGTTTGCCAGGATAACGCATTTCAGGGCGGCGTCGATCCCCTCCACGTCGAACGTCGGATCGGCCTCCGCGACGCCGAGGTCCTGTGCCTCCGCGAGCACGTGTTCGTATCCGAGTCCCTCCGCGGCCATCCGCGAGAGAACGAAGTTCGCCGTGCCGTTGAGGACGCCGCGTGCGGCGGTTACCTGCCCGTTGAGATCGTCGATCGTCGAGAGGATCGGGATCGCACCGCCGACGGCGGCCTCGAAAAGAACGTCCCCGCCGGAATCGGCTTCGAGTGCCCGTATCTCGTCGTATCGCTCGGCGACCGGTCCCTTGTTCGCCAACACGACGTGGCGATCGCGCGAAAGCGCACGACTGACGTGCGAGAAGCCGGGTTCGGCGTCGCCGAGCGTCGTCGGCGTCGCCTCGACGAGGGCGTCGTAATCGGCTTCGAGAACGTCGTCGGGCGTTCCGTCACCGACGGTACCCTGGGTGCGTTTCCGCGAGAGGACGGCGTCGCTGTCGAGGCCGCCCTCGTCGACGACGCCCGTCGATGAGTCGGCGACCGCAACGACGTTGTGGCCGTACTCGCCGGCCAACTCGATGACCGATGTCCCGACAGCGCCCGCCCCCACGACTGCGACGTTCACGCCGACCCCTCCATCAACGGCTCGATCACGTCGAGGTCTTTCTCCTCGGCGACGGCCCGGACCGTCTCGAGGGCGTCGCTACTCTGCCCTTCGGTCGCGACCAAGCGGAGTCGGGCGCTGGAGGGTCCCTCGGTACCGGCGGGAGCGGACAGCGAGACGTCCCCGACCGAGACGCCACCGCACTCGGTGAACCGCCGAAGCGTATCCGAGAGATCGGTCTCGACCAGGTGGCCGACGAGAACGACCGTCAGCTCCTCGCTGTAGCGTTCGGCACCGGCCTGGATGACGTTGACCCCGGCCTCCCGGAGCGCGTCGACGATCACGTCGAACTGTTTTTCGGTCGCCTCGAGATCGACCTCGACCGGGATGTGTCCCCGCGGCGTGAGGTTGCCGCGCTCGTGGAATATCGAAAGGAGGTTTCCGCCGTTGTTCGCGATGGGTTCGAGCGTCCGCAACAGTTCCCCCGGTTCGTCGACGAGTTCGAGCCGAACCGTGTACGATCGCGTGTCAGCCTCGCTCATCGGCTCACCTCGCTACGTTCACTCATTATCACCATCTCTGTACCGCCGGCTATAAGAACGCCGCCATTCGCAAACGTGACCGCTATGTGCGCTCCGAGCACCGACGGGGCGAAACGTGTCGATATCCGAGTGATCGAACGGCGACGGAAACACAGCAGCCGCCGCGGGATTTCAGATCAGAAGTAGTCGACCTGCTCGGGCAGTTCGAGTTTCATCCCTTTCCGCTCGCGGATCTCGTCGATGATCTCGGGCTGGAGGTTGTCGGCCATAACGCGGAAGCCGGCGTTTTCGGTGTTCCAAGAGGCACGGCCCTCGGTGGCGGATCGGATGTCCGAAGAGAACCCGATCATCTCGTCGACGGGGGCGATCCCCTCGACGACCATCAGGTCGCCTTCCTGGAACATGTCGTCGACGCGGCCACGTCGGCCCTGGATCTCGCCGGAGGCGGCACCCATGTGCTCGTTCGGCACGTCGATGCGGACCTCCTGGATCGGCTCGAGCAGTTTGATCTCGGCGTCGATCAAGGCGTTGTGGACCGCACGGCGGACCGCAGGGATGACCTGTGCCGGACCGCGGTGGATGGCGTCCTCGTGGAGACGGGCGTCGTGCAGTCGGATGAGGGCTCCCTCGACGGGCTCCGCGGCGAGGGGACCGTCTTCGAGGGCCTCCTCGAGCCCCTCGATGACGAGCTCCATCGTCTCGTTGAGGTGTTGGATGCCCTTCGTGTCGTCGATGAAGACGTTCGTGTTGAAGATGTGCTCGACGTTTTGGGCGGTGTCTTTGTCCATGCCCTGTTCCATGAGCTCCTCACGGCGCTCGAGTTCGGGCATATCCATCGACGCGTCGCCGAGTTTGATCGCCTCGACGATGTCGTCGCCGAGCGGCTCGACGGTGATGTAGAACCGGTTGTGATTGTTCGGCGATCGCCCCTCGACCTCGCGGGACTCGCCTTGGGGTGCTTCTCGGTAGACGACGATCGGTTCGCCGGTGTTGACCGGGATCCCCTGGTTGCGCTCGATGCGCTGGGTGATGACTTCGAGGTGGAGTTCACCCTGCCCGGAGATGAGGTGCTCGCCGGTGTCCTCGTTGATCTCGATCTGGATCGTCGGGTCCTCCTTTGCGACCTGCTGGAGCGTCTCGATGAGCTTCGGCAGGTCGTCCATGCTGCGCGCCTCGACGGACTTCGTGATGACGGGCTCGGAGATGTGCTCGATGGATTCGAACGGCGTCATCTCGACTGAGGAAACCGTCGATCCGGCGATCGCGTCCTTGAGGCCGGTCACGGCGGCGATGTTGCCGGCCGGAACGCGGTCGACCTCCTCGCGCTCGCCACCCATGTAGATGCCGACGCTCTGGATGCGGTTCGTCCCGGCCGTCCCGGAGACGTAGAGATCCTGGCCCTTCTCGATCGTCCCGGAGAACACGCGGCCGGCGGCGATCTCGCCGGCGTGGGGGTCGATACCGATGTCAGTAACCATCAGGACGATCTCGCCTTCCTCGTCGACCAGACGCATCGTGCCTGCGAGTTCCGAATCCGCGTCGCCGCGCCAGATCCGCGGGATACGCCGGGGCTGTGCGTCGACCGGGTTCGGGAAGTGTTCACAGACCATATCGAGGACGACGTCCGACAGCGGCGTCCGCTCGTGGAGCTCCTGTCGTTTGTCGGCCTGCTCGAGGTCTATGATCTCCCCGAAGTCCATCCCTGTGCGTTGCATCGACGGCATCGAAACGCCCCACTTGTACAGCGCCGAGCCGAAACCGACGGTGCCTTCCTCGACGGAGACCGTCCAGTCCTCGTCGATGTCGTCCATCTCCTCGGTCATCCCGCGGATGAGCTCGTTGACGTCGGCGATGACGCCCGTGAGACGCTGTTGCATCTCCTCGGGACCCTCCTGCAGTTCGGAGATGAGACGGTCGACCTTGTTGATAAACAGCGCCGGCTTGACGCCCTCACGGAGCGCCTGCCGAAGCACCGTCTCCGTCTGGGGCATCGCGCCCTCGACGGCGTCGACGACCACGAGTGCGCCGTCGACGGCACGCATCGCACGCGTCACGTCGCCGCCGAAGTCGACGTGGCCGGGCGTATCGATGAGGTTGATAAGGTGGTTTTTCTCGCCGTACTCGTGGGTCATCGAGACGTTCGCCGCGTCGATGGTGATCCCACGTTCCTGTTCGTCCTCCTCGGTGTCCATCGCGAGTTGCTGTCCGGCCGTGTCGTCGGATATCATGCCCGCACCGGCCAGAAGGTTGTCGGTCAGCGTCGTCTTTCCGTGATCGACGTGTGCGGCGATGGCGATGTTCCGGATGTTCTCCGGAGCGTCCATCAGCCGTTCACACTCCTGTACGATCTTCTTGCGTCGGCCCATTATACTGCCTAATTTCGATAGCAGCGTGAAAAGGGTAGTGTTTCGCAGTTCCGGTCGGGAGGTTCGTCACAAGCGCAGCGAGTTCCGCGGCGTTTCGACGCGATGGGGGGCGTCGAAGCTCGCGGGGGGCGTCGAAGCCAGTTATTTGGTCCGGAGCAGTTCGCGGACGACGTGTCCGATGAAGCCGATAAGCGGCGGGACGAACACCGAGGCGTGAACCGCCCCGCTGTAGCTGACACCGGCCGGTTTCGCCAGGAGGAACAGACCATACAGAAGCGACATGATGACGATCCAGATCACGGTGATAACCAGAAACGGGGCCGTATCGCGGACCGCGGTACCCACGGACGACTGCAGAGAGCGGGTCATATGCGGTCGGTCGGAGGGCGTATATAAAAGGATGCTGAAGGGGTGTGACCGTTTCAACGGCGGCCGCAACCGCGGCCAGCGAAACAGTCAAACCGATACATCCCGTGATAACTGATACCATGGACGTTCGCGTGCGAGGGGACGGACCGAGCGAACCGTTTCTCGGGGCTCGGGACCTGCTTGCGACCGAGTACGACCTCGAGTTGCCGGTCGTTGTAAAGATACGCAAAAACCCGGACGAGCGGACGATGGCCGGCCACTACGACGACCGCCACGAGCTGGTCGTCTCACAGCGTGCGGCCACCTCGGCGATGGCGAAGGAACTCGCGCTCCACGAGTTGGCCCACATGACCCGTTATGAGGAGAAACACCCCTCGCACGTCCAATCGACGGAGGAGGCGCTTTTTTTGGCGCTTGCCGGACGGAGCGTCGAACGCCGGAAGCTCTCGCAGTGTTATCAGATCGCAAACCACATGAAAGACATCTACGCGGACGACATCACCCTCGATATCGGCCCGACGGGCAAACTCGTCGATTTCATGGAGTCCTCACTCGCCCGCGCGCTCGCCGGAGCCCCCCAGCCGTCCCCCGGCGGGTGGACGCGTGAGACGGCGTCGACCGATCCGGAGATAACGGCGGTCAACGCGGCCTTTGCGCTCGCACTTCTGGAGCGACACGGCGCAATCGACGGGGACCATCGCCTCTATGACCTCGCCGACGCCGCGGCGTCCGACGCGCCCGGCATCTCCCTCTCACGGTTCAAAAACCACTTCCGGTCGCTCGGTGAGGACCCCGACGCATCGGAGTACCGGAAGGCGCTCGTCGATGTGACCCGTGAGTACGCCCTCTCGAACGGGATGGCCGCGGATTAGCCTTGAGAGGTCATCCCGACTGGACGATACGCACGAGTCTGTCGTCCGACGCCTGCGGGAACGCGTCCTCCGTCGGCTGATCGCTCCGTCCGTCCCGGTTCGACGTGAGGGCGTACAGCTCCCCTTCAGGACCCTGTGTGACGTGCCGGATCCGACCGAGGTCGTCCTCGAGAAGGCTGTGCGAGACCGCTTCGTACGACGATCCGAACCAGTCGGCGTCGTAACGGCTGCCGCCGATATCGGGCGCTGTCGATCGGTATATCGAGACGGCGGTGAGTCGCTGCGAGGCGAGACAGCCGACGAGTAACCGGTTTCGGAGCGCCGGTACCGCCTCCCCCGTATAAAAGACACATCCGCTGGGTGCCCACGTCTCCTCCGTGCCGGTGTGAACCAGCGGCGACGCCACCCCGCTCTCCTCCGCGTACGTGTCGTGTTCCGCATCGTCCGGGACGCCCCGGACCGACGGCCACCCGTAGTTCGTCCCGGCCTCGAGGACGTTTATTTCGTCGCGGGAGGCGGGACCGTGTTCGGTCGCGACCGGCGTACCGTCGGGAAGCCATGCGATCCCCTGTGGGTTTCGGTGTCCGTAGGTGTGAACGCGGGGGTCCCCGAGAGTGGGGCCGTCGCCCGGAGCCGTCCCGTCCGGTTCGAGCCGCAACACCGTGCCGGCGAGGCTGTTCGGGTCGGCCGACTGTTCCGTCAGGTCGGCATCGCCCGTCGTTAGCCACAGGTAGTTCCGCGGGCCGAACGCCAACCGCGCCCCGTTGTGGATCAGTCGGTGGCCGGGGATCCCGTCGACGACGACAGTCTCCTCGTACCCGTTTTCGAGGTCGAAATACACCACCCGGTTCCGGTACGTCTCGCCTCCGGCCCCGTAGGTGTAGGCGGCGTACAGGACGGGGATATCGGGGTAGTTCGGGTGGAGTGCGGTACCGAGCAGCCCACCCTCGCTACCGCCGCCCCACCAGTCGTGGCCGCTCTCGAGGCTACTCGCGTGGTCGATGACCGAATCGGGCTCGATGACGGCTTCGAGTTCGCCCCCACTGTAGTGGCCGATCCGGCCGACGCGCTCGGAGATAAAGAACTCATCGGCGGTCGCAAACGCCACGTCCCACGGGATTTCGAGGTCATCGACGAGGGTTTCGGTTTCGAAGGTCGCCTCCGTGGGCGGCGTCTCCGGAGGGAGCCACTCGGGGTCGTACCCGTCCCAGGCGTCGATGTCGTGGCGCACGGAGAGGTCGTACGCCGAATCGACTTCTTCGGGGGGCGAAGCTTCGTCCGCACAGCCGGCGACGGAGGCCGACGCGGCCACGCCAACGGACGCCAACAGGCGGCGACGGCTGTAAGGAGGTGCCATATGGAAACCTGAAGCGGCGGTCGCTAAAGGCTGCTGTTTGCGACAAAAGGCCGTGAGAGATCAGCGAGCGGCGGCCGCAACGCGCTCCTGTTCTTCCTTCTGGCTGACGGGATACGCCTGCAGATCGTAGTTGGCTGCGCCGATGAGCTGGTGTGCAAGCGACTCCGCGGCCGACGTCGTCGTCTTGAACGAGCCGTTGTGTGTGCCCTGTGCGATGAACTTCAGCGACTGGTCGACCCGTCGCTGGGGAGCGACATCGACCGCTTTCGGCACCGAGATACCGCCGTATTTCAGCCGCACGGTCTCCTCACGGGGGCCGGCGTTCTCGACGGCCGTCACGAGCACCTGAACCGGGTTCTCGTCGGTCCGTTCCTCGACGATTTCGAAGGCGTCGCGGACGATTCGGGTCGCCTGCTGTTTTTTGCCCGTGTTCTCGTCGGTCTGCATCAGGCGGTTGATGAGCCGCTCGACGATCGAGATCTCGGATTTCTTGAACTGTTTTTCGGAGTGACGGCCCATCGTGTGGGCGATCGGCGTCACCGTGATGTAGCGTCGCGTCGAAGGGTCCGAGTACTCGATCCCGTCGGTTTCGTACTCGCCGAAGAGCTTCGCGGAGACGCGCTCGTCGTCGGTCGATGCCGGGGCGTCCGGCTCGGGGGCGTCGGAACTCATCGTTATCGCACCGGCTTCTCCGCGTTCCCGCGGACGAGTTCGATCATCGAGACGCCGTTTACCTTCTCGACTTTGTAGTTGACACCCGAGAGATCGCCCATCGCACGACCCTTCGCGCCGCCGATACCGGCGATGGTGACCTCGTCGTGTTCGTCGATAAAGGAGATCGCACCGTCGCCGGGGCAGAACGCGGTGACCTGCTTGCCGTTTTTGATGAGCTGGACCCGGACACACTTTCGGATGGCCGAGTTGGGCTGTTTCGCTTCGATACCGACCTTCTCGAGGACGATACCCCGACCCTGCGGGGCTCCCTCGAGCGGGTCGGACTTCTTTCCAAGTCCGCGGGCACGGCGCGCATAATCCGAGTCGGACCACCGGTGTTTCTGGCGGTCCTTCTTGAGTTTGCGCGCGGCGTATTTGCCGTTCGCCATAGTACACGTTGCTTCCCTACGAAGCTACTTAAGCATCCCTTTTCGCGGACGGCGCGCGGTCGCGGAAAGCCGGAGACTGCCGGTGGGAGGGGAAAGCGGACCTGGCGGAACAAAAGCGATCGGCCGGGACGGGGCCGAAGGTGTCGTGGCGTTACTCGAAGTCGCCTTCCTCGAGGGCGGCTCTGAGAACCATACCGAGCGCGAGGTGCTGGCGGGCGGCCTCGGCGACGGTGCCGCGGGCGGCCTCGGCGTCGTCGAGGGTGTACTCCTTCGTTTTGACGAGCTCGCGCTGTTCGAGGACGGCCTCGTCACAGAGATCGTGGAGCCGGGGGTAGACCGTTCCGGGGCTGAGGATCGTATCGAACTCCTGTGCGAGATCGTCGAGAAGTTGCTTGCCGTGTGTGTCTGCGCTCCGGAGCGCAACGAGCGACAGAAGCAGTTCGTCCAGGGAGGATTTGACGTGTGTTTCCTCGAAGGAGAAGGCGTCGGCACCGAAAAGCGAGGTTTCGACCTCCTCGACGAGCCCCGAGACCGCCGTGCCCGGGTCCTCGCTTTTCCCGGTGCCGTTCAGTTCGGCACGGAGCTGTGAGACCGTGATCGAGGAGCCTTCGTCGTCGCTTTCGGTGCCGAGTTGCGTTGGTGACTTCATCTGCTTCATACTCACTCGAAGGGGAGCTACCCATATAATGCCGGATCGGTGGTTTCAAAACCGGAATATCGGCCACTAAATTTATATACTATTGTCTGACGCTCGGATGACGCTGCCTCGAATCCGGGGGGTGGACGCTCGGATCGAACCGGTCGCTGGCGGCCGGATAATACTGGATACGGCGACGATCGTCAACGGAACGGCGATCGGAGAGGGACGAACCGATACCAAAGTCCCCGGCGGGACGAAGGGGCCGTTCCAGTGTTGTATGAAGTCACCTGTCCCTCTGAGATCGGCTACGGGCAGATGGATGATAAACCGCGCCGCCGTCTCACGTTTCGATACGGACAGTCACCGCAACGGAAACGTTCGAAACACACCCACCGGTTCGCTTCCACGGAAACGTTCGGAACGCGTCGACACGTTTCCCGGCGGGGAAACACACTACTGAACGCCGGAAGAACACCCGGTAGATGACGTCAACCCGGCTTGTGGTGATCGTTTCGCTCGTCGCGAGCGCCGCGATCGCGGTCGCGAAGTTCATCGCGTGGCTCGCGACCGGCAACGCGAGCATGCTCAGTCAGGTGTACTACTCGCTTTCGGACGTCGGCAATCAGGTGCTTTTTCTCGTCGGGTTCCGGATGAGCAGCGCCGGGGCCTCCCGCAAACACCCCTTCGGACGCGGGAAAGAGCAGTACGTCTTCGCGTTCGTCGTCACGATGTTGCTGTTCGGTGTCACCGGCTACGCCGCCGTCCGTGAGGGCTACGAGGCGGTCGGGACGGTCGCCCGCGA
>OBKM01000706.1_pt1 | contig 15790 bp, 15 predicted proteins | sample 1519691 | NCBI WGS metagenome assembly OBKM01 (sample SAMEA37050418, study PRJEB22526) | metagenome | biome: saline pan; feature: lake; material: water | place: Egypt | collected 2015 | depth 0.5 m | reverse complement strand
CTAAGTCTGCAGCATCTTCGACCATTATCTGAGCTGGTGAGGTTTTGAGTTCTGGGAACGAATCTGGAGAAGTGTAGTCATCCGAGTAATAGGAACGAATTCTATCGGGCGCGGAATCAATAAACGAGGAGAGTTCGTCAATAATTTCACTGAGTTCAAGATGTCGTTCTCCCTCAGTCATGATTTCTATCACTCTACTCAAACTGAAAAACCTACGATGCTCCATCTATGGTTCATGCGCAGGTTCCATTACCTGTGCGGTTCAAATGTAGGTCGAAGTGCCCGAAGGCGTCGACCCGCGAGTGAAACCATGTTCAAATCTAAACGGCGAAACGGAGGCGAAACCCACATACGGCAGTTCCTTCTGTCGAATGTGGACCGTCCAAAACAAGGATGCCGCCTCCCGGATTTGAACCGGGGACAGCTCGATCTTCAGTCGAGTGCTCTCCCAGTCTGAGCTAAGGCGGCTCGCATTCCGACCAAGGCCGATTCGGGACAAAAGGATTTCGAAAGGCCGTGGTGAATGGGGGGACGGCTCGTCGACAGCGTGGACCACGAACATCGGCTCCCCCGACGAATACGCGTCCGATCCGACTACGCGAGACGGTCAGCCATCATCGGAGCGTCGCCCCGGCTCATCTGAGCGTCGCTCACCGTCGTCCTCGTGCAGCAGGCACGCGGATCGGTGTCCGTCGCCGTGGTTCGTGTACTCCGGGACCGTCGTCTCACATGGCGTCCGGAAGGTCTCGTCGAGAACGGCCGTCGCGTCATCGGTCGCGCCGTCGACGATCGCCTCGATCGCGTCCGCGAGCGCCGCTTCGGCGTCGTCATCGCCAAGCTGCGATGGGAGATCGAACTCCGTGCGAAGCTGCTCGTGGACCGCCTCGTCGCTCGGCGTTGCGTCCGCGGGCGCGACGTTGTGACGGAGCTCGTCGGGGTCGATACTCCCCGCGGCAGCCCGCTGTCGGAAGTTCATCACCGAGAGCCACTCCTCGCGATCGAGCGTCAGGTCCGGCGGCCGAATCACCCGATGACAACGCGTGTGGAACCGACAGCCGCTCGGCGGATCCGAAGGGCTCGGAACCGTACCGGTGAGCGTGATGCTTCGACGACGGTGACGAGGGTCGGGAGTCGGGATCGACGAGAGCAACGCCTCGGTGTACGGATGTTTCGGGTCGGCGAAAACGTCGTCAGTCTCACCCACCTCCACGAACTCGCCGAGATACATGACGGCAACCCGGTCGCAGATCGCTTTGACGACGGACATGTCGTGGCTGATGAGGACGATCGAGAGGCCGAACGCCGCCTGTAGCTCGTCGATGAGCGAGAGCACCTCCGCCTGTACCGACACGTCGAGCGCCGACACCGGCTCGTCCGCGATCACGAGATCCGGGTTCAACACGAGCGCCCGAGCGATCGCGATCCGCTGTTTCTGACCGCCGGAGAACTCGTGTGGATATCGCTCGTAATCGTCAGCGGAGAGACCGACCCGCTCCAGAAGATCCTCGACGATCGTCCGCCGCTGCTGCCGGTCGTCCATCCCGTGAACCTCCAGCAGCTCTCCCACGGCCCGCCCGACCTGCTGACGGGGATTAAAGCTCGAAGAGGGGTCCTGAAAGATCATCTGTGCCTCCCGTCTGAAGCGGCGGAGCTCGCTCCCCTCGAACGCGGTCACGTCGTTCGGGTGGGGCCCCTCCTCCGGACGGTCTCGCGGCTCCCGTTGACCACCGTTGAAGATGATGTCCCCTTCGGTCGGCTCCTCGAGACGGATGATGGCGTTGGCCGCGGTCGATTTCCCACATCCGGACTCGCCGACGATGCCGACCGTCTCACCGCGATGAACGTCGAAGCTGATCCCGTCGACCGCCTTGACTTTGCCGACCTCCCTGTTCAGCAGCCCCCGCTTGAGCGGGTAGTACTTCTTCAAGTTTCGGACGGACAACAACGGATCACTCATCGACGTCACGCTCCATCACGGGCGCGTCGTTTCGGACCGTCCGTTCCTCGAAGCCGGACTGGTAGTACACACAGGAGACCCGGTGTCCGTCGGCGACCTCGATCTCGGGGGGCTGGTCGCCGGTGTGACACGTGGCGACGGCGTGGTCACACCGGTCGGCGAACCGGCACCCGTCGGGCGGATCCGTCGGATCGGGCAGCGACCCGGGTATCCCTCCTTTCGTCCCACCGTACTCCGGGAGACAGGCGAGAAGTGCCTGCGTGTACGGGTGGGACGGCCGCTCGAAGACGTCGTACACCGACCCCCGTTCCATCACCTTGCCGGCGTACATGACGATCACCCGGTCGGCGATCTCGGCGACGACGCCGAGGTCGTGGGTAACGAACAGGATGCTCATGCCGATCTCCGCCTGCAGTTCGGCGAGCAGGTCGAGAATCTGGGCCTGCACGGTTACGTCGAGAGCGGTGGTCGGCTCGTCGGCGATGAGCAGGTCGGGATTTCCGACGAGTGCCATGGCGATCATCACCCGCTGTTTCTGCCCCCCCGAGAACTCGTGGGGATAGTCCGTGAACCGAGCGCTGGCGTTGTCGATACCCACGCGGTCGAGCAGGTCGATCGCTCGTTTGCGGGCCCGTTTCTCGGGGACGTCCTCGTGAACCCGGATCGCTTCGAGGAGCTGCCAGCCGATCGTGTAACAGTGGTTCATCGCCTCCTGCGGGTTCTGAAAGACGTGAGCGATGTCGGCCCCGCGAACCTCTCGAAGGGCGTCCGGCTGAAGCGCACGGAGGTCCGTCCCGTCGAAGCGGACCTCGCCGCGGATCCGACCCGGAGGCTGGTCGATGAGCCTCGTGATCGACTCCGTCGCGACGGTTTTGCCGGAGCCGGACTCGCCGACGATACACACCGTCTCCCCGTGACCGACCTCGAACGTCACCCCATCGACGGCGCGGAGGATGCCGTCCTCGGTGTCGAACGTCGTCGTCAGCCCCGTCACCTCGAGCAGCGGCGTCTCATCGTTCGTTCCGCTACCCCCATCCATCCCTCCGCTCGTCGCCGTTCCGTCGACCGCGACGCCGGGTGATCGCTCGTCCGCGTGCGTCGGATAGTCGGACGGAGCATCGTCTCCGGACATCGTCATCTATCCGCCTCGGCTTCGGTTTCGGGATTGATCGCATCAAGCAGTGCGTCGCCGACGAAGTTGAACGCTAGGATCGTAAGAAACAGCGCGAAGCCGGGCACGAGAACGACCCAGGGGGCGAAGTCGATCGCCGTCCGGCCGGAGGAGATGAGCTCGCCCCACGTCGGCACCGCGGTGTCGCCGATGCCGAGGAACGCGAGCTGCGCTTCCGCGAGGAGAAATCCCGGGACGATGAGCGTGAGCTGCGTGATGATGCTGCTGGCCGTGTTCGGGACCACGTGGCGGCGAACGATATGATACGTCCCCGCGCCGCTGATCCGCGTCGCTTTGATGAACTCCGCTTCGGACACGGACAGCGCCTTGCTGCGGACGTACCGCGCCGTCGCCCCCCAGCCGAAAAGCGAGAACACGAGAATGAACATGCCGAGGCCCGCACCGTAGATGTAGAGAATGAGCAGGAAAAAAAGCAGCGTCGGAAACGACAGCACGACGTCGACGAACCGCATCATGAGCTCGTCGATCCACCCGCCCGCGTAGGCGCTCACCGTTCCGAAGGTGATCCCGATCATCGCGACGATGGTGGTGGTGATGAACGCGATCTGCATCGTCACTGTCATGCCGTGGATGACGGCCGCAAGGACGTCTCGACCTCCACGGTCGGTCCCGAGCGGATGGGCCCACGAGCCGTGACAGCGTCCGTTCTCGACGGAGCCGAGACAGTCGTTCAGATGCACCATGTCGACGGACGTGTACACCGGCGGCTGGTAGGCCGCGAGCAGGTTCTGCTCGGGCATGGGAACGAACAGCGGTCCGGCGACGCCGCCGACGAAGACGACCACGAGCCATCCGAGGCTTACGACCGCAGGCCGATTCCGCGTAAACTCCCGCCAGTAGTACCGGGTCATCCGCGGATTCTGGTACAGCGGCAACACGACGTAGGCGACGAACAACACGATCGTGAACGCGAACAGGAGATCGATCGATGACGGGTCGAAATCGATTCCGAGCGTCGAAAAGACGCCGTGAATCCCGAGATCCTCGCCGAGTCGGACGAACGTCCGTTCCCGCGCGCCGACGAGGAAGTGGTCGTACAGCCCGAGAAGAACGACTGGGGCCCCGGCCACAAGGAGGAGCTTGAGGTTGAGCGAAAGCGAGACGAGCGTCGCGTCCGTCTGCTGCTCCCAGTCGATTTCGTCGAACGTCGTTGGCTCGTCGTTCGTCATGTGTTATCTGTCGTCGTAGCTGATCCGCGGATCGAGTATCGTGAACACGATGTCCTCGATGAGGTTGCCGATGACCGCGATGAAGGTGAAAAACAGCGTCGCTCCGAGGACCAGGTTCGTGTCCTGATTGATGAGCGCGTCGAACGTCACGCGACCGAGCCCGGGGATCCCGAACACGATCTCGATGAGCAGCGACGACCCGAGGAAGATGACCAGGATCTGGCTCACGAGCGTCGTCGACAGCGGCACCAACGTCGGCCGCATCACGTGGTACGCGTACGCCCGGGTCGGCGACACACCCTTCGCTCGTGCAGTTTTCATGAACGCGGCGTTCTGGAACTCCGCCGATTCGTTCCGCGAGACCCGCATCACGGCCCCGATCGAGCCGGTGACGAGCACGAACACCGGAAGAAGCAACTGGTGTGCGTTCGCGAGGCTCATGACCGGGACGTCCGGGTCGTAGGAGACGGGCACCCACTCCAGATACACGCCGAAGATAACGAGCAGAACGATCCCGAAAAAGAAGTTCGGGATTGCCCAGCCGAAAAAGGCGAACCCGGTGGCGAGGTGATCGCGCCACGAGTACATGTTGGCTGCCGAGTACACCCCGACGAGTGGGCCGATGATCAGCGTGAGGATCGTCCACGGGATCGAGTACTGAGCGGTGTAGTAGATCCCCTCCCACAGCGCCTCCGTGACCGGCTGGGCTCGGTTCTGCGACCACCCCCACTCGAACGTGTACACGCCCTGCAGGAAGTCGGCGTACCGAACGTACAACGGCTCGTCGAGCCCGCGGAGTTCGCGTTCCCGCTCGGCAGCCGCGGTCGGATCCCCTCCCTGGAGCGCCGCCTGCGTGGCCGCCTCGGAGATCGACGGGTTCGGCGCAAGGGCGATGAGCAGAAAGGTGATCGTGACGATGATCCACGAAACCACCACCGCCCAGCCCGTCCGTGCGAGGACGTATCGTCCGATCCCCATCGATTATCCCACCGTGTGGTCGTCGTCGGTCATGAGGGGGTGATCCGTACGTGGCGGTCGCTCAGCTCCATAGCCTATCGTTTGAACCAGCCGGCGAAGTCGAAGCCGCTGGAGAAGTTGGCGATCGGTCCGCGAAGGTCGGGGTTGTACCCCTGAATCTCCTCGCTGAACGACAGCATGATGTACGGCTGTTCCTCGTTGAGCGCGGCGAAGAGATCCCCGGCGGCGTCGTTCAGCTCCGCACGAGTGTCCGCGTTCCGCATCCGGTCGAACACGGCTTCGGCGTCGAACTCGGGATAGTAGCCGACGGGGTTGTAGGCGGTCGCCGGACCGTCGAAGAACACCGCGTTCGTCAGCGGATTTCGGGGGTAGGTGTTGAGCCCGAAGACGGTGCCGAAATCCCACGCCTCATCGGACGTGACGCGACGCGGGCCGGGGTTGTTCGGCGTCGGCTGCTCCCAGCGAACCTCTTCGCCGTCGATCGTGTCGACGAGCTCCGTCTCGTCGGTCGCCGGCTGCGCGCTCCAGTAGTTCTCCGAGAACGTCGTCCCGTCGATCGCGTTGATGTTGAGAGTGAACCCGAGGTTCGTCTCGAACTCGTTCCGGTAGAACTCCGCCGCGAGCTCCTGTGTGTCCGATGCCGCGTTGTAGTAGAGCTCGAGTTCGACCTGGTTGCCGTCGGGGCCGACGAGCGTGTCGCCGTCGTACGAGTACGCCTCGTCGATCCGGTCGAGCGCCGTCTCCGCAAGCTCTCGGGCCGAATCCGGCCCGTACACGCCGTCACCGGGCACGCCCCACAGCGTCAGATCCTCCGTGCCGGGGAACCACTCGGAGAACTCCGGCTGCCAGGTGAAATGTTCGTTTCCGAAGCCGCGCAAGATCCCCTCGATGAACTGCTCTTTGTCGATCGCGGCCGCGATCGCCTGACGGAACTCCGTGACACGGAACAAGTTGCCGGGACCGAAGGTCCACCCGTTATCCCGCATGTTCACCGAGAGGATGGTGTTGAACGGCGTCGGCTGTAACACCACCATCGTCTCGTCGTCCTCGATGAACTGCTGGCCCCTGTCCGGAGGCAGCTGGACGTTGTCGGTTCCCCCGGTTTCGAGTGCGGCGACCCGACTCGACTCCTCGGGTATGATCTCGATTCTCGCCTCCTCGAAGTAGGGGGCGTTGCTGAGGAGCGAGCGGTCGTCGTCCCGCTCGCCGACCGCCCGAAGGTAGTACTCGTCGTTTCTGGTATAGCGCGTTCCGCCGTCCCGGATCCACTCCTCGAGCGTGTACGCACCGAGGTTGCCGGCGAACGACAGGTCGAGCAGCTCCTCGTCCTGTTCGAGCCCCTGGGCGTCCTCCGCCTCGACGTAGGGCTCGAGCAGCTCCCTCGGGATCGGGTACTCCAGCGGGGCGAACGTTTCGGGCCAGATGATGTTCGGGTTTTCGAGGGTCGCACGCGCCTGCAGCTCGCCGGTCCGTTCGAGTTCGACTCCGTCCCAGTCGGCGCTGTTCGCGCTGGGAGCCCACTCCCCTTGATGGACGTTCCGGACGTAGTACACGTAGTCGTCGGCCGTGTACTGTCCGTACGGGTCGCTGAACTCGAGATTCTCCCGGAACTCGATGATCCACGTCTCCCCTTCGTCCTCGGTCCGAATGTCCGAAAGGAGGAGCGGGAACACCTCGTCGTTCGCGTCGAACGTGTATCCCTGATCGAGCGCGTAGCTGATCGCCGCTCCCGCACCGGACTCGGTGTTGAAGATGGGGTTGATCGTGTCGAACGCCGACGCCTGCGTCGCGTGATACTCGCCCTCGACCGCGGGCGGATCCCGACTCAGATCGAGGGGTTCGGGCTCGGTCGCGGTCGGTCCGGGGTCCGCATCGGGGTCAGCGTCCGCGTCGGGGTCAGCGTCCGCGTCGGGATCGTCGGTAGCGCATCCCGCTACGGCCGTCGCCCCGGCGACGCCGAGCGCGTGCAACCACCGGCGTCGACTCACGCGTCCCGCATCGTGGAGTTCGGCAGCGTGTCGTGACATGGGTGTTCGTGTTATCGCCGCGACGCCGTGGGTGCGTTACAACCGTGGTGGACGGCGGATTCATGCAGCGGTCGTTCCGCGTCACCGGTCAGCTCCGGGCCCGCGTCACCGGTCAACTCCGGATTCGGGTCGAACGAACATCGGTAGGGCCGGCGGCGCGCGTCCCGCCGCAACGGATCGGACCCGGCGTCGACGACGAGACGGGACGCGGCTTGCGGCGTCGTGTCCGTGTCTTCGTGTTGTCTCTCGAACCGTGACATATAGGCACATACCGTCGGGGAGAAATATCGCTTGCGGTCGGCACACGCGGAGTCGGAGACGGCTGGCGCAGAAGATGGGACCGCCCGGATTCGAACCGGGGTCACGGGCACCCAAGGCCCGGAGTATACCACTAACCCACGGTCCCGCACTCCTACCTATCCGGATGACCGTGTAAAGCGTTTCGTTCCGGATCCTCGAAGCGTGTCGCGCCGGATCCTCGAAGCGTGTCGCGCCGGACCCCCGAGTCGTCGCCCGCGAGCAGCCCGTCAGCGACACCATCGGTGGTCGTCAGCGAGCTCGAACGCCGCGTGACGACCCGGCGTGTCTGACGTAAGAACTAATGTCCAATCGCGGCTGATGTGCGTATGGGCATTATGAGCAAGATCCTCGGCGGGGGAGCGAGCCGGTCGGTCGACGACTACGTCGAACTCGACATGGACGACTTCGCCGAGGCGAGCGCGGAGAGTGGTATGCAGGTACACATCGCGGAGATCGGCGACCAGAGCGACGTCATCCCGATCAAGGACGCGGTGTACGACGGTGACTTCGTCATCGCCGACATCACCCGCCACTCGACGTCGGACCGGACGATCGAACACATCATCGACGAGCTTCGCCAGGTCGCACAGGAGGTCGACGGCGACATCGTCCAGAAAGGTGACGACCAGATCGTCGTGACGCCGACGGGTGTCCGTATCTCCCGCCAGAAGCTCTCATAAGGGTTGCACTGCCGGAGTTGGCGACTACCACGGTTCGGCGATCCGCCCGGCTGCACCGACGGATCCCGAACCGTGCGATATATGCCCGTCACCGTTCCATGATCGGGTGAATGGACGAGCCGGTGCTGCTCACGGGCGCGGGCGGACGGGTGGGACAGGCCATCCTCCGCGGGATCGGCGACGAGTACGACTGGCGACTGCTCGACCGCGAGCCGATCCCGGCCGCAAAAGTCCCCGACGGCGTCACCGACGCGGACCGCTACGTTGCGGACATCACCGACGAGCGCGCCGTCAGAAACGCGATGGACGGCGTCGGCGCGGTGATTCACCTCGCAGGTGACCCCCGAAAGACCGCACCGTGGGACTCCGTGATCCGGAACAACATCGACGGCACGCAGGTCGTGATGCGCGCGGCCGCCGACGCCGGCGTCAGGAAGCTGGCGTTCGCCTCCTCGAACCACGCGGTCGGCGGCTACGAAACCGACGACCGGACGCCCGACATGTACCGCACGACGGACGAGTATCGGCTAGACGGCACCGAGCTCCCGCGCCCGGGAAACCTTTACGGCGTCTCGAAAGCGACCGGCGAGTTCCTCGGTCGATTCTATCACGACGAGCACGGCATGAGCGTCGTCTGCGTCCGGATCGGCAACCTCACCAAGGACCACCCACCACGGGAGTACGAGCGTGGACAGGCGATGTGGCTCTCCCATCGCGACTGCGCGCATCTGTTCGACCGCTGTCTGCAGGCGGAGTACGGCTTCGAGATCGTGTACGGGATCTCGGATAACGACCGCAAGTACTACGCTATCGACCGCGCACGCGACGTGCTCGGCTACGATCCCGCCGACAACTCCGCCGACTACACGTTCGAGGGCGTCCCGAAACAGGAGATCGACGACGGCGGATCCGACGACGGCGGATCCGACGACAGCGGATCCGACGACACGGGGTCAGTCGACGTGCCGACCGACGGTGCGTGAGCGACGAACACTCAAAACAGGTCGTCGACGTCCCGACGCTTCCTCGCCGCGCGCTCGACGTGGTCGCCGAGCCGGACGGCGACCTGTCGACGTGTATCGGGTTCGCGGAGGAACCCGAGCAGGAGCTCCGCGAACCGCGTGCGGCCGGTGCCGCGCTCCTCGCGAGCGAGCTCGACGGCCATCGCCACGACCTCGGGATCCACGACGTCGATCGCCTCGGCTAGCGCGGGAGCGGCCGCGAGCGTCGCCTCGAACTCCAGGTCCGCGAACCGGACGGCGGTCCCGTCGATCCGAAACGCGGGCGGTTCAAACGGCGCAGGACGACCGACCGACGCAGCTGCCTCGGACGTGTGTGTCCCGGCCCCGGACGCGTGCGTCCCGGCCTCGTCCGGCGTCGACGCATCCGCGATTCGCCGACACCAGCGCCGGAGCGGTTCGAGCTCGAGCGATCGGTGGCGGTCACCCAGGCCGTCGAGATAGGACACTGCGCCCTCCGCACAGCCGACCGCGCCGGAGCCGTTCCCGGTTCGGGCGTGATGTGTCGCGGCCGCGACCTGAATGAGCCCATGGAGCAGTCGCTCGTCGGCGGCTTCGGCACCGTCGGCGTCCCGGTCGAGCGGCAGCCACGCGGCCTCCCACGGTTCGTGGGCGGCGAGCCAGTACCCCTCGTTGAACAGTGCCGCCCCCGCACGGAGCGCAGCCTCGACCGACGGGTCGTCGCCGTCGGACTCGCCCGGCTCCGATCCGGAGTCAGTCATACTCCTCGTTGTCGACGCGGCGAGAAAAGCCCCCCGGGGGCGCTCACTCGACGCGTCCCGTCTCCAGCAGGTCGGTGAGCTCGTTGACGTTCTCGACGACGACGTCCGCGTTGACCGTCTCGAACGCGCGTCGCCCCTCGTCCCCGGTCAACCCGCCGGTAAGGACGCCGAGGCCGTAGTACACCCGGCTCGCGTCGGCGTCGTCCGCATGTCGGGCGGTCCGGACGTCGTCGAGGGTGTCGCCCGCGAACGCGATCCGGGTCGCGTCGAACCGCTCGGCGAGCGTCACGAGCGCGCGTGGATGGGGCTTCCCCTCCTCCCAGTCGTCCATCGTGAATCGGTGGTCGTCCGGCACGTCGAGTCCGGCCCGTTCCATGGCGATGTCGGCCTCCGCGGCCGGACGACCGGTCAGGATGCCGACGTCGAACCGGTCGACCAGCTCGTCGATCGTCGACTCGTCGATCAACACCGGCTCGTCGTGGATGTATCCGTCCGTCGCTATCGGCGGGGTCCCACCCTCCAGCTCGCGGTACAGCTCCTCGCCGAGGTACAGCGCCTGAAACACGTCGCGGAGTCGCGAGCGGTCCCACTGGTCACGAACCCGTGCTTGCGGGACGCTCGGGAGATCCGCGACGACGCGCTTTGCGGCGTCGAGCCCACCGCCCTCGGCGGCGATCCGGTCCGTAAACTCGTCGACGTCGACGTGGAGTCCCTCGCGACGGGCCAACACGTACAGCGCCGCGGCGTACGTCAGCTCCCAGTCGTTGTTGAAGCCGCCAGCGTTTTTGAACGCCTGTATCGCATCCCGGCGTATCGTCCGCCCGTACACGTGGTCGACGGACTCGATGATCGCTCGGCGATAGGAGTCCGCGACGTCGACCACCACCCCGTCGATGTCGAGAACGACTGCGTCGACCTGCATACACGGGTCGGCGACGCCGAACGGAAAGAGCGTTCCGGGTCGTCGTCGAGACACGGACCGGATACACAACCGGTCGGGGCGGATATCCGGCGACGCTAGGTGTCGATCCCGGTCGAAAGCGTCGACCGGATGTCGGCGTAGCTGGGATCCCGCGCCAGATTCGAGCGTCAGTCCACGTCCGTGCGACCCGGGCGTCGTCTCTCATCCTCGCGATCCCGAGCGGCGTACAGCGTCTCGGCTTCGATCTGCCGGCGTCGGACCGGAACGACGGGCGCTTCGAAGCCGAGCGTCGTGAACCAGCACGCCGCATCGAGCCGGTCCGCGAGACGGACCGCCGGTCGCTGGAGCTCGGCCGGAAGGTTCAGCGCGTACACGGCATCGATCCCCGCGCCGGGGGGAGCCTCCGCGTCGGGGGAAGCTTCCGCGTCGGGGGGAGCTCCCGGGTTACCGATATCGACCGGGAGCGAGGCGATCGGGTCGGCCGCGTCCGCGAGACGAACGACGTCGCCACGACACGTTCGATACGGTCGGTCCGCCGTCGACTCCGGCTCGACCGCCGCGTCGTCGATGTCGATGGCGATCACCTCGCAGCCGCGCGTTCCGAGCGCTCGTGCCACCGCCGGTCGGCGTCCGATGCCGACCTCGAGAAGACGGTCGAACGTTGCGAGCTCCGAGACGACGGCACGGTCCGACGGTGACATCACGGCGCGGGGTTTATGCGTTACGGGTTCAAAAACCGTTTCATGCTCGTGGACATCGTTCCCGTCGGGGAGGTTACCCCACGCGTGAAGCGTGAGGCCTCCGACGTGCTTCGGTCGGTGTATGACTGTGACGTCACGGTCCACGACGACCAGCCCGTACCCGAAACCGCCTACGACGAGGGGCGTGGGCAGTACCGGGCCGAGGAGCTCATCGAGACGGTGAGCCGGGTCGGCGGCGGCGAAAAGAACATCGGGATCACGCCGCGTGACCTGTACTACCGTCGTCGCAACTACGTGTTCGGGCTGGCGTACCTCAACGGAAGCGGGTCGGTGATATCGACCCATCGGCTCCAGACGTCCTCTGACGGCGGCATCTCCACGAAACCCTCCGTCGACGTGTTCGCCGACCGCGTGCGCAAGGAGGTCGTCCACGAGATCGGCCACACGCTCGGGCTGGAACACTGTGACAACTCGAAATGCGTCATGTCCTTTTCGCCGACGGTTCGCGAGGTCGACGTTAAAGAGGAGAACCTCTGTGGCTCCTGCTCGCGGCTGGTTCGGTGACGCCTCGTCGCGAAACGACTCGAACCGCCGGTAGAGGTAAACCCCGCCCGACCCATATCCACGAACATGGCCGCGAAGCCGGAGTTCCGTGATCGGTCCGACGTCGAGGTCGCCCTGCTCGACGCGTTGGTCGACCGCGGAGAGGAGGGGATGACGGTGCTGGAGCTTCGGGCGGCGGTCGATGCCGACATCGACGCCGTCGAGGAGGCGCTCGAATCCCTGAAAGCCGACTCGCTCATCACGGTCGAGCGCCACGACCGCGTCCGCGTGTACCCACACGACCGGGTCGTCCCCGATCCTGAGGCTGACGGCGGCCGGCCGGACCGAAGCATCATCGACGTTATCCGAGACCGTATCGGGCTGTGACCGCCACACTCCGACCGTATCGGGCTGTGACCGCCACACTCCGACCGTATCGGCCTCGTAGCGACCGAGCAACGCTGCACCCAAGACGACAAGCCCACGCCTCCCTCGGAGATCCCTGCCCGAGTGCGTTCGCAACGACTCGGAGCGTCCCGAGCCGAGTTCGTGCGCAACGACTCTGACCGACGCGTATCCAGCGACCTTTTGACGCTGCCGCGACTTCGTTCGGTATGACTCTCGTCTCCGACGCCCACTCGGACCACGGGGCGACGTACAGGGACCGCGGCGGCCGCGAGGTCGTCGACCACTACCGAAAACCCGAGCGCGTCGGGCGAGCGGTGCGGAACGTCGTGGGCGCGATCGAGATGGGGTACGGGATTCTCGCCGTCACCGGCGCTGACCGCGTCGAGTTCGTCGACAACGCCGTCTCCAACCGCGTGCCGGCCGAGGACGGACGGGGCGTGTACGCGCTCCTCCTCGACCCGCAGGGAGGCATCGAGACGGATATGTACGTGTACAACGCGGGCGAGCGACTGCTCGTCTTCTGTCCGCCCGAGCGCGCCGCCCCGGTCCTCGAGGACTGGTCGAGCAAGGTGTTCATCCAGGACGTCGAGATCCGCGACGCTAGCGAGGAGTTCGGCGTGTTCGGCGTCCACGGCCCCAAATCGACCGAGAAGGTCGCGTCCGTCCTCAACGGGGCGGGCGCACCCGAAACGCCGCTGTCGTTCGTCCGCGGATCGATGGTCGACGCCGGCGTGACCGTGGTCGCGACTGACGCACCCCTCGGCGAGGAGGGGTACGAGATCGTTTGTGCGGCGGCGGACGCCCCCGACGTGTTCGACACGCTGCTCAACCGTGGGCTCAACGCCGCCCCGTTCGGCTACCGGACGTGGGACGCGCTCTCCGCGGAGGCGGGCACACCCCTCTTCGAGTACGAACTCGACGGCACGGTGCCGAACGTCCTCGGGATCCGAAACGCACTCGACTTCGAGAAGGGGTGTTACGTCGGACAGGAGGTCGTCTCCCGCGTGGAAAACCAGGGGCGGCCGAGTCGGCGACTCGTCGGCCTCGAACTCGAGGGGCTCGGCGACGCAGTCGGCGACATCGACGGCGACGCCACCCCCGAGCGATACGATGAACTGCTCCCGGCTCCCGGGGCTGCCGTCTTCACGGGTGACGAGGCGGTCGGCGAGGTGACCCGGTCGGTCGTCGGCCCGACGGCCGGCGAGCCGATCGCGCTCGCACTCGTCTCGTTCGACGCCGGAATCGACGACTGTGCCGTTCGCGTCGACGGCGCGGAGACGGCTGCGCGCCGAGTCGATCTCCCGTTCGTCGAGGGGAGCGCTCGGTCGGACCGGCTACCGACGTACGACGCGGACGACTGACTTCGGCGGCACGCAGGGACCGTCCCGCGCCGGCCTACTCCTTCTTTAAGAAGATCCGGTAGAGCCCGTCGCCGGATTTCCACACCTTCGCGTCTGCAGCGTCGCCGACCGCCTTTGGGACGTTCTCCGTGCTCGGAACGTGGTCCGTCTCCTGAACAAGCCACTCGCCGGGATCGAGCCCCTGAATCGCCTTCTTCGCTTCGACCTGCGGATACGGACAGACCTCTCCGGTCATATCCTGCGTCTCCACAGCTCCCTCCAGCAGCGTCTCCGCCGTGTCGTCGTCAAGCTCGTCGGGAATCTCCACGACGTCTTCCCAGGATGCGTTCGACATGGACGGGAGGACGCTCTCCGGACCCCTTGTCGCGTCGGTCGGGACAGTATTCTCCCCTATCTCGGAGATGTATCCGGGCCGCACAACCGCTGAGACGCGGGAAGAATCGGTTTCGGTCTGTCGAGGAACCGCCGATTTCGTCGGAGTAATACGCACGCGCGCCGAGCCGTCACGTATGAACGACTTCGTCGTCGACGAAGCGACGATCTTCGAGACGCCGCTCGTCAAGCTCGAGTTGGATCTCTCGGTCGACGCCGACGTGTACGGCAAGGTCGAGTGGTTCAACCTGCACGACGCACCTTACGGTGGCGGGTCGGTGAAATCCCGGATCGCCAAGGAGATGCTCGACGGCGCGGAAGCGCGAGGCGAGCTTGACGGCGACGCCACCGTCATCGAGCCGACGTCGGGAAACACCGGCAGCGAGGTCGCTCGCCTCGCCGCGGCTCGCGGCTACGACGTGGAGATCGTCATGCCCGACAACGCCTCGGGGGGGAAGATCGACGCGGTGCGGGACGCGGGCGCGGAGATCCACTTCGTCGACGCCGATCGCGGCTACGACGCCGTTATCGAGCGTTGCGAGGCGCTCATCGCTACCGACCCCGACCGCTACTACCGACCGAACCAGTACGAGAACCCCGACAACCCGGGGGCTCACGAACGGACCACCGCCCCGGAGATCTGGGATGCGACCGACGGCGATGTCACCCACTTCGTCGCCGGCGTCGGCACCGGTGGCACGATCACCGGCACGGGCCGCGGGCTGACGGGGCTGTCCGACGGCGCGGTCGAGGTCGTCGGCTTCGAACCGGACGAGCCGCTCCACGCCATCGACGGGCTGAAGTTTCTCAAAACGGGCGACCACTACCACCCCGACACGTACGACGAGTCGGTGCTCGACCGCAAGGTGTACGTCTCGACGTCGACGGCGTACGACCGGGCGCGCGAGCTCCGCGACCGCTACGCCGACCGCGACCCCGCCGTCACGGACCCCGGGCAGCACGATTCGGAGACGATCGAGACCCGCCTCCGCGTGGACGGCCAGTTCGTCGTCGGCACCTCCTCGGGTGCCGGCGCGCAGGCGGTTCACCGGCTCGACGAAGCCGATCATCTCGACGACGACTCCGTCGTCGTGTTCATGCTGTGTGACCGCGGCGACAAGTACGCGGACATCCCGCTGTGGGAGGAGTATCTCGACGTCGAGTGAAGCGTGGGTGCAACAGACCGACGCTGTTTGCTCCAACCGATCTGCGGTGAATCAGCCGTCCGACTGGGCGTGTTCGTGATCGATCTCGGGCGTATATTGTGCAGTGTAAGATCGAGTGGATTCTTATAAAGGCGTACGCAGCGCTGCGAGGAGTGGTATATAAGTGAACGGTGGAGCAGAGACCGACTTGGAAGCCCCAGCCGCGACGGCTCGCGCGGCTCGCTGCGGTCCTCAGTCGCTCACTACGTTCGCTCCTTGCGGTCCTTACGTCGC
>OBKM01000705.1_pt1 | contig 15791 bp, 14 predicted proteins | sample 1519691 | NCBI WGS metagenome assembly OBKM01 (sample SAMEA37050418, study PRJEB22526) | metagenome | biome: saline pan; feature: lake; material: water | place: Egypt | collected 2015 | depth 0.5 m | reverse complement strand
GCCAGGTCATCGACAAGCGAGCGATCACCGAGGACATCCAGCGCGGCCTGTCCGGTCCGCCGGCGGTCACCTGGCAGCCCCGCTGGTCGGAGTTCTACGACGACTCCGAGGCCGTTGCCCACGGTCTCGATATCGACAACGACACCATCCGGGACGCCCGCCAGATGATCGACGACCTGGACGGATTCAGCATCGAGGAACAGTAGCCCGACGGTAGGGCCTGACCGTCCGATTCCTTTCCGGTCCGACGCTGTGCCGACAGATAGTTAAGCTACGACCGCTTCAGACGGAGTAACGACGACAACCGGTAACACATGAAATGGTACATTGCGAAGCGAGTTGCGTGGGCAGGTGTTGCCACACTGATCATTCTCACCATCGGGTTCATACTGATGGATGTGGTGCCCGACCAGAACCTCCAGCAGGTCGAGTTCCAGGCACAGCAGGACCCGGACGGTGACGCAGAGGAGGCGGTGCAGGCCTTCGAGGAACGCCAGGGCATCGCCGGACCGGCACACGAGCGGTACGTGAGCTTCCTCATCAACTTCTTCCAGGGTGACTGGGGATGGTCCGACCAGTACCAACAGCCCGTGACCGACACCGTGATCGAGACGTTACCGTACTCGATGATGTACGGCGTGCCGGCGATTATCGTCTCGACGGTACTCGGCCTGATAATCGGGCTCTACTCGGCGGTCAACCAGTACACGAAGACCGATTACGCGGCGACGTTTTTCGCGTTCTTCGGTCTTAGCATCCCCAACTGGTGGTTCGCGATCGTCTTGCTGGTCATCTTCGGCACGTTCCTGGGCTGGGTCGATATCGGGTTCAATCACCGGTTAGCCCAGGACGCAGAGGGGTCACTGACCTGGCTGGAGACGGTCGATACCGACGAGTCGTTCCATCCGGCGTTCATCGGCGAGGATGTCGAGGGTGAGACCTACGTCGGCATTCTCAGCCCGGCGAACCTCAAACAGCTCATCCTCCCGATGTTCGTGAGCATGACCGCCGGCGTCGCCGCGATGATGCGGTACGCCCGAACCGAGGCCCTGGAGTACGTCAACGCCGAGTTCGTCAAGACCGCAAAGTCGAAGGGTGTCAGCGACTGGCAGATCGTCGCCCGGCACATTCTCCGGCCGGCGGCGGTGCCGCTGTCGACGATTCTGGTCGGCCGGTTCCTCGGGCTGTTTCTCACCGGGTCGTACCTCATCGAGGTGGTGTTTGGCATCCCGGGACTCGGGCTGGCCTCGTTCGAGGCCATCATCGAACAGGACCAGGACCTCGTGCTCGCGACGCTGCTGGTCCCGACGTTTTTCGTCCTGGTCGGGAACCTGCTGCAGGACATCGCGTACGTCATTCTCGACCCGCGAATCAGCTACGGTGATCGCACATGACTCTCCCGAACACGACACACGAGGTGGTGAGTACGGATGCCCAGTGAGACAACCGACCAGCGGGACTCCGAAACGGAGGCGACGCCCGCGACAGACGGGGGTGCTCCCGGCGCGCGGTTCGAGGACATCGAGTGGAGCCAGATCGACTCCGTGAGTCGCAAGCGGCCCCTGAAGAGCAAGATCTGGGCTGTCGTCGTCGCGATCTGGGTGCTCGGGTTCGGGGGGAACCTGTTCGTCCGGTACATCATGGGTGACTCGGTTGTCGCCGACGCCCTCGGTCCGGTCGGGGAGGCGCTCGACCCGTCGGTTATCGATGCCGTGCCGTTGCTCGCACTCGAGGGCGGGTGGGTGTCGTTCCCGGTTCTCGGGGTCGTTGCCCTGCACGACTGGATGTGGTCGATCACGCTCGCCGGTTTCGTCTACTACGGGGTCGTCCCGCTGTACGAGAACCCGCGGATGACCCGGTACTACTGGCGGCGCTTCCGGAAGAACAAGGCGGCAGTCATCAGCGGCCTGTTCCTGGCGGTGATATTCATCATCGGAGTTATCGGCTCCCGCGTGACCGAACAGCCCCGCCCGGAAGCGGGGATGGACATGATTCCGCCGGTGTACGTCTCCATCGAGTCGTACATTCCTGGAACGCAGGCACGCGAACAGGAGGTCGTGGACTGTGGCGGTGGTGTCTGTACCGGCACCTGGGAGCACCCGCTGGGAACGACCACCTCCGGCGAGGATATCCTCATCGGCATCATCCACGGGATGGAGGTCAGTATGATGGTCGGGCTGACCGCGACGGCACTGAGTGTCGTCATCGCCGCCGCGCTCTCACTGTTTGCAGTCTACTACGGCGGGTGGTCAGACGAGATTATCTTCCGCTGGGTCGATATCCAGATCACCTTCCCCGCCTTCTTCCTGTACCTCCTGCTGGTGTACTCGCTCGGCGGGAGTCTGTTCTTGCTCATCCTGATCTTCGGGTTCATCCAGTGGGGTGGCGGTGCCCGGTTGATGCGCTCCGAGGCGCTCCAGCGCCGCGAGGAGCCGTACATCACCGCCTCGAAGGCAGCGGGTGCAAGCGCGCTCTGGACGATGCGTCGACATCTCCTGCCGAACATCTCGAACACGGTCATCACGTACGCCACGCTGTCGATTCCGTCGATCATCCTCGCGGAGGCGGCACTCTCGTTCCTCGGACTTGGCGACCCGACAATGATATCGTGGGGACAGATGATCACGGACGGGCAGGACGAGCTCTCGCGGGCCTGGTGGGTCTCGACCATCCCCGGTTTCTTCCTGTTTTTCACCGTGCTCGCGTTCAACTTCCTCGGCGACGCACTGCGTGACGCGATCGACCCGCGACACGAGGGGGCCGAGTGATGAGTGCCACAGAACCACTCCTCGATGTCGAGGACCTCCACGTCTACTTCCGGACCGACACCGGCGACGATGTCCGGGCTGTCGACGGCGTCTCGTTCCAGGTCCAGCCCGGGGAGACAACCGCGATTGTCGGCGAGAGCGGGTCCGGGAAGACAGTCACCAGCGAGGCGATCACCCAGCTGTTTCCGAGCCCGCCGGGCTACATTCCGGACGGGTCGATCGAACTCGACGGCGAGGAACTGGTCGGGGCCTCCGACGAGACGCTGCGCAAGATACGGGGTGGGAAGATCAGCCACATCTTCCAGAACCCGCAGGGCGCGCTCAACCCGGTCTACACGGTCGGGTGGCAGATCCGCGAGGCGATCGTGCTCCACCAGGATGTCTCGAAAAGCGAGGCCAACAAGCGGGCGGTCGAGTTGATGACACAGGTCGGCATCCCGGAGGCGTCCTCGCGGCTCGACGACTACCCACACGAGTTCTCCGGCGGGCAGAAACAGCGTGTCATCATCGCGATGGCACTGGCCTGTGAGCCGGACCTGCTCATCGCCGACGAGCCGACGACGGCACTCGATGTCACGATCCAGGCACAGATCCTGAACCTGATAAAGGACCTGCAGGAGGAACGGGACATGGCGGTGCTGTTTATCACCCACGACCTCGGTGTCGTCGCCGAGGTTGCCGACCGCGTTGTCGTGATGTACGCCGGCAAGGTGATGGAGCGTGGCTCGGTCACGGATGTCTTCGAGACGCCCGGACACCCGTACACGCGGGCGTTACTCGAGTGTCTGCCGGGCGAGGGTGGACTCGGTGGGATTCCGGGCCAGTTACCCGAGCCGACAGACCCACCCGACGGCTGTCGGTTCGCGGACCGGTGTCCACACGCCGTCGAGATGTGCACCGAGGGTGACCAGCCGGAGTTCCAGGCGGTTCGGGACGACCCCGACCACGCCGCCTCGTGTGTGCATTTCGCACCGACGATGGACCCGGGTGTCGTGCTCGACGGAACCGCGGAGGCGGTCACCGAGCGTGCAAAGACCGATGGCGGCAACAGTTCCGGTGACGGAACGGGGGAGACACGGTGAGTCGCTCCGCGCCGCTTTTCGAGGTCGAGGGGCTGGAGAAACACTACCCGATCAACCGCGGGCTGTTGAACAGCGAGGTTGGACGGGTCCGGGCCGTCGACGGTATCAGCTTCAGCGTCGACCGGGGTGAGACACTCGGTATCGTCGGAGAGTCCGGGTGTGGCAAGTCCACGGCAGCGTCGTCGATGATTCGCCTGGAGGAGCCGACCGGCGGTGAGGTGCGGTTCGACGGCGAGGATATCACCGAGTTCGACCAGGAGCGACTCCGCAGGTTCCGGCGCGAGGTCCAGATGATCTTTCAGGACCCCGATTCGAGTTTCAATCCGCGGATGAACATCGGCGACGCGGTCGCCGAACCGCTCGTGGTTCAGGGGCTCGACGACAAGCAGCGCCGCGAGGAGATCGTCGGCGACCTGCTCGAACGGGTCGGACTCTCCGCCGACGACATGGACCGGTTCCCACACGAGTTCTCCGGCGGGCAGAAACAGCGCATCGCGCTTGCACGTGCACTCACTGTCAACCCGAAGTTGCTCGTGGCCGACGAACCCGTGTCGGCACTCGATGTCTCTATCCAGTCGGAGATCCTCCGGCTCATCGACGAGTTCCAGGACGAGCTCGGGCTCGCGATCGTGATGATCAGCCACGACCTCGGTGTCGTCCGGGCGATCTGTGACCGCGTCGCGGTGATGTATCTCGGGGAGTTCGTCGAGGTGGGTCCGACGGAGGAGCTGTTCACCGACCCACAGCACCCGTACACGCGGGCGCTGCTGTCGGCGATTCCGACCCCGGACCCGGCCGACCGCGGACTCGGTGTCACCCTCACGGGTGACGTTCCCGAACCGTCGAACCCGCCCTCGGGCTGTCGGTTCCACACGCGCTGTCCGGAGGTCATCCCGCCGGAGGGGATCGACCTGCCACAGGACACCTGGCGGTCGGTGTTGCACCTCCGGAAGCAGGTGATTACCGGCTCGATCGACCTCGAGAGCATTGCCGAGGTCGGCGCGGTCGAGGCCGGCATGGAGTTCGACAGCATGGACGCGCTCGGGCCCGACGACATCGACGGGGACAGACTCGCCAGGTGGGTCCGCGAGGAGTACGACATCCCCGACAGCCTGGACGACGTGCGGGCGGAGTCGACACTCTCACAGGCGCTCGAGGAACTCGTCGCCGGAGAGCAGGACGCGGCCGCGGAGACGCTCACTGAACAGTTCGAGACTGTCTGCGAGCGGGAGAAACCGGCGTCTCGCTCTGTCGGCCCAGGGCACCGCGCATCCTGCCATCTGACAGATGAGACGATGCCCGGGAGTACCGATGTCGACAACGAGTACCGCGCGCAACTCTCCTCGCCGGAGAACAGTCGATGAGACCGAGTACACGACCACGTCACGGGGGCCACGGATGAGCGACCGAGAGGACGAGGCGGAGGACACGGAGGGGTGGGTTCCGGTCGAGGACCGTGCAGAAAGCCAGTCGGGTGAGACACTCGACCCGTTCGGCGGTGTCAACAACGAGGAGGAGGTCGACCCGCTCGACGACACCGAGGGTGACGACGACGCGCTGTACCCCTGGGCGACGGGTCGGGGGTCGACAAGCGGTGACGCCCCCTGGGTCGGCGGTGAACCGCCGGAGGAGGAGTTCGAACCGGAGTACGACGTGCCCGGATACGTCGAGATGGTGGGTCAATCCGGGGTGTATCTCGGCGTGGCCGCGCTCGTGCTCGCGATTGCCGGCGTCTCGCTCGCCTCGGTGAACGTGCAACCGTTTGCCAACATGGCGCTCGTGTTCAGTCTCGCTGCCATCCTCGTGGCGATGTTTCTGGGTTTGGTCTTCCAGATGTACATCAAGGCGGGGTCCTGATACTGGTTACTGCGACTGTGCACCGGGACGACCGCCCATCGTCGGGCGGTCGATACCGGACTGACCCGCAAGAATCAGTACGACTCACTCGACCATCGAACTCTGTCCGGGCGGGAGAAACTCCTGGATGCGGTCGGGGCTGGCGACCTTCCGAACGAACGTCTCGTCGGCAAAGCGGGTCTTGAACTCGCGGTAGAGTCGCTTCGCGATATCGTTCTGTGCATACTTGCCGGGTTCGACGGCGATTGCTGTCTCCGCACGCGCCTCGATTGGGTCGGGCGGCCCACCAACGACGCGGGTCTCGGGCTCACAGGTGATTCCCACCGCGACTCCGACCGGCACGTCCTCGAAGTAGGTGCGGTCGCCGCGGACGGCGAACCCACCCTTCTCCAGGTACTCGCCGCTCTCGGGTGTCTTCGACACCTGGTCGTGGGCAACGGCGTACGCGTCACCGGTGTACCGGCCCTCCTTCCAGACCGAGGCGTACGATACCGCGAACTGGGCGGCCTCCCGCAGTGACCGGTCGGGGATCTCGATATCCTCGCTGTAGGCCTCGCTCGGCCCGGTTGCTTTCAGCACCGTCACCGGGCCGCCGTGGGCCTGGGCGTGGAGAAAGCGGTCCCCGCGGTCGAGGTACTTGGCGACGATCTCCTCGTTCTGGTCGGCGTTCCGGCCGCCGATGACCAGGAAGTCGTCGCTCGTGTGGAACCACCGGAACTGCTCGTACCAGTGGTCGCTCGCCCGAACGGGCACCGACGAGCGGGCGAGCCAGTCGGTCACCTCCTCCTCCTCCTCGTCGTCATCGGCCTCACCTGTCTCCCACTGGTCGCGTCGCTCGCGTATCGCGGCCAGTTCCGACCGCGTCTCCGCGATGGCCGCCTCCGCGCCCGCCTTCTTCTCCTCGATCTGCTTTGCCTCCCGGTAGAGGCGGTCGGCGTTTTTCTCGACGCCGTCCCGCGCCCGGAGACTGACCGACCGGCCGTCGAGTGCGAGCGTGACCGTCCCCTCGCTCCCGTCGACCCCGTCGACGGCCGCCGCCGCGTCGATACCTCGCTCGGCACCCTCGTCGAACCGCGCCGCGATCTCCTCCCAGGAGTGACCCGCCTCGCGCGCCTCGCGAACGGTCGTGAGCACCTCGTCGACGAGGTCGTAGTTCGCGTACAGCGACTCCGCCTTCGCGCGCTCGCGCTCGGCCTGTTGCTCGAAGTTCTCGATCGCGCCCTCCTGTTGCTCGATAATGCGCTTGCAGCGCTCGATCTCGGCCTCGAACTCCGGTCGGTCTGTCCCGGCTGGCTCCTCGTCGTCGTCCCCGAGGTGGGTGTAGTAGTCGTCGAGCGCCACCCGGAAGAGGTCGAAGGCCTCGGCGGCGAGGTGGTCGTACTCGGTCATCGGAACCGGTGTCACGTCGACCCGCGGACCGTCGCTTTCCTCGCGGTAGACCCGCGGGTCGAGGTCACCGCCCCGGAGTCGCCGGCCGAGTTGCTCGACGGTCCCGTGCAGCGCCTCGACCGTCGTGGCGTTGGCCGCCGCCACGTCGAGTGTCTTCTCGACGCCAGCCCGCGTGCAGATCTCCTCGGCCCAGGTTCCCCCGAAGTTGAACCGGGTCGCGAGCGTCCGCACGATGTCGGCGTCGGACTCGGTCAGGCGAGCCTCGAAGGCCGCCCGGTCGGCCGCCAGCGGGTCGAACCGGGCGTCGGGAAACTCGTATCGCGCGCCGGGTGCGACCGTCCTCGATTTCAGCCGCACCGTCTCCAGGCAGTCGATCACCTCGCCGGTCGCATCCAGCACCGCCAGGTTGCCGTCACCGAACAGCTCGGCGACGAGTGTCGTGGTCGTCTCGCCGCGCTCGAAGGTCAACTGGAGAATGCGGTCGAACTCGAACTGCTCGACGCCGACCAGTTCCGCGCCCTCGATGCGATTTCGGAGCATCATCGCGAAGTTCGGCGGCCGCTCGGGGGCGTCGGGAACGTTGTCGGGGTCGGCCACGCGAACGTGTCTGTCCTCGCCCAGCGCGACGAGCAACTCGATGCGCCCGCGGTCGAAATCCCGCAGCTTCAGCCGCACCAGGTCGTCGGGATACAGGTAGGCCTTGTCGACGCGTGCACCCGCGAAATCCGCGAGTTCACCTGCAAGCGCCGCGAGGTCGACGCTCGTCAGTGCCCGCTTTGACTCCATGTCTCACCTTCCGGGACCGGCCCCAAAGGGGTGTCGCTCGCAAGTCAGCTCGGCAGGTCCCACGCCTCAGCCCCGGACGAGGTAGACGGACAGAAATCCGACGGCGAGCACGAGTGTCGGAATCTCGTAGGGCTGGTCGTGAAACGCCAAAATCGCCGCCGTCACGAACAGCATGCCGGCGAGTATCGCGTATCCGAGTGACCGGGTCGCGGGCGCGGATGTCTCGACCGGCTCCGTTCTGACGACGAGTTCCCCACGTTCGAGCTGGGAGAGCGTTCGGTCGAGTCGTGCGGGTGCACGCGCAAGCGCGGGAGCCGAGCGCCACACGTCCTCCTGGACGTCGTCCACGAGCGCTTCGACTTCCCCCTCGATGAGCCCCTCCTCGACCAGAAACGACCGGACGGCAGCCAGGAAGTTGAACTCCGGGTCGAGCTGTCGACAGACGCCCTCACCGACGGTCCCCACCCGAATCAACAGCATCACGTCCGGCGGAATGCGAAACGGGAACTCCCGGAGATTGCCGGTCAGGTCGGTGATGATGGTGCGCCAGGTCACCTCGGAGCGACCCTCGAGGTTCTCGATGACGAGTTCGAGCACGCGCGTGACTTCGACCCGGTCGACGTGAGGTTCGAGAACGTCGAGCGAGACCAGTGCATCGAACAACGCGTCAACGTCCTGTCGCACGAGGGCGCGATACATCTCGACGATATCCTCCTGTGTTGTCGGCGGGAGGCGCTCGCTCATCCCGAAGTCGAACAGCAACAGCCGACCGTCGTCGGTGACCGCCAGGTTGCCCGGATGCGGGTCGGCGTGAAACACGCCATCGACGAGCCCCATCCGCAGAAACACCGTCATGATTCTGTGTGCCATCTCGTCGGCCGTCACGTCGACACCATCGAACGCGTCGTCGTCGGTTACCTTGCGTCCGGTCCGGAACTCCATGGCCAGCACACGCTCGGAGGAGAGTTCATCGTAGGTGGCGGGAACCACGACCCGGTCGTCGTCAGCGAGGTTCGCCCGGATCTCGCTCATTATCTCGCCTTCGCGGGCGAAATCGAGTTCGTCGAGAATGACCGTCTCGAAGTCGTCGGCCAGGTTCTCTATCGAGTACTGCTGGCGTCTGTCGGCGACCAGCCCCACGAGCGGGAGCAGCGCCCGGATAACCCGGAGGTCGCGCTCGATAAGTGGCTTCAGTCCCGGCCGGCGCACCTTCAGGGCGATTCGCTCACCCTCGTACTCGACCGAGTACACGAACGCGAGTGACCCACCCGCGACCGGGTCGAGCGTCGACAGGTCGAGTTCGTCACCGAGTTCCGCCGTCACGACGGTCCGCGGGTCGCCGCCCACGCCTTCGGGAACCTCGTCCTGCAGTTTCTCGAACTCCTCGGCGTAGACGGGGGGCACGATATCCGGCCGGGTCGACAGCACCTGACCGACCTTGATGAACGCCGGGCCCAACTCGAGCATCGTCCCGCGCATCCGCTCGGCCCGCCGCCGATGTGTCTCCCGGTCGACCTGCCGGCCGGAACCGAACAGGAGCAGTCGCCGTCGGTCTCGCAGGAAGGCGATCGCGAAGGGGACGAACCGGATCACGACGAGCAGCAGGCGGCGATAGAATCCGGTCACGGTTCGTCACGTCTGTCTGCCGCTGTCGGTCGTCCGCTGTGATGCATACGCCGCCTTCGGACGGCGACGGTATATATCCGGGCTCTATTCCGGTTCGATACCGGTATCGCCGTCCTCGTCTGTCGTGGGAGAGGGACTCACCTGGTCGATGTCGACAGCGACTGGGGCACCGTCGAGTCGACCTGCCGTGTCGTTCCCGACGTCCAGCGCGAGGGGCTCACGACCGAAGCGTATTGACTCCTCATCGGGTACGCTAGTCGGTCAACTGTCTCACCGCCCCCGTGTTCGACTCCGGCGAGCCCTCGCGCCGACTCGTCGAGAAACCCGGATTTGCTCACACAGGAACCCCGGAACCACGTCCTCAGCGAGCGTACCGCGACCTGCATTATGGAGGAGAACTGACGAGCGGAGGAAGGAAGTCCTGCAGCGGGCGATTGAGTCGAGCCGTTGCAGACACACGGTGTCGGCATCAGGCTCCGGCGTGTGCGTAGACGAACGCACGGAGGAGTTTCGCCCCCAGCGTCGCCGCCTGGCCGTCGTCGCGGTCGTTCACCTCGACGATATCGAACCCGACACAGTGGGGAGCGACCGCACGCACGACATCGCGCATCGTCGCGGGGTCGAGGCCGAACGGTTCGGGGGTGCCGGTCCCCGGCGCGAACCCGGGGTCCGCGGCGTCGATATCGACGCTCAGGTACACCCGTCCGTCGAGAGTCGGCTCCCAGTCGCCAACCTCGTCGGGGGCGAGGACGGTCACCCGCTCGTCCTCGCGGGCACGCTCCCACTCGGGTTCGCTGCCCGAGCGCACCCCGAGCAGGACCACCTCGTCGGCGCGGTCGGCGACGTGATGGGAGACGGTGGCGTGGCTCAGCGGGTTGCCCGCGTACGACGCCCGGAGGTCGAGATGGGCGTCGAGACAGACGTACACGTCGGGGTCGAGCGCGCGCGCCGCCCCCACGGTGACCGTGTGTTCACCGCCGACGACGAGCGGGACGACCCCGTCACGGCGGTACTCGGCGAGCGTTCCCCGCAGGAACGCCAGGTACTCCGTGACGTCGTCGGTCGGGTGGATGTCGCCGTGGTCGTGGACCCCGAGGTCGGTGAAACACAGACCGGTCCGGCGGTCGTAATCCTCGAACGGTTCGGCCGCCTCGCGGACGCGACGCGGACCGAAGCGGGTCCCCGGCCGGAACGTCGTCGACCGGTCCAGCGGCGCACCGACGACCGCGTATCCGGCCTCTTCACGGGGTGTCCCCGTGCCGGGAAACATCAGACGATCTTGCGCTTGCCCTCGTGTTCGAGGAACTCTATCTCGTCGTCGGCCGACAGCTCCTCGTCACCGGCCCGCATCACGAACGTGTCGTAGGTGTCCAGATCCATCACCTGTATCTCGTCACCGCGAACGTCGACGACCTGGCCCTGCTTGCGCTCGATAATCGGCACCCAGACCTTCTGGTCGACCGGTTGCGACAGCGACCGCTTCTGCCCGTCGAAGACACCCTCCGCCTCGATGCGCGCCTTCGCGCTCCCGTGCTTGCCGGGCTTGGCCGTGCTGTAGGAATTTATCTCACAGGGAACGTCGTCGATATTGACGTAACTTCCCTCGTCGAGTTCTCGAACCTCGGTCTGCTGTCTCGCCATGTGTCGCCGTTGTCCACCTGTCAGTATAAACAGTTTGGATTGGCCCGGGCACGCTGGACACGCGTCCGCGGGCTCACCCGTCCTCGACGGGGACCTGGCTGTCGGCGTCGGACGCGTCGGTGCGCCTCGGGAGTCGCAACTCCAGCACCCCGCGGTCGACAGTCGCCGTTGCCGCCCGCGGGTTCGCGTCGGCCGGAAGCGGCACGGAGAGATCGAGAAAGAGGCCCCGCTCCTCGCGCTCGTAGCTGTACCCCTCCGGGACCGACTTCTCGCGCGCCGCCTCGACCCGTATCTCGCCGTCGAGGGAGAGTTCTATCGTCTCGCCGGTTGCGCCCGGCAGGTCGAGCACGAGCAGGTACGTGTCCGGGCGCTCGTGGAGGTCGGCGGATACGCCCTCGGGCAGGTCACCGAGGGCCTCGCGGAGTCTCGTCACACCACGGTATCGGGCCCGACGGGACAAAAGAACGGGGGTCCCGCTGGGTCACGCGTCGACGAGGTCCGTGAGCAGGGGAACCTGTCGGGCGGCGTCGACCCGACCGCCGAGGCGGTCGCGGTCGTGGCGCTCGACGTGGATGGCATCCAGTCCGGCGTTGTGGGCCGCCCCGACGTCCCGGGGGTCGTCACCGACCATCGCGCCGGCGTGGCCGTTGCCCGCGACGCCGAGGTCGTTCATCGCCAGCTCCAGCGGCCGGGGGTCTGGCTTCCAGCCGATCTCCTCGTCACAGCAGACGACGGTGTCGAACCAGTCCGCGATGTCGAGCGCCTCGAGTATCGGCTCCGTCAGAAACTCCTGGCAGTGGGTCACGAGTCCGACCGGCGTGTCGATATCGGTGACGAGTGTCGCGGCATCGGAGTAGATATGTGTCGCCGCGGCCCGCTTATCCGGGTCCTCGACCGCGTGGAACGTGTCCCAGAACGTCTCGGGGTCGAGGTCGTGCTCGTCGAAGACCGTCTCGCGGGTGCCGCCGAACCCGTACCAGAGCTGCTCGGCCTCGTGGGCGGTGAACGACACCCCGAGGCGGTCGCCGACCTCGCTGCCGATCTCGTGGATGTACGACACCTCGACGTCGACGACCGTGCCGTCGAGGTCGAGCAGCCAGAAATCGTACTCGTCTCTCATTCGGGGAGAGAGGTAGCGGTGCCGTCGACAAGTATCCACCGGTGTCTACCGGCCGGCTCGCTCGAACAGGTCGCGTGCGTGCTCGCTCGCGTCCCGCATCGCCGCGTCACGGTCGATCGTCAGCAGTTCGCGGTCGGCCATCAGCACCTGTCCGTCACAGACCGTGTGCCGGACGTCGCTCCCGCGGACGGCGTAGGCGAGGTGACTCACCAGGTCGTGACGCGGCGTGAGGTGTGGGGCATCGAGGTCGACAACCGCGAGGTCGGCGTTTGCGCCCGGCTCGATCCGGCCGCTGTCGAACCCGAGCAGTTCTGCCCCGGCCGCGGTCGCCATCTCGACGACCGCCGGGGCCGGCACCGCGCTCGCGTCACCGGCCGCCAGTTTCCCCAGGGTGGCGGCGTCGCGCATCTCGTCGAACATGTCGAGGTCGTTGTTCGACCCCGCGCCGTCGGTTCCCAGCGCGACGGTGACGCCGGCCTCGCGCAGCGCCCGGACGGGTGCCATCCCGCTCGCGAGTTTCATGTTCGACGCCGGGCAGTGGACGACCCCGGTCCCGCGCTCGGCGAGCAGGGCGCGCTCGCTCTCGTCGACGTGAACCCCGTGTGCGACGAACGTGTCCGGACCGAGCACGCCCAGGTTGTCTGCGTGCGCGAGCGGGCGCGTCTCGTGCTCGGCGACAATCGGGTCGACCTCGTCGGTCGTCTCGTTGGCGTGCAGGTGTATCGGCACCCCTGCCGCCCGGGCCTTCGGGACGTACTCCCGATAGAACTCGGCGTCGACGGTCGTCAGACTGTGGGGCGTGAACATCGTTTGCACCCGGCCGCCCGCGCGACCGTCGTGCTCGCGGGCAAACTCGAGTCCCGTCTCGAACTCCTCGCGGGCCTCGGGATCGGACTTGCCGGCCGTGATACAGCCGTGACCGAGCAACGCGCGGGTTCCCGACTCCGCGACCACGTCGGCCACCTCCGGCATGAAGAAGTACATATCAGCGAAGGCGGTCGTGCCCGAGCGGATCATCTCCGCGACGCCGAGTCGCGCGCCGGCCCGGACATCCCCGGCGGTGAGTTCCGCCTCGACCGGCCAGATATCCTCCCGGAGCCACGCGTCGAGGGGCTTGTCGTCGGCCGCGCCGCGAAACAGCGTCATCGCGACGTGGGTGTGGGCGTTGACCAGACCCGGGATGACGAGGCCGTCGGTCGCGTCGAGATGCTCGTCGGTGTCGGGGGCATCGCCGGGGTCGACGACAGCCTCGATTGTCCCAGCGTCCGTGTCGACCAGCACCTCCCCGCGTTCGACTGTCAGGTCCGGTAACAGTACCGCGCCGCCGGTGAGTGCGAGCGTGCCCATGTTCGAGGCAGGCCCCTCCGAGGTATAGCTGTTTGGGCCCCGGCCGGAAACGTTTAAGCCCGCGACAGCCCCCGTGGGAAGTATGAGCGTCGAGCTACCGTTCGCGCCGGTCGACGAGCTCATCCGGCGCAACGCTGGCGACCTCCGGGTGAGTTCAGGGGCGGCAGAGACACTCGCGGACAGGATACAGCGGGAGGGTGCAGGCCGGGCCGTGGTCGCGGCCGAGCGGGCCGCGGCCGACGGGCGCAAGACGCTGATGGCCGAGGACTTCGACGCCGAGCAGGTTCCCCCGCGAGATAGCGTCGCCCTGCCGATTGCGCCGGTCGACCGGGTCGCGCGGCTCGATATCGACGACCGGTACCGCGTCTCGATGGACGCCCGGGTCGCACTGGCGGCCCAGCTCGAGAGGTTCGCCGACGATGTCGCCGCCGTGGCGGCACTGCTCGCCCGACACGCCGGCAGGCGGACGGTCAAGGCCGAGGATATCGCGGCCTACGACGACCTGGAGCCGTACTTCTAGTGTCCGCGTGGCGTCGGGTCGAGATACCGCGCCAGGTCCGTCCCGAACGCGCCCACAAGATCCCCGACTGCGTCGCCGACGAGCAGGTCGTACCCCGTGGCGAGCGCGCGCTCGACGGCGGCACCGAGCGCAACATCCAACAGGGCGTCGCTGTCGAGAAAGGCCCGCGCGGTGGTGAACTCGCGGTCACGCTCGACGACGTAGCGGTCGCCGTCGACAAACGGACCGGCGGCGTCGCCGTCGGCGTAGGCCTCGTAGAACGACCGCGCGTGCTGGCGGACCGCGACCGGCGGCCCCTCGTGGCGCTCGACGGCCGGTCGCCGGGCGACGGAAAGCTCGACGAGCAGAACGACCGTCCGGCTCCCCTCGTCCTGGTCGACGCCGGGCGCGTGTGGCCGGGCGAACACGTCGCCACGGAACACCTCGAACCCACGGCGGTCGAGTTCCCCGGCCACGCCCGAGAGTGAGCGTCGCAGCTGCGGCCAGAGCTGGTCGTCGACGAGGTTGGGCACGTCGAACCGGAGGGCGACGGGTGTCGTCCCGCGGGCCGCGAACCGCTCGCGGACGGTCTCGGCGTCGAGTGGCTCTCGCCGGGGTGGCTCGAACAGCGTCTCGTCGGGGTTATCGAGAAGCACCCGCGCGTAGTGCTGGAAGCGGGCGAGATTCGACGCCGAGAGCACCGCCGCGACGTTCCGGTCGGGGTCTGTCGGGTCGACCACGACCAGCGGGTCGTCGAACTCCGTTGTCGCGTGGGCCTCTGGGTCGAGTTCGACCGGCGGGGTCCAGTCGGCCGCCGCCGTGACGAGTGGCCGAAAGCCACCGTGTTCGAGCACGAGCAACTCCGTCAGGTAGCCCGAGAAGCCCCGGGTGCGGAGGTCGCTCCCGTAGACGCCGATGCCGGTCAGGAACTGCTTCGTGACGCGCACGTCACTCGACAGGGCAGAGTCGAGTCGGGCCTGCACGTACCGGGTGTGAAACGGCGTCCGGTCGACCGACGAGCGGATCTCGGTCGCGTCATCGAGCGCGTAGCAGGGGACGACATCGACCTGGAAGCCGTCGAACTCGCCGACGACGTAGGGGTGTTCGGCGTACTCCTCGCGGCTCTCGGGGACGGTTGCGTGGCCGAGTTCGAGACCGTACTCGCGGAGCTGCTCGCGGTCGAGGTCGGGCGAGAACTGGAGAAACAGGTCGACATCGCGCTCGCCGGCGAGCCAGGTCTCGCGGGCGGTCGACCCGGCGAGCACCACGTCGACGGGGACCGGCAGGTCCGCGGCGGCCGCCTCGGCCCGGTCGGTCAGGCGCTCGACGACCGACGCCAGGGCGGTTCGCTCGTCGTCGTCGGGTTCCACCCGCTCGCGAACCCGCCGGACGACGGCGTCGAACTCGTCGCTCATACCTCTCGTTGCCCACAGGCCGGTGAAAGGGTATCGGTACGGAATCGCGGGCGGAAACGAAACGCCTATGAGACAGTTGCCACTACCCTGTCGTGCGTGCCGCCGTAGCTCAGATGGTAGAGCACCACGCTGTTAACGTGGTTGTCCCAGGTTCGAGTCCTGGCGGCGGCGTAAAATCGCTTTGCGATTTTCCGGCACGCGAGAATCGCTCCGCGATTCTCGGGACGGCGTGAATTCTCTGCGAGAATTCACGTGCAGTCA
>OBKM01000704.1_pt1 | contig 15805 bp, 17 predicted proteins | sample 1519691 | NCBI WGS metagenome assembly OBKM01 (sample SAMEA37050418, study PRJEB22526) | metagenome | biome: saline pan; feature: lake; material: water | place: Egypt | collected 2015 | depth 0.5 m | reverse complement strand
CCCGTGTCGATCGCTGCGGTATCCGTCGGCTGAGTCGAAACGCGACCGACGAACGGTTTTTTCGGGTACGAAGCGCTTTACCGCCCGCTGTCGGCTGTCCCGTCCGGGTCGCCGTCACCCCGTCCGCCCGAATCCCGAGTCGTGGATCCGATCCGCTTGTCTACCTCCCGCTGCAGGCGCTCGTCGACGGTTCCCGTGACCTCCTCTAAGACGCGTCGTTCGACCTCCGGTTGGACTTGCTGTTCGACCTCCTCGGCGACGGCGTCCTCGGCTTCGGCGGCGATCTCTTCCTCTAAAATCCGCTCGTACACGCTCATGTTCTCCCAGACCCGGAGGAAGTACCCGAGAACCAGTCCGCCCTGAAAGGCGGCGATACGGGCGTCCATACCGACGAAAAGCAGGTATCCGAATCCGGCGCTGAACGCCGTTCCGTACACGATATCGATGTAAAACTGTGTCTGTCTACCTCTGAATCGCATCGGTTTCGGGGAGGCGTTCGTGCTTGTGATTGATAAGTCAGGTGTCGAACGCCACGGCGGTGGAGTGGGCGACGGCGGCGACTACACGCTGACGCCTCATATCGGTCCGACCGACGCGAACACGAGGTACGATCCGACGGTGGCGAGGATCGGAACGACGTTCTGCATGAGAATGACCCGGATAGTCGTGCCGGGATCGAAGAGATCGGATCGGGGCGGCGTGTCGGTTGCAGCGGGCGATGTATCGGTCGGTTCGCCGGCGTCGGGGTCCCCGACCGTCGGTGCCGACCGGTCGGCGGAGAGTGATCCTACCGACATTCGGGGGGAGGCGTCGCCGCGAACGGCGTCCGCGATCGATACCTGTTTCCTCGAACGGCCCCATCCGAGGCCGACGATACAGACGGTCGCGATGATGACGAAACTCGCCGGGATACCGATCGCGGACAGCAGGATCGTGAGCAGCGAGCTCAACACGGCGACGGTTATCGCCGCCGTCAGCGGGAGGTCGGTGATATCGTTACCGAGCGTCTCCATCGTTCGTCTGGCGATCGTCACCGCGCCGACGGCCACGGCGGCCGAGCCGATCACGATCGCGGCGTCCATCCGCAAGGCCCCGCTGCCGACGAGCGGTGCGACCGCGTTCGCGATGTTCGACGTCCCGGAGCTGAACGCCATGACGCAGCCGATCGATACCACGACCCCGGTTCCGACGAGCTCCTGTCGGGTCGTGTTCGGGCCCGGCGAGAGGCGGGGGACGGTCCCGTCGCGATCGATAACGAGCACCGGCCCGTCGCTCCGTTCGATCGAGACGATCCGATCGAGCCGGTCGTAGTAGTAGCGGCCGATCATGACGGCGATCCAGAAGCCGATCACCGGTGCGAGGACCCACCACGCGAGGATCTCGGCGACGACCGCTGAATCGAGTTCCCCCCTGGCGAGCCCCAGCCCGGCGATCGCGCCCACAGCCGTCATCGACGTCGAGGACGGGGCGCCGGAGAGGTTTCCGACCAACAGCGCACCGCCGATGAAAAACAGGACGACGATACTCGCCGGCAGGGTGAATATCGCCGGGTCACGAACGAGTTCGGTTCCGAGCGTTTCGACCACCCGGCGGCCGATCGTGAACGCGCCGAGAAAGAAGAAACCGGACATCAGGACGCCCGCAGCGGTCTTCGTTATCACGCCGGCTCCGACGGCCGGGGCGAACGCCGGCCCCGTCGTTGCGCCGCCGATGTTGTACGCGACGAAGCAGGCGACGAGCACGCCCACAGCGAGGAGCGGATCGAACACGGTTTCTCGCAGATAGTAATCCATCAGGGTGTTAGAATTTAATGAACTCCTGGCGCATCCCGACGGGAGAGTTCGAAGCCGGGGCGACCCTACGTCTCCGAGCGGAACTCGAAGCGAGCCCCGCCGTCGCGTCCGTCGGTAACGGTGATATTCCAGTCGTGGGCGGTCGCGATCTGCTCGACGATCGCGAGGCCGAATCCGGTTCCCTCCTCGTCGGTGCTGAACCCACGATCGAGAACCCGCTCTCGCTCCGCCGGTGGGATTCCGGGGCCGTCGTCCTCGACGAAGAATCCCTCGACGAAATCCACGGGCCCGACCCGAACGGCAACGTCATCGCCGGCGTGCCCGATAGCGTTCCGAAACAGGTTCGAGAGGAGTTCTCTGAGCCGGTTCGGATCGGCAGCGACCGTCGTATCTTCGACCTGCAACTCAGCGGACGACGTTTTGACCTGTTCCCAGGCTTCGGTGGCGATAGCTTCGATCGAGACCGACTCCGGCTCCATGACTTGTTGACCCTGTTTGGCCATCGTGAGTAGCTCCTCGATGAGTAGCTCCATCCGGTCGACGACCTCCCGGGCGTCCTGACAGTGCCGCCGAACGACCCCCTCCCCATCGAGGGAGTCCTCGCCGGCGACGTCTTCGAGATCGTCCAGGTGGGCGTTCAAAAGCATGAGCGGGTTCCGGAGGTCGTGGGCGACCGAGTGGCCGTACTGTTCGAGCCGGTCGTTCTGTTCTTCGAGCTTCCGTTCGTACGTTTTGAGCTCCGTAACGTCCCGGTTGATGCCGACGTAGCCGGTGATCTCGCCGTCGGAATCGGTGATCGGAGCGATCGTCTGATCGACGACGTACTGCTCGCCGTTTTTCGCCTGGTTTATCACCTCGCCGTGCCAGGCCTCCCCGGCGGTGATCGTCCCCCACAGCTGTCGATAGAACTCCGGGTCGTGTGCGCCGGATTTGAGTATCGACGGCGTTCGCCCGATCGCTTCGGCCGCCGAGTAGCCGCTGATGTCCTCGAAGGCTTCGTTGACGTACTCGATTGTTCCGGCGGTGTCCGTGATGAGGACCGCGTGACCGGCGTGTTCGACGGCACTCCGGAACCGTTTGAGGGTCTGCTCGCGCCGCTTTCGGTCCGTGATATCGATGTTGATAGCGACGAATCGCTCGATATCACCGTCCGATCCCTCGACCGGAGCGATCGTCTGATCGGCGACGTATCGGTCGCCGTGTTTCGTCGTGTTGACGATCTCGTCGCGCCAGATCTCACCGGAGAGGATCGTTCCCCACAGCGACTCATAAAAGGTGGGGCCGTGTTCGCCGGACTTAAGAATACGCGGCGTCTGTCCGATCGCTTCCTCGGCCGTGTAGCCGGTCGTCCGCTCGAACGCCCGGTTGACGTACTCGATCCGGCCGTTCCGGTCGGTGAAATACACCGAGTGACCGGCGTGTTCGACGGCGTGGCGGAACGTCGAAAGCTCCGTTTCACGCGCTTTACGATTGGCGATGCTCCGGACGATACCGTCGGCGTACGTCCGTCCGTCGTCGGTTCGGGCCGCGGTTATCGAAACCCAGCGGTGATCGCCATCGAGGGTTTTCGCCGGAACCTCCATATCGCGGACGACACCGTCTGAGCTGAGCCGTTCGCGGAGCTCGTCCCGATCCGTCGGGTTCCGATACAGTTCGACCGCCTCGGTTCCGACCGGATCCTCGACGGAATCGGCCCGAAACAGCGACGCGAACGCCGGGTTCGCCGCGACGATTTCACCGTGTGGTTCCAGGATGCTCCGGTAGACACCGACCGGAAGCATCCCGACGTTCAGCGTCGGGTCGCCCCGGTTTCGGTGTTGGCGAACGGCGTTTTCGATACGGTTTGCAAGTAGTGTGTACGGAATCCGGCCGTTCTCTCGGCGTATGACCTCGGTTGCACCCGAATCGAGCGCGGCCCCGGCCCGATCGGTTCGGCCGGCATCGACGATGTATAGTATCGGGAGCGTCGCGTGGACTGCCCGGATTGACTGGAGGAATTCGAGCCCATCGGCTCCGGGAAGTTCGTCGTCGACGAGGACGCAGTCGAACGCCTCGTCGGCGAGGCGGTTGCGTCCGATTTCCGCGTTAGCCGCTGTGTCGGTGATGAATCGTCTCACGCCGCGCTCCGAGGACGTGGTCGCGAGATCGCCGGCAGCTATCTCGCTGCCGATAGAGAGAAGCGAAATCGGGAGGGGTTCACCGTCCATACGTATCTCAACTCACACGGGACATATTTGCCCTTCCAGTTATTCCCGCCGGTGGTGCGTGATCAGCAAGTATCTCCGGCGGCCTCTGTTGGATGCGACACGCGTTTCGACATCCCCCCGCGCCTTCAGGCCCGGGTGTTCCCAACGCTCTTTATAACAGTAGTAGCCCGACGAGCGCGACCGAGATCCACAGTATCTTCAGAGACGTGTTGACGATGATCACCTTCGTTCCGAACTCCGCGCCCCAGATGCCGTACTGGAAGGGGATCGACCGCTTGAACGTCGAGACGGTAAAGGAGACGATCCCGCCGATGAGCATGGCCGAGACGGCGGTTCGGGCGGTGAAGGTGCCGTCCTCGATGAACGGCGCAAGCGTCAACGCGCCGCTCGTCGTATCGAAGGCGTAGACGACGATGACGGGGACGGCGGCGCTCGGCAGCCCCGTCAGGGCCGCAAGCGGGTCGGCCGCCCCGCCGGTCAACGCTTCGAGATCGTAGTACGTCGTCGCGAGGACGACGAGCGTGTAGACGACGGCGAGCCGCGGCAGGATCTCCCAGGTCTTCTCGAGGCCGCCCCGGCCGGCCTCGAGCAGCTTTTCGCGAACCGCCCGGTCGTCGCCGCCGTCGGTCCGGGCGGTGGCGTCGACCTCCGACATCGCGTCGGGGTCGACGTTCCGCGAGGAGAGCAGGAAGGCACCGGCGAGGACGCCCGTGATCGTGATCGCAAGCGAGATGCCGGCCCTCGTGCCGACGTACAGGAGGCCGACCCGGAGCCCGAGGATCGGTATCAGAACCGGCGCATAGAAGGTGAAGATGTGCTGGACGAACCCGAAGAACGTGTTGATCGTGACGGCGACGAGCGTCGCCCGATCGTCCAAAAGCCCCGAATCGCGGTACTCGGCCAACATACCGTACCCCGCCGTCGTCGACGCGGCGGTCGTCAGGATTGCGCTCCCGACCTCGTCGGGGAGGTTCGCGGGGCCGGTCAGCGGCTTCGATAGCGCCGCGATATACTGTATCGCGCCGAAAGCGACGAGTACGTTCGCGAAGGCGACGCCGGCGGCGATGGCGACCGCGATGGTCGCGACTCGCGGCAGCACCTCGCCGAGAAGCAACGAGCCGACGGCGGGATCCATTCGCTTCGGCGTTGGACGGACGGAAACGAAACGGTTGCGCTTCAGGCGCTATTCCCGTCGAGGGTAAAACAGTCCGCTATCGGCGGGGGGACGCCGGTCACCGACCCAAAAGGGGCTGCGCCGTGGAGTCCGGCGGAACCACGCTCGTCGGCGGAAACCGTAGTTTGTATAGCTTTCGATGCACTCGGTAGAGCCAAATGACACGAGTAACCGTTATCGGGTGCGGCAACATGGGCGGGGCCTTTCTGAAGGGACTCGCCCGGCACGGGGAGTATCACCTGACTGCGATCGATCTCGATCCCGAAGCGCTCGAGTCGGTCGCGGCGTACGCCTCGGAGACGACGGACGACACCGCAGCGGCAGCCGCCTCGGACATCGTCGTGCTCGCGGTCAAGCCGGACATCGTGGCGGCCGTCCTCGAGGATCTGGATCTCGGCGCCGAACAGACGCTCATCACGCTTGCGGCGGGCGTCTCGCGGGCCTTCGTCGCCGACCGGACCGACGCCTCGGTCGTCCGGGTCATGCCGAACCTCGCCGCCGAGACCGGGGACATGGCGGCGGCGGTAACGAAGACGGGGGCCACCGACGAGGTCCGGGCGCTGCTGGATACCCTCGGGGAGTTCACCGAGATCGACGAGGGGCTGATGGACGTCTCGACCGCGGTCAACGGAAGCGGCCCCGCCTTCGCGTTCTATCTCATCGACGCGATGAAACAGGCCGGCATCGACGGCGGGCTCGACCCGGCGGGAGCCGAGACGCTCGCGGCACAGACGTTCAAAGGCGCGGCCGAGACGGTTCTCAGGGACGACCGGAGCGTCGACGAGTTGATCGACGCCGTCTGCTCGCCGAAGGGTACCACCATCGAAGGCATGGACGTGCTTTGGGACAGCAACGCCGACGAGGCGGTCCGGGCGGCCGTCGGCGCGGCCGAGAGGCGCTCGCGGGAACTGGCCGAGGCCTTCGAGGATGAGTGAGACCACGACTGTCGAGGCGATCGACGCCGGGATCATCGAGCGGGCGCGAAGACGCGCCGCCGAGGCCGGACGCATCGTCGTCAAAGCGGGGACGAACTCGCTGACCGACGAGGATTCACAGCTCGATCGCGTCAAACTCGATAAGCTGGTCGCGGACATCATGGACCTGCGCCGACGGGGGAAAGACGTCATCCTGATCTCCTCGGGAGCGGTCGGGGCCGGGATCGGACGGCTCGACCGGGAAACCGAGGACATAGAGGAGAGCCAGGCGCTGTCGACGGTCGGCCAGAGCCACCTGATGCGACATTACACCCAGAGCTTCGATCGCTACGACCAGAAGGTCGCCCAGATCCTCGTGACGGGCAAAGACCTCGACACCCCGGAACGGTTCCGGAACTTCACGAACACGGTCGAAACACTACTTGAGTGGGGCGTCGTCCCCATCATCAACGAAAACGACGCGGTGGCGACCGAGGAGCTCCGGATCGGGGACAACGATATGCTCTCGGCGTCGGTCGCGATCGGGCTCGACGTCGATCTGCTCGTGACGCTGACCGACGTCGACGGCGTCTACACCGGCAACCCGAAGCACGATCCGGACGCGGAGCTGATCGACGCCGTCGGGACGAACTACGACGCGGTCCAGCGACTCGTCGACGAGAGCACGACCGCGGCTTTCGGCGGTATCCGGACGAAAGTCGAGGGCGCCCACGACGTCAGCGAGTCCGGTGTCCCGGCGATCATCGCCGGTTCGGCCGATCCCGACGTACTGGAACGGATCGCCGCCGCGGAGTCGGTGGGGACGATATTCGTTCCGACCGAGGAGTAAGGGCGAGCCCGACACCGAATCCGACGATTGGCCGACAGGAAACCGATGACTGACGAACGCGACAGGAAACCGATGACTGACGAACGCGACAGGAAACCGATGACTGACGAACGCGACAGGAAACCGATGACTGACGAACGCGACAGGAAACCGAGAACGGACGCACACGACACGAAACCGATGACTGACGAACACGACACGGACACGCAGGTAACGGAGGCACAGCGCGCCGCGTTGCGGCTGGCGAACGTCGAGGAAGCCGACCGGAACGCGGCGCTCGCGTCGATCGCCGAGGCGATCCGCGATCGGAAAGCCGAGATCCTCGAAGCCAACGCCGAGGACGTCGCCGAGGCCGAAGCGATGCTCGAACGCGGCGAGTACACGCAGGCGCTCGTCGACCGGCTGAAGCTCGATGCGGCGAAGCTCGAGGACATCGCGTCGATGGTCGAAAGCGTCGCCGAACAGGACGATCCGCTCGGGGAGACGCTGTCGGCGCGGGAACTCGACGAGGACCTCGAGCTCTATCGGGTCGCCGTGCCCATCGGCGTCGTCGCGACGGTGTTCGAATCCCGCCCCGACGCCCTGGTACAGATCGCGGCGCTCGCGTTGAAATCCGGCAACGCCGTCATCCTCAAAGGCGGCAGCGAGGCGAGCGAGTCGAACCGGGTCCTTCATGGGATCATCCGGGAAGCGACCGACGGGCGCTTCGAGGAGATCCCGGAAGGCTGGGCGGGGCTGATCGAGGCCCACGAGGCGGTCGACCGGCTGTTGGAGCTCGACGACCAGGTCGATTTGGTGATGCCGCGGGGCTCCTCGGAGTTCGTCTCTTATATCCAGGACAACACCCAGATACCGGTGTTGGGCCACACGGAGGGCGTCTGTCACGTCTACGTCGACAGCGAGGCGGATCTCGGGATGGCCGAGGAGATCGCCTTCGACGCGAAGGTCCAGTACCCCGCGGTCTGTAACGCCGTCGAGACGCTGCTCGTCGACGACGCCGTCGCCGACGAGTTCCTGCCCGGCCTCGTCGAGCGCTACGAGGAGGCCGGCGTCGAGTTGCGCGGCGACGAACGGAGCCGCGAGATCGTCGACGTCGGGGCGGCCACCGCGGCGGACTGGCGGACCGAGTACGGCGACCTCGAGTTGTCGATCAAGGTCGTCGAGGGTGTCTACGAGGCGGTCGAACACATCAACGAGAACGGCTCGAAACACACCGAATCGATCGTCACGGAAGAGGCCGAAACCGCCGAGACGTTCATGACGGGGATCGACGCCGCGTCCGTCTTTCACAACGCTTCGACGCGGTTCGCTGACGGCTACCGGTACGGCCTCGGCGCGGAGGTCGGTATTTCGACCGGGAAGATCCACGCCCGCGGCCCGGTCGGGCTGGCGGGACTGACGACGTATAAATACTACCTCGAGGGCGACGGCCACCTCGTCGCGAGCTACGCCGGCGAGGACGCGATACCGTTCACTCACAGGGAGTTCGACGCCGCGTGGACGCCGGGACGGCGCTCGGAGTGAGGAAAGCGAGTGCGGCGTTCGGAGTGGAGACATCGGACGCGGCGTTCTGAGCTGGAGTGCTACGCTCGGTTTTATTTTATAAGGGCGAGCGGGTCGGTTCTCGATCGGAACTTTTTTCGGGAGAATGTGTTATAAATCGGGGAGAGAAGGGTCGAATAGAGTTATAAAATCGACCAAATCGGACAGAATCTGTATATACAAAATATGTATCGGCTACGACTGCCGGTACGCCCCAGTATTTATGTATTGGCGGATGGTAACGGTGGACATGCAGTTCTCCGACGAAATCGAGTTCGACAGTCGCGATAGGCGGGATATCTACGACCACATCGAGCGGACCGGGACCGTCGCCTACGAGGAGGCGTGTCGGGCGCTGGATATGAACCCCAACGCCTTCGGGCACCACGTCGCTGTCCTCCAGCGCGACGGGATCATCACCCGGACAGACGACGACGAACTCCGGATCGCCTTCGAGGGCGAAAGCGAGCGAACGTCGACCGACGAGGGGGTCGACGTGACGATCAGACAGGCTCAAGAGGACGACCTGCCGGGACTCGTGGGGGCGATCCGGGAGGCGTTGGCCGATCAGGTGTATATCGAGGGCGAGACGGTCGCGGACATCGTCGAGAGCGAGGACGTCCTGTTGCGCCACAACGAACTCGAAAAACGCGTGTTCTTCGTCGCGACGGTCCACGGCGACGTGATCGGGTGGATTCACGTCAACGCCCCCAAGGTCGAAAAACTCGCCCACACCGGGGAGTTGACCCTCGGCGTGGTCGAGACCTACCGGGGGAAGGAAATCGGGACCGAACTCCACGACAAAGGCGTCGACTGGGCGCTCGAAAACGGCTTCGAGAAGCTCTACAATAGCGTTCCCGCCTCGAACGAGGACGCAATCGAGTTCCTCGAACACCACGGCTGGGAAACCGAGGCCGTCCGGGAGCGACACTACAAGATCGACTCCGAGTACGTCGACGAGGTGATGCTATCGAAGACGCTTGCCTGATATACGGTCACAGGCGACGGCCGATACCGGCGATCGGTACCGGGGCCGGGGCGTTTTATTTATATTTTTTGTATGTCAGGGAGTATTCATACAGAACTTATATTATCAAACCATCTGTGGTCCCGACTGCTGGAGGCAGGCATGGTGATCGAAAACGACGAGCGGGGGATCGGGCCGGCCGAAAACCGTATCGGTACGGCTGATTATCGCGATGGGTCCCCTCGGGATCAACGAGGACGGGCGACGCCGTCGGGAGCGGGAAACATCGACGCGGCACTCGAGATTCGCTGATACATGAGAGAAACTGACACGACACTCGAAGAGACGATGGGGCGTACAGCCGATCCGGCGGAACCGAAGGGCGGAAGTGGCCCGCTGCTCGCGGGGAGGTGTCCGGTCCTGTGATCGTCGGTGTGCCAGCAGAGACGGATCCAGGGGAGACCCGCGTCGCGCTCGTTCCCCCGGTCGCTGAGGACCTCATCGAGGAGGGGTTCGACGTCTGTGTCCAGTCGGGGGCCGGCGAGGCCGCCGATTGGTCGGACGCGGACTACCGGGCGGTCGGTTGTGAGATCGCCGAGCGCCGCGAGGGGGTGTTCGAGCGCGCCGACATCATCGCCCACGTCAACGGACTCGGCGCCACGTCCGACGACGACATGGAACGGTACCGCGACGGACAGATGATCATCGGCTTGCTCGGGCCCTACGACCTCGACGGGGAGCTCGAGTCCCTCGCGGATCGCGGCGTCACCGCGTTCGCGTTGGAGTTGATGCCCCGGATCAGCCGGGCCCAGAGCATGGACGCGCTCACGACGATGTCGAGCATCGGCGGCTACAAATCGACCGTCGTCGCGGCCGAGCGCCTGCCGAAGATGTTCCCCTTACAGATGACCGCGGCGGGGACGGTCCAGCCCGCGGAAGTGTTCGTCATCGGGGCCGGCGTCGCCGGGCTGCAGGCCATCGCGACCGCCGAACGGCTCGGGGCCTCGGTCCGGGCGTACGACATCCGCCTCGAGGTCCGCGAGGAGGTCCAGAGCCTCGGTGCGGACTTCGTCGAACTCGATCTCGAAACCGAGGGCTCCGGCGACGAGGAGGGGTACGCCCGCGAGATGGACGAGGAGTTCCTCCGCCAACAGCGCAAGGAACTGACCCGCGTCGTCGGCGAGTCCGACGTCGTCATCACGACGGCCGCGATCCCCGGCAAACCCGCGCCGGAGCTCGTCACCGAGGAGATGGTCGACGGAATGGACGCCGGGTCGGTCATCGTCGATCTCTCGGCGGCGACGGGCGGTAACTGTGAGCTCACCGTCCCGGGCGAGACGATCGAACACGACGGCGTGGAGATCTACGGGCCGACAAACCTGCCGGCGACGGTCGCCCACCACGCGAGCCAGCTGTATTCGAACAACGTGCGGAACTTCATCCAGAACATGTTCGACGACGAGGAACGGACGCTCGATACGGACGACGAGATCGTCGACTCGACGAACCTCACCCGCGACGGCGAGGTTCGCTGGATCCATCCGGCAGAACGGGGCGATCCGGAGGCGGACGAGAACGGAGACGGGGACGACGGTCCCGACGAAACGGGCGACGACGAGACGACGGCGGGGACGGAGGTCGACACCGATGACTGATTTCATTACCAACCTGACGCTTTTCGTACTGGCAGCGTTTCTCGGCTATTCGGTCATCACGAAGATCCCGGCGACGTTGCACACGCCGTTGATGTCCGGGGCCAACGCCATCACGGGGATCACGCTCGTGGGCGCGGTCGTGGTCGCCGGATCGGGATCGACGACGTTCGCGACCGTACTGGGCTTTCTCGCGGTCGTCATGGCGACGATCAACGTCGTCGGCGGCTACATGGTGAGTCATTTCATGCTCGAGGACTTCCACGGCGGGGGGAGAAGCTGATGGTCGAAATACTCACGGAGTCGGTGCTCCGGCTCGTCTATCTGGTTTCGGCGATCCTGTTCATCCAGGGACTCCGCGATATGACACACCCCCGAACCGCGGTGCGGGGGAACCTCATCTCCTCGGCCGGGATGTTGATCGCCGTCGCAGTCACCATACTGTGGTTCGAGATCCTCTCGCCGGCCGTGTTGATCGGCGGCCTGGTCGTCGGCGGCCTCGTCGGGGCCGGGTTGGCGATCAAAGTCGAGATGACTCAGATGCCCCAGCTCGTCGGCGTGTTCAACGGCTTCGGCGGCGGGGCGTCGGCGCTCGTCGCCGGTGCCGAACTCGTCGAGTTCCAGACCAACACCGGGGGCGCCTTCCCCGTCGAGATGGCGGTCGCGGCGGCCGTGTCGGGGATCATCGGAGCCGTCACGCTGTTCGGCAGCATGATCGCCGCCGGGAAGCTCCACGGCGTGATGCGGGGCTCCGCGATCCGTTACAGCGGCGAACAGGTCGTCAAAGCCGTGCTTTTAGGGATCGCCGTACTCGCCGGGATCTATCTCATCGTCCAGCCGGAGTTCCTCTCGGCGCAGCTGCAGGGGGAGTTGGTGCCGGCGTACTGGGTGCTCATACTCGCCGCCTCCGCCCTCGGCGTGATGCTCGTCATCCCGATCGGCGGGGCCGACATGCCCGTCGTGATCGCGCTTTTGAACTCCTACTCCGGGCTGGCCGCGGCCGGGACGGGGTTCGTGTTGAACAACACCGCGTTGATCATCGCCGGCACGCTGGTCGGCGCGGCGGGGATGATCCTCACCGTCATCATGTGCGAGTCGATGAACCGGTCGCTCGCGAACGTCCTGTTCGGCGGCTTCGGCGAGGAGGCAAGCACAGAGGAAATGGACGACATCTACGAGGGGAACATCACCGAAACGTCGCCCGAGGAGCTGGAGATGCTGCTCGATACCGCCAGCCGCGTCGTCATCGTCCCCGGCTACGGGATGGCGGTCGCACAGGCCCAACACGCCGTTGCGGAACTCGCAGACCTGCTCGACGAGGACGGCATCGAAGTCGAGTTCGGCATCCACCCCGTCGCGGGACGGATGCCCGGCCACATGAACGTGCTGTTGGCCGAAGCCGACGTGCCCTACGACATGATGAAGGAACTCGAGGAGATCAACCCGACGTTCTCCCAGACCGATGTCGTCATCGTCACCGGGGCCAACGACGTCGTCAACCCACAGGCGAACGAGGAGGACGGCAGCCCGATCTCGGGGATGCCCGTCCTGAACGTCGGCGAGGCCGGCACCGTCGTCGTCAACAAACGGAGCTTAAGCCCCGGCTTCTCCGGCATCGCGAACCCGCTTTTCGCACAGGACAACACCTACATGTTGTTCGGCGACGGCAAGGAGACGATGCAGGGCGTCGTCAACGAGTACAAAGAGTAGCGGACGCCGCGCTGTTTTTTGCGATCCGAGGAACGGAGGACGCTACTCGAGTCCCTCGCCGAACCCGAACCGCGGCTTGACGTCGGTCACCTTGATCTCGACGGTGTCGCCCGGGTCGGTATCGGCGACGAAAAGCGTGTATCCGTCGACTTTCGCGATCCCGTCGCCCTCGCGACCGACGTCCTCGATCTCGACCTCGAGGCGGTCACCCTCCCGGACCGGCGCGGTCAGCCGCCCCTTCGCGACCATGTACAGCTCCGAGGAGGAATCCCGCGAGGCGTCGGGGTGGATCGTCCGGACGTACTCGAACTCCCGGTCGATGTCGGCCCGCAGCTCGTCGGTGTCAGGGCCCTCGAACACCTTCGCGACGAAGTCGCCGCCGGGGGCGAGCAACTCGAGTGCCGTCTCGAAGGCCGTTCGGGCGAGATACACCGATCGGGCGTGATCCAGCGAGTACTCGCCGGTCATGTTCGGAGCCATATCCGAAACGACGACGTCGGCCTCGCCGACCGCATCGACGATCCGATCGCGGGTGTCGTCTTCGGTCATGTCGCCCCGGATCGTCTCGACGCCGTCGATCGGTTTGATGCGCTGGAGATCGACGCCGACGACGGTCCCGCCTTCGCCCGCGAGTTCGCTCGCGACCTGCAGCCACCCACCGGGTGCGGCGCCTAAGTCGACGACGGTGTCACCATCGCTTATCAGGCCCGCGTCCTCGTCGAGCTGTTTGAGCTTGTAGGCCGCCCGCGAGCGGTAGCCCTGCTGTTTGGCCCGGTTGTAGTAGTCGTCCTTTCGTGTCATGAATACGTCTCCGGGATTCGTAACGTGTTCACGAGGGTCGGCGAATCCGCGTTCATACGAGAGGAGACGTTGTCGACCCTGAAAGGTACATCGGATGGTGTTGATAGCGCGTCGACCCCTCCGGCCGTGAAATTTCTCAGACGGGTTCGCTGGCTCGTCTGTCCCACCGAAACACTATTGTCTCGCTGAACGGAACACGTAACGTATGACGAGACAAACGGCGGTGACCGACGAGACGAAGCAAGCCACGATCGAGCTTCCGATACCGACCCCGGATCCCGATTTGTTCCGCCACACGGCAACTGACGACCTGCTCCGGCTGTTACTCGACAATCCGTACGAGCAGTTCACGATTCGCGAGCTGGGGCGACTTACCGACAACGCGGCCCAGTCAGTCAAGCGGGCCGTTGACGTCCTCGAAGCCAATAACATCGTCGTGGTCGAGAGCGAGGGGAATCGTCGACTCGTCACCATCAACCGAACTCGCGTGACGAAGCCCGACGATCCAGTCCTTCGCATTCCCCAGCCGGAGTACCATCCACCAGTCCGTGCTGCACTCGACCAAATCCGTGACGAGCTCGGAGACGTGGAGGGCGTCCTCGTGTTCGGGAGCGTCGCCCGAGGCCGTGCCGACCGCCAGAGCGACATCGACCTCTGGATACTAGCCGGTGACCGCGTTGAGCAGCATCGCGCCAATGAGGTCGCGAAAGAACTCGGAGAAAAGCGGTTCGACGGCGACCGCTACGAGTTTCAGATCCTCGTCGAGACGCCGGAGTCGGCACGTGGCCACGGTGACCGGCTTCGAAAGATCTTCGCCGACGCGATAACGCTCGTGGATAGCGACACCCTCAGCGAGCTCAAGCGCGAGGTGATGGGTGATGCCTGACGAACCCGATGATCTCGTCGGTGCAGTCGCACACGCCGAGGACGCCTTCACCGGCCAACTGGGTCGTCCCGACTACGAGGACGGACTCGACCCGAATGCTCACGATCCCAACGTGATCCAACTTCGGAAGGCGTGTCGCCTCCTCGACGCGTGCCGTCTGCTCCGCAAGCACGACGGGTACCATACGAGCGTCATCGAAATGTCGTTCGCTGCCATCGAGCGCACTCTCGAGTTCTACGCGCTCACCGCGTCGAACGATACGATCGACGACTTCCGCGAGGGACACGACCGGGCGTACGACCGCGGTGCCGATCTCCATCTCGTCGCTGATGAAACTGCGCGGCGGATGAAACAACTCTAAACAGTTACCACGCGCATCCCGGAGGACGACGAGGAGGCACTCGCCGAACTCGAGGAAGCGATGAGCGCCGACCGGTCGGAGGTACTTCGCCGTCTGATCCGACAGAGCCTCTCCGAGTGGCGCAAAGAGCGGGCACTCGAGCAGTTTCGCGAACACCGCATCACGTTGCGGAAAGCAGCGGAGATGGCGGAGGTCCCGTACGTCGAGATGTTGACCCTCGCCTCCGAGGAGGGGATCAACGTGGGATACACGACGGACGATCTGGAACGCGACCTCGACCGGATCTGATGGTCGTCGTCGATTCCTCCGCGCTGATTCCGCTGGCGTGGATCGGCCGACTCGATCTCGTCTCGAGCGCCTTTGATGAGGTTCAAACAGCACAAGAAGTTCGGGAGGAAGTCCTCACCGGAGGGAAGCGCGGTACCGCGACGCTCGATGAGTTTCTGACGGACGTAGCCGTTCACGGAACGCCGGATACAGCCGACGAAGTGGCGGCGATGGAGGGAATCGCGGTGGCCGACGCGTCGGTGATCCTGCTAGCAGAGGCTGACGAGGAGATCCTTCTCGCTAACGACAGAGGACTGATTGAGGTTGCCCGCAGTCACGGCGTCGAGTGCTTCTGGGTGACGACGCTGTTGCGTGAAGTACCACGGGCGCGGTGGCCCGTGGCTTCGCCGTGGTCTCTGGCATGAAGCCAGCGGAACGACCGATGGCGAATTTAATTCCGCCCGCGCTCGTCCCCGAGAGGGACTCGCGTGGAACCGGTAACACCCGAACACACCGGAACTGCCACCGCAACAGAGGTCGTCTGTTGCAGCCGTGGCGGGTGTATCCGTGGGCGTCCGCCCCTTCACGAGGGCGCGACACAGGCCCGGCGTCGTTCGAAAATCTTCGATTTTCGTGATCACGAAAGACGCAGTCTTTCGGACGACACCGCGTCTTATCCCG
>OBKM01000703.1_pt1 | contig 15808 bp, 12 predicted proteins | sample 1519691 | NCBI WGS metagenome assembly OBKM01 (sample SAMEA37050418, study PRJEB22526) | metagenome | biome: saline pan; feature: lake; material: water | place: Egypt | collected 2015 | depth 0.5 m | reverse complement strand
GCCTGGGCATGTACAAAACACAAAACATAATATATTTTATAACATGAATGGAAAGCGGCCTCAAGTCGTGGTTCGGGCGTTCGATCCCCCCACATATCTGTTTGTATAGATACACGAAACGAAGGTATAAAGTCTCAGCAACTCCATTGCGATAAAGACGCGGGAAGGTATGTGATACCAACAAACAGTGTAGGTATATACAATGAACCGACAGAACACAGCGGACAACCGGATACGACCGATAGCCGACACCAGTATGCGCACCGATCGAAACCACAACACCGGACGAACAGGAGGGGTACAACATGGCTAACGACGACGAGGACGGCTTCGGCGGCGGCGGATTACAAGTGGATCTGTTCCACGCGGACACGGACCGCGAACCCGGCGACACGAACTGGCAGGGGTTCGGGTTCGACGTACATCCGCAGGTGTTTTTCATCTCCGCGGCGGTCATAATCGGCTTCATCGCGTTCTCGTTGCTGTTTCAGGACGCTGCCGCGGCCGCGTACGACACGGCCTTTACGGGCGTGACGAGCAACTTCGGGTGGTTCTTCATCCTCGGTGCGAACTTCTTTATCATCTTCATGGTGTATCTCGCGTTGAGCAAGTTCGGCAAGATCAGACTCGGCGGCGTCGACGCCGACAAGGAGTTCAGCGATATCTCTTGGATCGCGATGCTCTTCAGCGCCGGCATGGGCATCGGGCTCATGTTCTTCGGCGTCGGCGAACCGATCTGGCACCTCGAGTTCCCGCATCTCGGTGCGGAGGCCGGGACCGCGGGCGCGGCCGAGGTCGCGATGGCGGTGTCGCTCTTCCATTGGGGGTTCCACCCGTGGGCGATATACGCCCTCGTCGGGCTCTCGCTCGCCTTCTTCTCGTTCAACCGCGGCCTGCCGTTGACCTTCCGGTCGATCTTCTGGCCGGTTCTCGGCGAGCGGATCTACGGGTGGCCCGGTCACCTCATCGACATCCTGACCGTGTTCGCGACGCTTTTCGGCCTGACAACCTCGCTCGGCCTGGGGGCGCTACAGATCAACGCCGGGCTGAATTTCGTCGGTTCGAGCGTCGGAGCCGTGCCGGCGATCCCGCAGGCGACGACGATACAGGTCGCGGTGATCGCGCTGATTACGCTTGTCGCGATCATCTCGGTGGCCGCCGGCCTCGACGCCGGCGTTCGGCGCCTCAGTAACCTCAACCTCTTTTTGGTGCTCCTGTTGTTCGCGTCGGTGGTCGTGCTCGGCCCGACGGTCTTCATCCTCGGTATGCTTCCACAGGGCATCGGCGCGTACCTCGGGAACTTCTTCAACCTCTCGTTTTACGCGGGCGCGGTCGGCGCCGGATCGGCGTACGCCTACGACGGGTTCACCGGCGATTGGACGATATTCTACTGGGCCTGGTGGATCGCGTGGTCGCCGTTCGTCGGCATGTTCATCGCCCGGATCTCGAAGGGCCGTACCGTCCGCGAGTTCATCGCCGGCGTGCTCGTCCTGCCGGTGATCTTCTCGTTCGGTTGGTTCGCGGCGATGGGCGGCACCGCGCTTAACTTCGAGCTCACCGAGGCGACCGCGGGCACCATCTCCGGCCCGATGATCGAGGACGGCGGCGGCACCGAGGTCGCCATGTTCGCGATGTTCGACGCGATGCCGGGGACGCTCATCCTCTCGGTGCTCGCGATCGTGCTCGTGACCACCTTCTTCATCACGTCCTCCGACTCCGGCTCGCTCGTCATCGATCACCTGACTTCGGGCGGCAAACACGACGCCCCCGTCACGATGCGGATCTTTTGGGCGGGAGCGGAGGGTGTCGTCGCCTCGACGCTCCTCGTCGCGGGCGGTGCTCAGGCGCTCAACGCTCTGCAGGCGGCAGCCATCACGACCGGGCTGCCCTTCGCGTTCGTCCTCACGTTCATGACGTACGCGATATACAAGGGCTTACAAAACGAGTACGAAGTCCTCGAATCGGAGGCGTTCCAGGACCGCGTCGAGCGGATGGCCGAGGACGGCGAGATCGTCGTCGATACCGGGGATGGCGAGGTCGTAACGGACATCTCCGGGGGCAGCAGCGCGGGGGAATCCGACGACTGACACCCTCGCCGACACGGATCCGATACCTGCCGGCACGGACCCGGCGTGTCTTTCTATTTCATCGCTCACACGGATCATCGTCGCCCGTTTTCTCATCGACTGGCGGTACGTTCGTCGCGTCCGTGTCGTACCCGAGCCACAGACACAGTACCACGGAGACGAACAGGAGAGAGACCGGAAAAAGCGTCGCGACGGCCAGTATGTGAACCGGCGAGAGGGCATCCAACCGGAACGACCCCGACGACGGCTGCCCACCTGAATCCGCACTCGAACGTCCTGTCGGCGAGCGGTCCGGGGGTTCCGCTCGACATCACGCCCTGTGCGTAGGCGGTGTGAACGAGAAGACGTTACGGACGCTCACTTCTCGTAGTCGTGTTGAAACTCCCAGTGGTACTGACACTCCGTACAGGACGCCCACTCGGGGACGTCCATCATCTCCGGGTGACGGATACCGTACGCGAGGTCCTGTTGACATTCGGGACAGATGAGCCCCTTGAGCGACATCGTCTCGAACTCCTCGGGGGCTCGCTGGAAGCCGCAGGTCGGACAGTCAATAAAATCGTTGGCGAACTCGTGGACGAACGTCTCACTACACTCCGGGCACCCGAGCGCCGCCGGTGGGCGGTTCGGCCAGCCAACGTCACCGACGTTGAACGTGCTATGTGCCTGGGGGACTGCGAGGGTGAAGTTCTCCGGCCCCTCCTTCTCCCAGGGCGGGTCCACGATGTACATCGCGTACCGCTTCAACCGCTCCAACATCGAACATGTGTTCGATCCACACAGATATAAGACCGCGGGTTGGAGCAGGCGGGGCCGTGCCGGGCGGGTGTGTCGGTCGGGAGCGTGGTTCGGGGCGGTGCGATCAGTAGTATTTCCACTCGTCGTCGTCGTGTCCCTCGCTGACGCCCTCGTCGGCTTTTTCCGGGGCAACGTCTTCGGGATCCGGTACCCCATCACCCCTCGTCGACCGATACGCGAACACCCCGAGAGAGACCATCACTCCGACGAGGAGCAACGCCCCCGCGATCAACGCCAGGGTGAACGCCATCCCGAAGAGGCCCGACGGAAGCTGCAGGAAGGCGGGATCCATACGAGACGGTAGTTCCTACACAGGTATTAGTATTTCCGACCCGTCGGATGAGGCGCGTCCGACTGTCCGAACCCGCGACCGGCCCCCGGCTCTCCGGCGAGGCTCACCGGTTCGCGGGACCGGTGACCGTCACGGGAACCCCGGACATCCGCATGACTTTCTCGGCGGTGCTGCCGAGGTACTTGCCGATCGATCCGCGGCCCTGTTTTCCCATGACGATGTGGTCGATATCGTGGTCCTCCGCGTAGTCGACGATCTCCGCCGGGATCCGCCCGGTTTTGATCGCGCCACTCCCGTCGAGACCGGCTTCGGCCGCCCGCTCGACGACATCGGTCACGACACCCTCGCCGTACTCCTCGTACTCCTGCATGTCGTCGTCACTGATCCCGGCCGTCAGTATGTAGCTCGCCGCGGTTTCGATGACGTACAGCGCGTGTACCTCCGCATCGTACGCGTCGGCCATTTCGAGCCCCAGTTCGACGCCACGCTCCGCCTCCTTGCTTCCGTCCGTCGGAACGAGAACACGTTTGCTCATTTTATGATCGTCCGATACACTGTTTTCCCCTACAAATAAAATAATTTTTGATATTACGGAGCAGTGATATTTTACTGACGGGAGATCACGAAACCGCCGCCAGTGAGGCTCAAACGCGGTCTTCGAACGTGTGCGATAGGAAACTCATCTGTTTGTCTCCCATACATATATCGCAAACGCCGTAAACAGAAACAGTGTCCCCGAGGCGACGTGACGACCCATCGAAAGCAACACGACTGCGGCGGCGGCCAACGCGACGGCGAGCAGCGCGACGAGCGTCGTTTTCGCGTTCCTCATCTGGCTTCGGTGCGTATGTTGTTCACGCTCACTCGGTGTGGCCGTCCGTGGTCACGTTGACGACATCCACCTCGTAACCGCGGTCGCTGATGTCCGCGACGATGTTGTCGGCGTGTTCGGCCCCGGCCGTCTCGACTTTGAACACGAGATACGCCTCCCCGACGTCGAGGTCCTCGACGGACCGATCGTGTCTGACGTCGTGGATGTTCGCCTTGCGGTCGGCGATGATGCCCGAGACTTCCTCCATCACGCCCGGTTGATCGTCGATGCGTACCCTGAGCCGGATGAACTGCTGTCGCGCGGCGAGGGCGTGGGCCAACACGGTCTGTAGCTGTGTCATGTCCAGGTTCCCCCCACAAAGCAGCGGCATGACGGTTTCGTCGCTGACATCGAGATCGTCGGAGAGGATCGCGGCGACGGAGGCGGCTCCCGATCCCTCGACGACCTGTTTTGCCCGCTCCATGAGAAGCAAGATCGCCTTTGCGATCTCCGTGTCGGTGACTGTGAGAACCTCGTCGACGTTCCGCTTGATGATCTCGAAGGTCGTGTCCGAAATGCTGCCCGTGGCGATACCGTCCGCGATAGTGTCGACCTCCTCGAGGGGGACCGGGAAGCCCTTATCGATGCTCTTGTGAACCGTCTCGGCGCCGCTCGCCTGGACGCCGACGACCCGCGTTTCCGGCGAGAGATGTTTGATAGCCGTCGAGATACCGCTTATCAGGCCGCCGCCGCCGATCGGCACGACGACGGTATCGACGTCCGGGTTGTCGTGATACATCTCCATGCCGAGCGTGCCCTGGCCGGCGATGATGTCGGTGTCGTCGTACGCGTGCACGAACTCCGCGTCACCGCCCTCGGCGACCGACTGTGCGTGTGCCATCGTCTCCTGGAAGTCGCGGCCGACGAGCTCGACGGTCGCGCCGTACCCCCTCGTCGCGTCGATCTTCGCCTGCGGGGCGTTTTCCGGCATAAAAACGGTCGATTCCGCACCGCATTTACTCGCCGCGAGGGCGACCCCCTGGGCGTGGTTCCCGGCGCTGGCGGCGATAAACGACTCGATCCCGTCCTCGACGTCCTGTGAGATCTTGTTGTACGCACCCCGTGTTTTGAACGAGCCGGTCCACTGGAGATGCTCCATCTTCAAGTGCACCTCGCCGCCGACGAACTCGTCGAGCGAGGAGCTCCGCTCGACCGGCGTCCCCTTGACCACCGTCTCGTCGTCGAGGCGCTCACGCGCCCGCTCGATGTCCGCGTACGTGACCGCGGGCCCGCTCTGTTCCGCGTCGCTCATGGGCTCCCCCGCGCCGATGGGATCGGAGGGCCGGCCGGCGTCCGTTCGGCAGGCTGTGTCGTGTGCATTTGTTATCTCGGCTCCCCGTTCATCGGATGATCTTCTCCCGGCCGGGATCGAAGAGCGGTTCGTCGCGGACGGTCGCGTCGTACGTCTCGCCCTCACACCGGATCTGCACCTCGGTTCCGGCCTCGGCGTACTCGGCCGGGACGTAGGTGTACGCGATCGACTCGCCGACGGTGTAGCCGTACTCGCCGTCCTGGACGTAGCCGATCGTCTCGCCGTTCTTTTCGACCGGCCGACCGCCCAGCATGATATCCGCCGACCCATCGAGCGTCACCGGCGTGATTTCGCTGTCGATCCCGTCCGCCCGCGCCGATTCGAGCGCCTCCTTGCCGATGAACTCGGTGTCCATATCGACCGCGAAGGGGAGTCCGGCCTCGAACGGGTTCGAATCGGTGTCGATGTCGGTCCCCCACAGCCGAAAGCCCTTTTCGAGCCGCATCGAGTTGAGCGCACCGGCACCCATCGGTCGCACGTCGAGATCCCGCCCGGCCTCCCACAGCGTCTCCCAGAGGCGCTGGCCGTACTCGGTCGGCGCCCAAAGCTCCCAGCCGAGCTCCCCGACGTAGGAGACGCGCAGAGCGATAACCGGCACCTCGCCGACGTATATCCGTTTCGCCCGGAAGTACGGGAACCCCTCGTCCGTCACGTCGGCGTCCGTACAGCGCTGGAGCAACAGCCGCGCGTTCGGGCCCCAGAGCCCGATCGTCGACTTCGCGCCCTCCTCGACGTTCACCGACACCGTCTCCGGGGCGTGCTCCTTGAGCCAGCCGCCGTGGATCCCCGGCGAGTTGCCGCCGCCGGTCGTGACCATGTACTCCTCGTCGTCGAGGCGAACGACGGTGATGTCGGCGAGGATGCCGCCGCCCTCGTTCAAAAGCAGCGAGTAGCGGACCTGCCCGATATCGATCGACATATCGTTGCTGCAGACGCGCTGGAGGAACGCCTCGCTTCCCTCGCCCTCGACCATGATCGAGCTGAACGAGGTCATGTCGAACATCGACACCTTCTGGCGGGTGTGGAGATGTTCGGCCGCCTCGATCGGCGAGCGGTTGATCGACGCCCACCCGTCCTGTTCCGGGATCCGGTCGTCGTACCGATCGAGGAGGTCGCGGTTCGACTCGTACCACTGTGGGGTCTCCCAGCCGCCGCTCTGGTAGAACTCCGCGCCCAGCTCCGCCTGCTGGTGGTAGAACGGGCTCGTCCGTAGCGCCCGATGGTCATCGGGCTGCCAGCGCGGCTCGACGATGCTGTACACCTGCTCGTAGCGTTTGGCCCCCCGATCGACGAAGTACTCCTTTTCGCCGGCGTGAGGCTCGAAGCGCCTGACGTGGATACCGCCGGTGTCGACCGGGCCCGAGGGGAGCCTCGGTGTGCCGTTTTCCATCCACTCGGCGAGGATCCGGCCGTACCCACCCGAGTGTGTCCACCAGATCGCGAGCCCCGTCCAGAGCCCCTCCACGGCTGCCGTCTCACCGACCGCCGGCATTCCGTCCGGCGTGAAGACGAAGATCCCGTTCTCGGTCGCGGCGTACTCGACGTCCTCGGTGGCCGGAAGCAGCTCGTCGAACGCCTGCTTCGCCGACTTCTCCCGGCCACGGTGGGTCGGCGTCTCCCAGTGCTCACGGGTGAACCCACGGACCGACGCCTGGTGTTCCTCGGTGTTTTTGCCCATGGCCTCCGGGTCAACCGAGAGCGTCTCGTGGTTGTACGAGCCGAGCCCGAGCGCGTCGCCGTGCGTTCGGAAGTACAGCGAGTTGTCCTGGTCGCGGCCGACCGGCTGATGTGGGCCTTCGCTCATGTACTCCGCGATGGAGCGATCGCCGGGGACCTCAAGCCCGGTCGTGTTGTCGCCGACGGACGTCCCGGCGTCGGCGAGTTCCTCCATCGGCTCGGTGACGACGTACTGGTGTTCGACCGGCGCGATCGGGAGATCGAGGCCGGCGAGTTGCCCGGTCTGATACCCCCAGTTGTTCGTCGCGATCACACAGCGTTCGCAGTCGATGCGTCCCCGGTCCGTCTCGACGGCGTTTATTTCGCCGCCGGCGACGTCGAGATCGAGCACCTCGGTGTCGCCGTAGAAGTCGGCCCCCGAGTGCTCCATGTACCACTGGAGCGCGCCGATCCCGTCGACGCGACCGTCCGTCGGCGAGTAGTAGCCGCCGAGGATCTCCTCGGCGTCGACCATCGGGAGGTGTTCGGTGACCTCCTCGGGCGACAGCAGCTGCGGCTCCGGCAGCCCGTAGGAGCTCGCCCACTCGACGCGGCGCCGGAGGAAGTCCATCCGCTCCTCGCTGCGGGCGAGTTCGATCCCGCCGACCTCGTCGTAGACGCCGGCGTCGGAGAGCAGCCGGCTCGTATAGTAGGCCGTCTTCGTTTGTATCTTCGACGGCGACGTTTGGAACATTATTCCGGGGGCGTGTACGGACGAACCGCCGGTGACCGGGAGCGGTCCCTGGTCGATGACGGCCACGTCCTCCGCGCCGAGTTCCGTCAGGTGGTAGGCGACGCTACAGCCGACGGCACCGGCGCCGATGACGACGGTTTCCGCGTGCGATGGGGGCGTCTCTGCGGTCATTTATACTGATACATACTGCTCCGCTCAGCTGATTAAATGTACGGGTGCAGTAAACACCGTGTTTTTATTCGCGACCGTCCACCGGGCGGGAGACGGCCCGAATCGTCGAACAGGACGCTAACTGAATCCACACGTCTGCCCGGACCGGTTCGTCGCTCGCACGCTCCGAAATATATCGGACCGTCACACACCTCGAAGCCTATCAGACGAGCGGCTCCTCGCGGACGGTCGCCTCGTAGCGGTCGCCCTCGTAGAGGATCTCCACGTCGGTCCCCGGTTCGGCGTACTCCGGCGGCAGATACGTGTACGCGACACAGCGACCGACGGTGTAGCCGTACTCCGCGCTGTGGAGGTACCCGAGAACGTCGTCGCCGCCGGCCTCGAACACCGGGCGGTTGTCGAGGACGGCCGCGTCCTCGTCATCGAGCGTCAGGCACGCGACCTCGTGTTCGATGTTGTCGCCGTTTGCGGCCGCGGCGACGGCCTCCTTGCCGATGAACTCGGTATCGAGATCGACCGCCCAACCGAGCCCGGCCTCGTAGGGGTTGTGCTCGGTGTGGAGGTCCTTCCCCCACAGCCGAAAGCCCTTCTCGATGCGGAGCGAATCGAGCGCGCCGTTGCCGTACGGCCGGAGACCGTACTCCTCGCCCGCTTCGAGTACGTACTCCCAGAGCCGCTCGCCGTACTCCGAGGGGGTGTACAGCTCCCAGCCGAGCTCGCCGGCGTAGGAGACCCGAAGCGCCGTCACCGGCACGTTCTTGACGAAGAACTGCTGGCTCGTAAAGAAGGGGAAGGCGTCGTCGGAGAGGTCGGCGTCGGTGATCTCCGAGAGGACATCGCGGGCCTCCGGACCGGTACAGACCATCGCCGCCAGGCTGGAGGTGACGTCGTTGACGACGACACCGTCCGGCGACTGCTCGCGGACCCAGGCGACGTGGTTGTTTCCGACCTCGCGGCCGGTCGTCAACAGGAGATACCGGTCCTCGTCGGTTCGAGTGACGGTTATGTCCGCCCGGACACCGCCGCCCTCGTTACACATCAACGTGTATTTGACATCGCCGATCCCGAGGTCCATGTCGTTCGTACAGAGGTACTGGACGAACTCGCCGGCGTCGTCCCCGACGACCTCCATCTTGTTGAACGAGGTCATGTCGTGGAGGCCGACGTTTTCGCGGACGTTCAGCGCCTCCGCGCCCTCGATCGGCGACCAGTACGCCGCCTCCCAGCCCTCCCGCTCGGGGATGCGCTCGCCGTACTCGGCCAGCAGGTCGGCGTTCGACTCGAACCAGTGTGGCTCCTCCCAGCCGGCCTCGGCCCACAGCTCGGCGTCGAGTTCCTTGTGGGTGTGGTACATCGGCGTGCGCCGGATGTCGCGTTGGGTCTCCGTCCACGTCCACTTCGGGTGCATGATGTTGTAGACGATCCGGTACTCCTCGGCGCCGATGTCGCGGGCGAAGTCCCAGCTCCCCTCGTGCTCGTCGAAGCGGTTGACGTCACAGTGTGCGAGATCGATCGGGCCGTCGTCGAGTTGGGGGACGCCGTTTTCCATCCACTCGGCGAGGGCCTTGCCGGCACCGCCGGCGTGGGTCACCCAGATCGCCGCCGCGGTCCAGAGCCCGTCGTACTCCTCGACGGGGCCCATCACCGGAAGGCCGTTGGGCGACTCGGCGAACATCCCGTTGTACTTGTGTTCGAGCTCCGCTCCGGCCGTCGCGGGGAGGAGTTCGTCGCTGGCCTGCCGCGGGGCCTTGTCCGGCCGATCCGGATGGGTCGCGTTGTTCATGTGGTAGTCCGTGAACTCGTGGACCGACCCCTGCTCGCCGTCCGGGTCGTTCCCACCCAGCTCCTGTGGATCGGGGACGATCGGCTCGTGGTTGTACGAGCCGATCCCGTAGGAGTCGCCGTGGTTCCGGAAGTACATCGCGTTGTCCTGGTCGCGGAGGATCGGACGGTCCGGGCCGACGAGCAGCCGTTTGGCTTTCTCGCCGGAGACGTTCTCGTAGTTCTCGAAGAGGGGGTGGTCGGTGATGTCCACCGCGCTGTCGGACAGCTCCTCCAACGACTCCGTCATCGTGTACTGGTGTTCGACCGGCGTGACCGGGAGGTGGACGCCGAGTTTCTCCCCGAGCTGTCTCGCCCAGATGTTCGTCGCCACGACGACGTCGTCACACTCGATGGTCCCACGCTCCGTGACGACCGAACTGACCGACCCGTCGGCCGTCTCGATGTCCTCCGCGCGGGTGTGCGGGACGAACTGCGCACCTCGGTCTATCGCCTCGCGAGCCAGCGCGTCGCAGGCGATGACGCCCGACACCTGCCCGTCCGTGGGCGAGTAGTACCCGCCCAGTATTTCGTCGGCGTCGACGAGCGGGAGGTGCTCTGTGACCTCCTCGGGCGACAGCAGCTGTGGGTCCTCGATCCCCCACGCCGAGGCGTGTTCGACGCGGCGCTGGAGGAAATCCATCCGCTCCTCGCTGCGGGCGACCTCGATCCCGCCCGTCTCGTTGTACGCTTGGTGGCCGTCCGCCCCCTCTAGCTCGGAGTACAGCCGCCGGCTGTAGTCCGCGAACTGGCTGAGCGTCTTCGGTTCGGCCGTCTGGAACATTATCCCCGGCGCGTGCGTCGACGATCCGCCGGTCGTCGGCATCGGCCCCTGGTCGACGACGACGACGTCGTCTCGACCGAGACGGGTCAACTGGTACGCGACGTTACAGCCGACGATACCCGCACCGATAACGACGGTTCCGGCCCGTGTCGGCACGCTATCTGTCGTATCCATTGCCATACAAATACGGGGTATGCCCGTCAAATATATCTATCGTCCATACGCCCACGATCCCCGTCAGATAAGATGTCTAACAGTATGTGTTTCGGCGGCCGACGGACACGCGGCGAGGACCTCCCGGGGCGTCGTTCCCACCCCGAACCGAGCGAGGGCCACGCCCCTTTGTTCGCCAGCGGGGTACCCGCGAGCGCCTCGTCGGTCGCGTCGGTCCACGGCCGTATGTCCGTCCGCCGCCTCCCGAATGTGAAACGCGCCCACGACGGAGGTCGGGCGCTTTTGACGGCGTGGCCCGAGGCGCGTACATGGAGTATTCCCCGGTTACGCACACAACGACTGAGCGTCGCCTCGCCCGACTGCCGTCGGGACAGACGGTCTCGGTCACCGTCCACAGGTACGTCGGCGCCCCCGGCCCCACCGTGTACGTGCAGGCGACACAGCACGGCATCGAACTCAACGGTCCCGCCGCGCTTCGCCGTCTCCACGGTCGGCTCCGGGATGCGGCTATCGCGGGCACTGTCGTCGCCGTCCCCGTCGCGAACCCGCCGGCGTTCGATCACCGATCGTACATGACACCTGCGGCGTACGACGCGTTGAACCCGAACATGAACCGCACGTGGCCGGGGGACCCGGACGGGAGCCTCCAACAGCGCGCGGTGACACGCCTGTGGGAGCTCGTCGAGGGGGTCGACGCGGTCGTCGACCTCCATTCCGGCACCGCGGACATGATGACACACGTCCGTCACGCCGACGCGGCCCCGGACGCGCGACGGCTCGCCGAGGCGTTCGGGACGACGTACCGGTTCGTCGATACCGTCGACTCCGGCGAGGACGGACACGCCGGCGGGACGCTCCGGGCAGCAGCCGCGGATGCCGGTGTTCCGGCCATCACGGCGGAACTGGCGAACAGCGGTCGGGTCAGCCCGGCAGCCGCCGAGACGGGGGCGTCCGGGGTGGTGAACGTTCTGCGATCGCTCGACGTTCTCGAAGCGAACCCCCGCGAACGGGACGTACAGACGGTTCTGCGGCCGGACGGGATCTCCATCACCGCAACCGAATCCGGGCTGTTCGAGCCGGCCTCCGATGTCGAGATCGGAACGTCGGTCGCCGCCGGCGACACGCTCGGGGCCGTGTACTCGCCGTCGACGTTCGAGCGCCTCGAAGTCGTCACCGCAGAGGCCGACGGGCTCGTGTATTCGATACCGCGCGGTGCCACGATAATCGCGGGCGAACGCGCCGTAGGGATCGCACGACGGGGGACGGACGCTCGCGGGGCATCTCCCACGCGTTGAGTACACCCGCTCCAAACCGTGGGTATTTAAACACGTTTGCTATTCCCTGGATACGAATATGTAGCACGACCTGACATAGATACCCAATACCATGGGACCGAACAGCGGTTTCGAAGCGCTCGGCGAACTCCTCGGCGAGTACGGTTCCGGCCCCCGGTCCGTCGAACGCGTCGAAGCGGAGATGGTCGACGGGAGGGTGGAGGCAACGGTGGTTCTCATCGTCCCGTTCGAGACGCTGTGTGGGCCCGACACGCCCGAACCACAGGAGGCCACGCTGGCCGACGACGGGACGGTGCAACTCTCCATCCCGGTCGTCCCGACCGACGCGTTCCCGGCGAACGCCGCCACCGCGGCGAAGGAGGTCCGGTTCCGTGCGGAGCACCTCCGTTTGACCGTCGACCTCACGCTCGGGACCGACGGGCACTCGACGGAGGCCGATCGATCGGCCTCGATCGACGCGGCGGCGGAAGCCGACCGACTGGTCCCGGACGGCGAAAACACCGGGGCGGACGGGGCCGACGGTGCGGCGACCCCGACCGACCGACGGGCGGAGGCGAACACGGACGCGTCGAAGGTCCCCGGTGGCGGCGATCTCGACGCCGTGCGGGACGAGTCGGTACCGCCGTACGACGACACCGAGTACCTCGAACGCCTCTACGACGAAAGCGACAGCTTCGAGCAGATGCGTCGGCGCATACCGATGGACGTCTCCGCCGAAACGGTTCGCCGGTACATGATCGAGGCCGACGTTCACCAGCCCAGTTCGTACGATACGGCACCGGACGACGCGGACGATGGAGCGACATCGTCGGACGGGACGCCCGATAAGGGGGAAGATAGCTCGGGCCGCAGGGACGCCGACGACGGCACCGGTGCTGACGCCGACGGTGCGATCGGGGAGTCCCGGGAACCGGCCGAACGCGCCGGCCGGACGATCCCGGACGAACAGCTCGTCGCGGACGGCTTCGGGTTACCGGACGGCGTCCGGGTTCGGGACGTCGTCGACGCCGTTGTCAACGCGACGACGGTCTACGACGTGCGGCGAACCCTCGGCCTCGAACAGGATCAGGCCCGGGAGCTACTGTCGGAGCTCGACCTGCTCGATCTCGTTCTCCGGCCGGTCACCGCCGCCGACCGTACGGTCTCTCAGGACCTCGTCGCGGATCGGATCCGACAGTGTGTTGCCGAGGACGCCTGAGATCGGTCGTGGTATTAAACCCCTTGTATGGCGCACCCACACTCATAAGTGCATATGTACTGATGAACGGTGTATGTCATTGAAGTCCCGTTCCGCCGCCCGCGAGGGTGCCCAAACGCTGCTGTCGAGCGCGCGGTTCGAGCTGATGCCGTTCGAGAGCTTCGACGAGGAGGTAACACACCTCCCGGACGGCGCGACGATCGCCATCACGACATCGCCGCAACTCGGCATCGAGACGACCGTCGAACGAACCGAGGAGGCAGTCGAGATGGGGTTCGATGTCGTCCCCCACATCGCGGCCCGGTACATAGAGGACCGCGAGCAGCTCGTCGAAATCGCCCGTCGGCTCCGGGATGCGGGCGTCACCGACATCTTCGTCCCCGGCGGGGACCGCGAGGAGCCGGCCGGCGAGTTCGAGTCCGCGGGCGACCTGTTGGAGGCGCTCGCCGAGACGGAGTACGCCTTCGAGGAAGTGGGCATCACCGGGTACCCCGAGGGACACGATTTCATCACCGACGACGAGCTCGCCGAGTCGATGGACCGGAAAGCGCCGTACGCGACCTACATCGTCACACAGCTGTGCTACGACCCGGACGCGGTGATCGAGTGGACCGAGGGGATCCGAGCCCGTGGCGTCGAGCTGCCGGTCGAGGTCGGGATCCCCGGCGTGATGAACTACAAGCGGTTGATGGAGATCTCACAGAAGGTCGGCGTCGGCGACTCGATAAAGTTCCTCAGAAAGACGACCGGCGTTCTCGGCTTCGTCAAACAGCTCGTCGGCTCGCGCGGCACGTACGAGCCGGACGACCTCATTGACGGGCTCGCGCCGTACGTCGGCGATCCCGAGTACAACCTCCGGGGTGTCCACATATACACGTTCAACCAGACGCCGGACACCGAAGCGTGGCGCCGCGGTCGGCTTGACGCCTGACCCGAGTCACACCCATTGTGAAACGCCGGGGACCGGTCAGGCTGGCTCCGGGTGGCCGCCGGACTCGGCCATCCGCCAGACGGTGAACGCGCCGGCGACCCCGAGACCGACGGCAAAGGCGAACAGAACGGCGTAGGTTCCCGAGATGGCGACGAGCTCCCCGGCCATGACGGGCGCGACGAACGACCCCAGCCATCCAGCCACGCTCGCGAAGGAGACGGCGGTTCCGGCGGCGCCCGGCTCGACGAACTCCTGGACCGACTGGTACATGATCCCGATCTGGAGCTGTATGAACACGCCCGCGAGGACGAGCATCGTGACGAGAGCGGCGATGGTCGCACTGTAGAACATCGCGACCGCCAGCGCGGTCGCGCCGACGAACGAGGCCGTGAACACGGGCCGGCGCCGCCTGTCGAAAACCACGTCCGAGAGCCACCCGCCGACGGGCCGGGCGAGAATCCCGACCGCGGGAAACAGCGCGACGAACGTGCCGCTCTCCGCCAGGGAGACGCCGAAGCGATCGGAAATGTACGTCGGCATCCACGAGTTGAAAAGCATGTACAGCGAGTACCCGAGAACGGTGACGATCACCACCATCCACACGTTCCGGTTCCCCGCTACCCGTTTGAATCCCGCCACCGATATCGGCCTCGTGGACGCCCGGAACCGCGTGACGCGGCCGACCACGAGATACAGAACGAACGACATCGAGAGCACCGCGGCGCCGAAGGCGGGGAACACACCCGGCCACCCGACGAGGTCGGCGAGCCGCGGCGCACCGAGTTGGCCGACCGCGTACCCGGCCGGATAGCCCGAGATGAGCGCCGACGTGGCCGTCGCCCGTCGCTCGGGCGGGAACGCGCTCGAGGCGACGTTGATACTGACCGTCCACAGGATGAACATCCCGATGCCCGCAAACAGCCGTGATGCGACGAGCAGCGACACGTGTCCCGCGCTCGCTGCGAACCAGTCGCCGACGCTGCCGGCAAAGAGGACGAGCGCTGCCGCCGGAATGACGCCTCGGGTCTCGATACGATCGAGGTAGATCCCCAGCGGGATCCCGACCGCCACCGCGGTGACCTGCGGCATCGAAACGAGCGCGGCGGCCGTGGCCTCGGTAACTCCGAGATCGGCCATCACAAGCGTAAGGACGCTGGCCGGGGTGATCAGGTACGCGCCGACGAACAGGAGCAACAGCCACCCGGTCGCGATCGTCGCGTTACGCCACGCTGACACCCCCGTAGAGCCACGGACGCGATTCAGTGCAGTTGACAATACACTCGGCTTGATATGAGCGTATGATAATTCCACCGATCACCCCAACAGGATCACGGTCGATACGGGACGGTGTGATCCACTTTCCCGGAACCCCGGGGCCTTAGCGACTGTTCTGGCAGTTTCGCCTCGCCACGTCTCGTGTCCTCTCGGCCTCCTTCCACAACATGTAAACAAAACGGTGTGTTGCGGGGACGATACCGCCCGATACGTTCGCTAAGAGCCAACTTATTCATGCTGTGTCGCGATAGTGTTTATATGTCGTACGAAACAGTTCGCGAGTCGGATCCGGCCGCCGCCGACGCCCTCGACGGTGAGCGGGAGCGACAGAACAACACGTTAGCGATGATCGCCTCGGAGAACCACGTCTCCGAGGCCGTGCTTCAGGC
>OBKM01000702.1_pt1 | contig 15816 bp, 7 predicted proteins | sample 1519691 | NCBI WGS metagenome assembly OBKM01 (sample SAMEA37050418, study PRJEB22526) | metagenome | biome: saline pan; feature: lake; material: water | place: Egypt | collected 2015 | depth 0.5 m | reverse complement strand
GTCTGCACATCCGCAGACGAGAGATCTGGCACGAGTTGGATAAATACCTGATCTCTCTGTTCGAGTGGTGGGGAGCCCATCGCCAGTTGGTTGACGATACTATTATGTTTTCGCTCTACGATTACACAGTGTTAACAAGCTATATGTAAATGTCAAGAACGGATCACCTTGAATGTGTGCCTTTTTCTGTCTGAAAGCGTCTCTCTTCTTACATATATCTTCTGCGTAAAACTTCAGAGCGGCACGTGACCGGCTGAGACTGCTATTTCGCGCTTGCGTTAATATTTGAAGTATATTGTATGAAAAGGGCAAGTTGAGTGGATAAAGAGCGAATTAGGCTTGGGGCTCTACGGAATGCAACGCGGCACGTCTCCGGCGGCAGCCGTGGGAAGATCGGAGTTTCGGGCACTAATGCGAGCTCCGAGGTAGCCCTAGACGCCTAGACGCTACCTGTTACCGGCCCTTCGAAGCCCTATGGCGCTTCTCGCTGCTCTGTTTTCGGCTGGCAACATAGACATCAGCAAGTGCCGCCTGAGAGCTCGCCTCAATACTACTCACATTTAATTAAGTAGCGATATCAAAATTTCAAGAGGAGATCTCTCTTCGGAAGAGCTGTTCGACCCCGGAGAGGATTATGTTTTAAACATGTATGCAGTCATATTTTATAAAATCCTCTCTCATCACCTCAAAGCCGCACTTCTTTCCCGAATTAAATTAGTGTTATTTTAATGTGAACCGCTTTGTCTCTTGCTGCGCGCCTGCTCCTGGCTCCGGGTCCTACTCCCTCGGTCCTACTCTAGAAGCTCAAACTCGGTTACGACTACCCCACGTCCTTCCGTGGACTCGCCTGGAAGCATCCGATATCGTTGCGGATAGGACAGCTCCTGATCGAAGTTGACCTGGAAATTGCCTCGATCGTCCCGTTCGAAGTTCTCAATGATCTCGTCGTACAATCGGTCGATCGTCAAAAAGTCGTCGGGGTTGTCCACCCCCTCCCCTTCTACCGATGCGGTGTCAATACGCCCTCCCTGAAGCAATACCCATACATCGTTCGTCTCCGTATCTCCTACGGTTCGATTGTACGTGAATTGGTAGGATTGGACGTCATTCTCATTCCATTCGGCCAAGTTCTGGTTGATGAGCTCTCTGATCTCACTGGGTCGATCTTCGAGCGAGAGCAGGTCACACCCCGCCAGAACTAAGCATAGCCCCCAGACGAGCGCCCAGGTCATTGTTTGATGATAGGTCGTCAATTGCATGGCGTGTCTATTGGCTATCCGAAATTAAGTCGAATGCTATGGTGCGCTCTCTGGTTTGTCTGCTCACCTCATCGGTTACCCGAACCGTCACGCGAATACGTTCGTGGTCCTCATCGACCCAGTTCTCAGGGTCGAGCGTGATGTACTCCTCTGTGCGCCTCTCGTACCCTCGGACTGTGCTTGCTACAGCTGTTTGGTCCTCATCATCGCCGCGGAATAATCCCGAAAACCATCCCCGCTCAGTTCGACGCTTAACCTCGTACTCGACCGTGTATCGGGTTCTGTCCTCTCCGTCGAACGTCAAATGGTAGATCTCAAACGCGAGGACCAATGGTGCCGCTATGGGCATCGTGTCGAAGGGATATACCGGCGCTTCTTCAAGCGCCATTGCTTCCTGTGTCTCCCAGAATACCGGCTTGAGATCACTCATTTCTAGCTGGGAGGGATCGCTGCGCAGCGACTCCAACGAATCGGCCCGAACGGTTCCCGTTTTCAGGAGGCGCTCCGGTCGGACCGATTCTTCTTCCACGACGGCCCGAGACGCATCTAACTGAAGCGCAGCGTGCTGACCCGTTTCGATCGATAGGGTCTCCCGTTGTGGATCGAGCGTCTCGGTGCGCCGAACCTGCTCGTCCGTTGCCAACAGGTGACTGGTCTGAGCATCCAGACGCTCGTAAGACGGTCCAAACTGGATGACTGATGCAGTCAGAAGATAGCCCCCTTGCTCATGCTCCTGAGGGAAATTCGTCTCTTCACCCTCCGGCTCCGCCAATGTGGATAACGACTCGAGCGTAAACGGGGGTATACTCCAGTAAATATCTACCTCGGTGCTCCCTTCTTCGCTGAGGGTGCGCACGAAGCGCGTTGCGAGCGGCAACTCCTCGATTCCTTCGTTGATTCTTGTCTGCGTCTGGGGGACCGCTTGATCACGTCGCCGCGTTGCTTCCGCCTCGCGCTGCCGTATGTCCGCGACTGTTTCGTTCAGAAATGCATGCGGTGGGATGTCTAGTGGCGACGCCAGGCCCCTCCTCCGCTCACGAACACGCTCTAAGTACATTGAAATGTCAGATAGTACAATTCCGTACCGAGAGCGATAGTGCGCGAGAACCTGGTAGATGTCTTTTAGCCGTGACAGAGCTCTCACGGCTACCCGCATGCCTCTTCGCGTAGGACCCTGCCCACGCAGGGTGCGAGCGCGAGGAGCCAGGTCGAGAGGCTTTCCCAGTTCGTAGCCGACCCCTCGATTACGAACAAAAACGTACTCAGCCGCAGGATGTAGCCCGTACATCCAGAACTCCCCTCGGCGCTCCCCGTCTATTTCGCGCTTTTGGTCCGGCGGTCCGAGACGTACATACATGCGCCCTCGATCGTCAAGGCGATTGGGATTGTTCTCCCGTGCGTACTGCTGGAAGGCAACTCGGGTACGCTGGAGGTGCTCCAGGATGCGTTCGTTCAATCCCGTCGCAGGAAACGGATCTTTCCGGCGCCACCAGCGCAGCAGCTCGTCGCCCGTTCCCCGAGCAAGGTAAGATGGATCCTGTTCGTCAACAGCTTTCCCGATCCCTAGCTGCTCCTCCCTGTCATCGGATACGACGGCTGCCAGAGCGTCGAGGTGGCGCGAAATGACCGCAGGGTCGAACTGTTCTTTCAACCGATCCGGCGCATTTAGCCCCCTCAAGAATACTTCGAACAGCTCCGGACTTTCAATATCTGACGGATGATGTCTCTGCGTGGCGTACGTCTCTATGAGCTCCTTCGAATCAGCACCAGCGTAGCTTCTCTTGATGTCAGCTTTCCCCTCGTTCAGGAGGACAGCATGATTCAAGACGATGCCCATTACGAGTAAGCTGGCTAGGAGCCGTAACATGCCCTGAAGGATTCCTGCGGTCGCGACATCGAGCGTAGAGATAGCCTCAAGCAAAAAAGTAGGGCCCAGGAGGATGAATTCCTGGGCCCTTAATACGCCTCTAGCTTCGAATAGTCTCCTCGGTTACTGCAAGAACGGAGAGACGGATGTCCGATTGTTGGCCAGTTGGCGATTCATGTTAATCTCTATCGTTGCCTGGAAGACGTCTCTCTCATCACGAGCTACGTCCTCAGGCTCTTCCGTCCACGTGAAGGCGTTCATGTCTCGCGGCGGATCCGGGATAAAGTCGGGAATCACAAACTCGCTGGCCGTTGCCTCGTCGATATTATCGTTCACGAGGAGCTCATTTTCGGGCAGGGGAAGTTTTAGACCAAACGTCACGAACCGACGACCTTCAGCAATGAATATCTCCTGGCGGAGCAGGTAGTACATTTCCCATGCCTCATCCATGTCGGAGATGTCATCCACCATCGATTCAGTCACCGAGGTTCCCGACACGCTGGGCACTTCCGTGTTGGCCGTGCGGTCTAGAACCAGACCCTGGCGGAACGGGTCGTCTTCGCTGGCGCGCACTTCGTATTCACTTCTGTCGGGGCGCCAGTTGTCGATTCCCTCATCCGGGCTCTCGCGAAGCCGCCCTTCGCCGGTTTCGTCTACCGGGCGCGTTCCGCGACTCTGGGCCAGATCGATAAGCGCATTCATTCGGTTCTGTATGTCCGCGAGCGCGTTTCCTTCAGCGAGGTCTGCCTCAAGCAGAATGGCATGGGCCTCTTCAGCTTTCAGGAGCACGTAGGGCGTATCATTTGCCCCTGCGGCTCCATACTTCGGATCCAGGAAGTCCAGACGCGGAAGCGGCTGCAGGTCATTGAGCGTTTCCCGATCATACATGGCCGTTTGCAGGGCATTGCTGGGGCCATCTAGGGGATCGGTTTCTCGGAGGCGTAGAAAGTCTGGATCAGCATCGAGCACTTCCTGCGCCCGGGCCCGCGCCTCGCTGATATTCCCATCGTTGTAGTACGCACGTGCCTGTGCCAGCTTATAGGCTGTCTGATCGCCGCTTCCACTGTCAATGGCGTCTTGAAAGGCCGAGATAGCCCGCGCGTAGTGATCTTCAGGAGAAGCGGGCTCTCCCTCAGCTTCGAGTGGAGCGTTTAGGAAATGTTCTCCGAGAAAGAGGTGCGACATCCCGAGGTAGAAATCTAGCTCAGCGAGGAAGTCCGGATTGGGACTCTCCTCGCGCTGGGCCACCTCGTCTTTGCCAAAGAGCGCAGACTCTCGCAATTCGCTCTGCGCGAAAAACATGCTATTGATCTGGCTATCATCGATCAGGAAGTTCAGATTGTCCGCCTCCTGATTGTAGAATGTCTGCGTGTTCTCGTAATTGTCCGTGGCAAAAACAGTATAAAGTAGCGTGTTATTAAGGGTGGTCACCATCTGCGCTTCGAGCCCTCGCATCCATCGCTGGAGGGGGTTGGGATTATTGAGCGCTTCCTCTTCAGATATATTGGGATTGGTGACATTGCTAGAATCAAGCAGGTCGCACCCTATGATCGTTAGTGCGAGTACGGCAGGTAGAATAAGGAGTGTTATAGCTTTACGCATAAGTCGAGGTATACCGAGTGGAAAAGTTCGTCTTTGATGACAGCGGAGAAACGATCACAGAGGGGAGCGCCTCTTCAGCCCTCCCCTCTGTTTCTCGAGACCGGTTAAAAGCCAATGTTCAGGCTGAAGATGAATCGTCGGGGCGGAGAGGTTGTCCGATATCCGAACGAACCACCAACCGTCCCGGCCGCTGTCTGCGATCCCGTGATTTCCGGATCGAAGGTAGACGAAACGAAGTTGAACGGATTCTGGATGCTCGCTCCTACTCGAATCGAGCGCACCTGCGACGGTAGGAGATTGTCGGGCAGGCGGTAGTTGGCCGTGATGTTGCGAACCTTCAGGTAGTCATTGTTCTCAACCCACGAGCCCGCCAGACCGAAGAAGCTCACCTCACCTGCGAAAAGCTGCTGAACAGCCGGGGCGACCTCTTCATCATTGGGGTTCGGGAAGCGACCCTCATCTGGGGGGATGCCTCCAATGGTGCGGAGCACATCTGTGACGGCTGCGCCCTGGGCACCTAGCTGGTAATCCGCGGTGGCCCGAACGCTGAGTCCTCGGTACCGGCCGGTCAGCGTGAGACTTCCAAACTGATCGGGATTTGGATCACCGAGCACAGTGTTCGTCTCAATAGACTCAACAAACCCGTCCTCATCGTATGTAGGCTGGTCGCCTCGGAAATAGCCCACCGGTTGTCCTTCCGACACCCACGATCCGAGGAAGGTAAATCCGCCCAGTACGAATTCCGGAGCAGCGCCACTGTCAACCACCTCGTTCGAGAGCGTATTCAAAGACGCAGAAAGGTTCAGGCTGTAGTCAGGGGCACTGAGAATCGCAAAGTCGGAGGAGATCTCCCAGCCTTTGTTTTCGATCGTTCCCAGGTTACGCTCCTGGCTGCTCAGCCCAGTGGAAGGCGCAAACGGCGCTGTAAACAGAGCATCGCGGGTGGTTTCGTTATACCGCGTGACCTCGAGCGCTATGCGATCGTCGAACAGGCTCAGGTCTCCTCCGAACTCCCAGCTTTCCACGCGCTCAGGCCCGAGGGTCGGGTCCCCGGGAGCGGCAAACTGGTAACTCAGCTGGCCCAGGAAGGCATCTGCATCAATGAGCCGTTCGTTGGCGAAAGGCGTGGGGAAGTTTCCAGCCTCTCCGTAGTTTCCGCGAATGCTAAACCTGGAAATGATGTTCGACGGGATGATATCCTGAAGGGCCGGTTCGCTGGTCACCTCATAGGTGGCCCCAATCGAGGGATACCACTCAACTCCGATGTCGTCGCCGAACGCAGAGTTTCGGTCGCCTCGCAGCCCAAGATCGATAAAGAAGCGGTCGCCGATTCCGATGTTTTCTCGGGCATAAAAGCCTTGCTGGCCCACTTCTTCAATGTTGTCCGATCCTGTTGTCTCGGCTGCGGAGTTTACCGTTTGCGCGCCATCTGGCAGGTCATCCGCATCGATCCGGACGATTTTGATCTCGTCCCGGAAGATCTGGAATCCGACATCCGTCTCAAAATCCAGGAAGCGCCATCCCGCTCGGTGGCTCACATTTCCTGACCACGACAGCCCAAGGAAGTCTCGGGTAAAGTCATTGATGGAGCTCGTAGCAGCGGGCGAGCCGATTTGATTCAGGTACTCATTGGTGGATATCTCCTTGTTGTTCTCCACCCGATAGTCGAGCCCCGCAGACATGCGAATCGTGACCGGATCAATGGGATTGTACCGCAGCGTTTGTGACGTCTGCCACCGCCGCGTCTCTGTTAGGTTATTGAAGAGTTCGTCTGCACGTCGCAGCGAATCTCTCAGCTCAACGAACCGGTCTTCTTCCAGGTCGTCGATTATTTCTCCAAAGAAACGGCTGTTTTCGGTTCGCAGATTGGTAGACGTGAAGTTGGCCTCGACCGCCCGGTCGAACCGATTGCTCACAAACTGAGCAGATCCGGTATACCGCAGGTTTTCGAGGGGGCTGGCTGACACCCTGGTGTTCAGGTCGTATCGGATGTTCTGATTGGAGATGCGCGCGGCATCGTTGTCATACATCTTCCCGGAGAAGCTGTAGTTAAGTCCGGAAACCGATCCGGAACCGGACAGCTGATATTCCTGGAGAAACCCGGGATCGTTGAAGATCACATCAGCCGTTCGATCGAACCGGAAAAAGTCATCCACCCCATACTCCGCTCCGAGCCGAGTCTGAAAGTTGAGCTGGTTCCCATCAGTTCCCGTCCCGTCTTTTGTAAAGATTTGTAAGACACCATTTGCAGCATCCGACCCAAAGAGTGTTGTGGCCGACCCGCCCTTCAAGAATTCGACCCGTTCGATGTTATCGAGCGGAATATCTGCGATAGAGCTACTTCGCGCGCCTCCAGTCTCGATATCGAGCGGAGATCCCGTACTTCTGCTGTCCACACGGACCCCGTCCACGTAGATTACGGGCTGGGTTGCTCCGCTGGCAGACACCGGTCCTCGCGACCGAATCAGCGAGGTGGTACCGGGCTGTCCGGAGTTGAGTCGTATTTGCGTGCCCTGGAGTTGGGATTGCAGTGCTTCATCGAGCCGACCGGTCGTCACCACATCCAGATCCTCTCCCGTGACCGTCTGAGCCGTGGTCGGGAGGCGTCGCCTTTCGGTTTCTGCACCGGGCCCGGTTACAACGATCTCATCTAGCTGCGCAAGATCAGGACGCAGTGAAATGTCAACCTGCGTCTGCTCGCCGGCTTCTACTGCAATCTGTTCCTCGTGCGCCGCATAGCCCACGAAGGTGGCGCGCAAGGTGTAGGTTCCCGCCGGCACGTTGCTGATGGTAAATTGGCCGTCAGCTCCGGATGCCGCACCCAGGTCTTCAACAACGACAGTGGCTCCAGGCAACGGTTCACCTGTCTCTGCATCTGTGACCGTTCCGGTAACGGTGCCCTCCTGGGCAAATACAAGACCAGGCACCATTAGCAGAACAGCTAACAGGCCCAGGTACCTTCTCAATAATGCATTCATTGGTAGTTGTATATCTATGGTAGGGATTGCTCTTTCGGTGGAAAAGGACTGGATGGAATGCCAGAAATCCAGAGACCGTGTAAAGAAAAGCTCGAAAGACAATCCTCTACACTACCGGTGCCCAAGATTCAAAAGGCTCTCACCCAATCAGCAGCCTGCTTCCCTAAAAGTCAAGAAAAAATGTAGGATAAATGAATTTGCCCAAATTATTGGCTCTCCGTAACCCGTTTACTTATAAACACTTACTTGTCTATAAAACATACTCCCTTCACGAGAAATGCTAAAATGAAAATCAAGGACTATCTACGTTTATCGCATTTCTCCGTCGCCTCCCGACCCGCAAACGATTGTCTCTGAGTTCCATTTGAGCCGGGCGAGCGTGTCCTGGCAAATTATTTGACGTGAGGGAGCTAGGGCGCTTTCAGTAAAGATCTCTACGGCTGCGACATGCATTCAGCCGTGCGTAGAGTCGCTCATAGCTTGAGAGCAGGACCCCACCGCTTTTCTGTGGATCACCTACGGCTCTCCCTGTCTGGCTCTCTTGTCATCGGCTTCTGGTTGCCTACCGTTCGCACGATCCGAATGTCACGCTACTTGAGAAAATTAAACCTGCAGAGATGCCTCAATCGTACCAGCCAGTAACTCCTGCGCAGGCGCTCTTCTTTCGAACGGAGCGAGGTGTTTAGAACTGGTGTGAGTAGCAAAGCCTTCTCGCGGCGTCGAAATGCTGACGGCAGGCTTGACGAAATACTATTCTCCTTCTGACTCGTCCTCCACAATCTCGAACGTTTCGATTCGCTCATCAGCCCCCTCATCCAGGAGTGCCTCGAATGTTGTGGGATAGCCTATGTCGTCCTGAAAGTTGATGGACAGATTGAGCACGTTGTCGTCTCCAATGCGCCCGCGGATGTGTTCAAAGAACGAATCTACTGTGTCCACAATGAGCTCGTCGCGGGAGGCACTCGTTTCTACCGAATCAACCGTCTGCTCACTTACAAAAACATGAAACGTGTCGATTTCGACTCCTCCGCCGATCTGCTGGCCGTACGTCACGCGATAGTCGGTTATGCCCTGATCCTGCCAGAGCTGCTCGTGCTCGTCAACCACGTCGAGCTGATCGTCCTCGGCCTCATCAAACATCAAAAGATCACACCCTGAGAGGACAACGAGCCAGCTAACGGCCACGAGCGGTATGAGACGAGAGAAATCCATGGAGATATGGCAAATCGATTGAGTAGACATTAGCTGTTTCGATTGGTAGCAGAAGCGTGCAAGATGCTAGCTGTATTAGATGCTTACTCAGGATGGAGCTCTATCTCGATGTCGCGCTCGATCTCCTGACCGGTTACCTCATCCGTTACGCGGACGGCAATGTCCACGGCGGCCGGCTCATCACCCGCCAGCTCTTCCAGATCGAGCAAAATGGTTTCTTCGACGGTGCGGCTCTGCGCTTCAGTAGTTGTTGCCGTGGTCGTTACCTGTTCGGTGTCGTCGCCACCGAAAAGCCCCAGAAAGCCTCCGTCGTCTACCGCCCGCTCGGCTGTGTATGACACGGTATACCGGGCGAGATCATTATCGTCAAAAGGCAGATGGTAGATTTCAAATCCAAGCCCCAGCGGATCGCCAGACGTAACCTCCTCGAAGGGATAGACGATCGCTTCATCCGAAACAATCGCCGCAGGGTCTTCGCCCTCCGGAACGGTAAGCAGCTTGAGGTCGCTCATCTGAAGCGCGGTCGGATCGTCGTCGAGAGCTCGCAACGTATCTTTCCGCTCAACCTGTCGCCGGAGCACCGATGCAAGCTCCTTTTCGTCATCTTCGCGCCGCTCAAATGCGTACTGATCCCACTGCATGGCGAGGTGGAAAACGCTGTCGCTCGCGGTCGTTTCAAAACGCTTCGGTTGGAACTCCTCACGGTCCGGCCCCGAAACTACGTCTTGCTGGTGGTACGTCTCCTCCGTGACGTGATCGGGTCCCTCTCGCACACCGCTGAATCGCAGCAGAAATTCGGACTCTTCAGAGGTCTCCTCGGGTGATTCTACCACGCCGGGACCATCCATGGACTGGAGGGCGGCTCGGTCCAGCCCCCATGCGACTTCGGCGCGCGTGTCTCCGTCATCAGTGAGGAAGCGCGCCACGCGAGTCCGCACGGGAAGCTCTTCGGCCGTCTCTCCTATCGTACTATAGGAGCTTGGGACGCGATCAGCCCGGTCGCTCGCATTTGCCCGATCCTCTTGTTGATTCTGTAGTCTCAACTCGCGGGCCTGCGCCCCGGGACGCTGCGTTACGGCCGGATTTTCCTCGGCCGAAATACCAAACTCATCCTGGTCAAGCGCAGCCTGCGTCGCATCGACGGCTTCTGATGCGCGCAGCCCAAAGTCTCCGTGATAGTTGGCGAGTTGGCGAAGCACGCGCTGCAGGGCTTCCAGATAGCTGAGCGAACGATCAAAAGATCGGTCGATACCGGTGCGCACGTCCGGGGGGAATAACGTGTCTACCTCGCCCAGTTCATAGCCTTTTTCACCATCGTCGACGAACAAAAAATAGGCCTTCCGATCTATGTCCGGATACGTCCAAAACTCATTATCTCGAACTCGCACCTCAGCGAGGTGAGGCGTGGCCTCATCAGCCGGACTTAACCGCGCCTGCGTTACCTCGCGAGGCTCTCCCAGTTGAATAAAGACCTTTCCGCGATCATCGAGCCGACCGCCCGACTCGAAATTTTCGCGGGCATAGATCACGCGCTGCAGGTGCTGCTGGAGGCGCTCGTTGTGGCCGCTGCCCGGAAGCGAATCCTTTGACCTCCACCATCCAGCAAGCGCTGCGCCGGCATCAGCCGTGGGTTCAACGCTCACCTCAAGGTTGAGACGATCGACCGTCAATCCCGTGCGCTCCTGAACGTCTTCGGGGAGCACGACGGCCACCTCCCGAGCGTGGCGGCGAACGCGCTCTCGCTCCTCTTCCGAAAGCGACGTCCATTCGCTGCGGTCTATGGCGCCCAGCAATCGATAGTAGGCCTTCTCAACCTTGCCATACGCCGACGCATCTTGTTTCTGAGCGGCTGAACGGACGAACGCGTCGGCGAGTCGAATGCCGGGCAGACGATCGCTTTCATCCAGCGTGTGAATGGCCGAACGCCAAATATTGTGGGCCACCTCATCTTGCCCATCCCCCTTATAGGCGCGCCCCAGCCAGTACGCCACACTGCCTATCTCAGGCGCGGCATAGGTGGCATCCGACTGGTAGAGCGACATAAGCGTATCCATAGCCTTTTCATATCGACCCGAGCGGATGAGATCGATGCCTTCATTGAGGGCCTTCAGCGTATCTGCCGAGCCATCGGCAGCATTGTGTTGTCCAGGTGTTACATCTGGCTGCGCTGCAACGGTGCCAGCTAGAAGCACCAGACCGATAACCCCCAGCAGAAGACCGTGAGCATACAAACGTAATCGTGCCCACTGTACTGGCATGACTCCTTTGCCTCACCTGACGCGTTGGGTCGCTCCGCCTCTTTCTGACAAATACTTGCAGCGTTTTGTACGAAACAAAAAAGCAGAGTTATCCCCGCACAGGAGAATAACTCTGCTTATTGCCGAGCACACTTAGTCAGTGAAACCTAGTTAGTTAGAAGTTCGGATTGGGCTCGGTCTCAGACTGCTCAAGTCGCAGCCACTGCCACGTTTGATTACCGCCCACCTCGTCTTGCAGATGCCACTCGACCGACTCCAGTCGTCGCTGGTCCGGCAGACGGTTTCCGGTGGCAAAGAGGGTACGGTCGCGCTCAATGGCGAGGCGTTCTAGATCGACGTCTCCTTCATCGATCGCTTCGAGACCAAAGCTGGCGCGTACGTCATTGATCAGCGTGGCGGCGTCACCGACCTCATCAAAGCCGCGGAGGTCAAGCTCAGCGCGAATCAGGAAGAGCTCTTGCCAGCTGATGAACTCCATGTCTGTCTGCTGTCCGTACTTGCCTTGCCCGAATTCGAGGATTGCATTTCCCCCGATGGTTGGGTTCGCCTCGCCGTCGGGCTGCCAATCGTCAAACGCCGTGGAAAGGCCATCAGCACCGAAGTTTTCGACTCCCAGGTCAGGGGAGACCCCAAATCCTCCCACCACTGAACCCTCAGGATTGACAATAGTGAGCGGGATGCGGCTGAGCTCTTCGGGATTATTGACCACGGTTTCGACATGGTTCCGCGCCACTAGCTCCCCGGTTTCTTCATCGGCTACCCGGTAGCTTTGCCGTGGATTGGGAGCGCGCGTAGCCAACTGGTTGATGTTTCCATCCTGCACTGCCAGTTGGAGTCGTCCTGCACCAGCGCTGAAGTGATAGTCGTTCGAAATATTCAGATCATAGAGCACCTCCCAGGACTCTCCTTCTTGGAGCCCTTCTTGAGCATATTGGGCGGCTGCCTCAAGGGCCTCGTCTCCCTGGAATCCACCTCCATCCTGGAAGTCATGGGTGCCTGCGTAGAGAGCAGCCCGAGCGCGAGCTGACTGTATCTGCCGTCGTAGCAGATCGTCGCCCTCTGCTTCGGCCTGAGCCACCGCATTGCCATACTTCTCATCGACCTCCGCATACAGCTCAGGCGAAGGAATAAATGGGGACTCGTCGATTGTGCTTCCACCACGACGCGGATCTTCCGGGTCGCCAAAGAAGGTGGCAAGGTAATAGCGTGCGTTTGCACCATGGGCCTCGGCCATGGCACGGGCTTCTGCTTCTGAAGGAGTGGTCGGATCAGCGTCGAGGTCAAAGTCCTCGCCTTCCTCGATGAGTCTCAGTAGGTCATCCGCCATGAATCGATACTCATGAACGTTATTCAACCCCCCCTGGATGCTGTTATTTATGCGACTTGGAAACCCAGCATCGAGCTGAGCGAAAGTTGGAAAAGTCGCATCCGCATTGATCCCAAAGCGGAATTCATCAGAGAGGTTATCGGACAGTTCTGTCACTCCAGCATGGGTATCAGCCCACTGCGCCTGGATGCCTGTAATTAGGAATTCAGCTTCAGCTGGATCGGCAAACTCATCGGCCCCGGCTTCGTCTACCGGTTCGTCAATATCTGAGACAAACGAGTCGCAGGCCGTAAACGCCAGTGCGAGAACGAAGACGGTACCGAGTACCGTAAGTCGTTTCAGAGTGGTTCGGAAGCTATTCATGGTACATTTAGGTTTTGCGTCAAAAGTGCGGAGGCAAGGGATGGGTCAGGAAACTGGGGAGTGGAGAAGCATCCACTCCCCATGGTCTTCTATCAAAATCCAACCCGAAGCGTGAAGGTATATTCGCGCGGATTTTGGAGCGTTAGGAAGTCCTGACCGCGAATCAGGCCTCGCGACCCATCAAAGTTTACCTCTGGGTCAGGTCCAAGGTCGTAGCTGGTAAACGTGACGAGATTCTGCGCGGAGAAACCAAGCGAGAAGTTCCGCACCTGATCCGTGCCAGTCGCCGAACGGATGAGGTCGGAAAAGTCATATTGAACTCCGACGGAGCGAAGCTTAAGGAAGTCCGCGCTCTGAAGGAAGTTATCGACCTCTCCAACCAGCGGATTCGTTTCGGCGAGGTCATTGGCTACCGACCGGTACTCGTCGGTGCCCGGCTCAAGCCCAGCAAGGTCCTCCTGAAGCTGATTTCGCCTCTCATTCGCACCGATCAGAGTGAGGAAATTGACCGTATTGGAGTAGACCTCGTGACCCAACTGGTATTCGGCCTGCGCATTGATCCGCAGATCCTCAAACAGGGTGGCGGTGAAACCAAAGCCTCCGAAGTGGTCCGGAACCGGATTGCCAAGTACTACATCTTCCTCGACAACATTGGGACCAATGAAGTTACCGTCTTCATCAAATTCAGCACCGTCGATTTCATCGCCTATGAAGCTAAATGGTGCGGCTCCTTCTCGAATAGCATTACGCTCGAAGCCTCCGAAGAGGGTTTCACCACCTAGATCCTGCACCTCTGCGTCTCGATAGCTGTAGTTTGCATTGAAGTTGAGCGAGAACTGCTGGGTGCGAACAGCTGTTACATCTGCATCCAACTCTACGCCCCAGGCCTCGATCTCACCGACGTTCCGCGGTTCGGTGAAGCTACCAAACCCAGTCGATGGAGCCGGCTGGAAGTCGACAATGGAATCTTCGGTGTTCTGGAAGAAAGCAGTGAACGAGAGCGAATATCGGTCAGCAAACCCGACATCGAATCCGCCCTCAATCTCGGTGATCTGCTCCAAGTCGAGATCAGGATCTCCAACATTTCCGATCGTCGCTCCGGTACCGAATCCGCTGGCTGATCCTACGTAGCGGACCCGTTCGCTATCTACCAGATCAGGGAGCGAGCCCGACTGTCCCCAGGAGGCTCTCACGTTGAACTGGTCCACCACGTCTGGAAAGAAGTCTCCGATTTGAGCCGACGCTCGGGCGGCCGGATACCACTCAGTGAACGATCCTGTATCACCGGCAATAAGTCGGGAAGACCAATCACGCCGGAGTGAGAATTCTACCGAGTATCGATTTGCGATCTGGAACTGTTGTCGACCGATAAGGCCTGCGCTTCGCGTGTTGAAGACACTTTCGCTAACATTGTCGACCTGGGCTCCAGCACCGATGTCTTGAATCAGATCGGTTCCAATCTCCGATGCTGTAGCAGATACGAAGCGATCCGACTCCGTGAAGAGCTGCGCACCGCCTGCTGTCGTGGCGCTGATACCCGGGGTAATATCATAGTTGTAGGTGGCAAACATATCCGCGTTAAAGCGGCGCCGGTCCTGATCGACAGCATTTCGCTCGCCCCCGTCGGACAGGTACAGATCCTCGAACTCATTAGGATAGGTCTGATCGTTTCGGCGCGCACTGATGTCTGCTCCTCCTTCGGCGCGAAGCTCCAGCCCAGGAACGGCGTCGGGGGTGTATGTCACCTCGACGGACTGCTGAAACCGACGGACGCGCTGCTCATCGTCAATGGAGAAGTGCGCTACGCTGTCTCGCTCGGAAAAGGCACCAAACGGCGCGTCGAGGGCAAGATTTCCAAGCACCCCGAAGATGTTATTGTCTGCTTGCGGGCGAGAGAATTCGTTAAATGCAAGCGTGGAGCGGGCCGAAACCGAGAACGACTCAGTAGGCTGCGACTCAAAATTGGCGCTCACGTTGTTGCGTTGACCGCTCCCTGTAGGAAAGATACTCTCCGTATCGCGGTGGGAATAGGCAAGCTGGTAATTCGTTTCTTCGAACGATCCGGACACACTCACGCGGTGACCCTGCGTATTCGCGGTTCGATGAATATCGTTGAGCCGCTCCGCCGTAGGAAAGATTTCGTCGTTGTAATCTCCCTGTCTGGTAGCCTGGCCGAATGTACCTCGATAGTCAACCTCGAGGTCCTGACCAAACCGCCCGCTTTTCGTTTCGATCAGCACAACTCCGTCGGTGCCGTCCGTGCCGTATAGCGAAGTAGCGGCCGGCCCTTTGAGGACGTTGATCGACTCAATGTTATTTGGATCCAGGTCGGCGAGAGGCGAGCTCAAATCCTGGCCGCCGACGTTGAATCCGGGGGCGGGGTCCTGTTCAATGCGCGTGCCGTCGATGAAAATAAGCGGCTGGCCATCGCTGTTCAGGCTCACACCGCCGCGCACGTCAAAGCGAAGCCCCGACCCTACGTTTCCAGAGGTTCGCCGCACTGTCACGCCTGACGTGCGCCCCTGGAGAATGTCGGTCATATTCTCGAACTCAGCGGCATCGGTGATCTCAGCAGCGTCAATGGAGGAAACAGACACGCTGGCCTCTCCTCTCGTCTGCTCTACTCCGACGCCGGTGACGACCACTTCCTCAAGTCCAGTCATTTCAGCTTCCATGGCGACGTCGAGCGTAACCGCCTCACCAGGTCCTATCTCAGTAGCGAGCTCCTGGGTTTGATATCCGACAAATGTCACCTCGACAGTATACTCACCCGGCTCAACGCCTGGAATGGCAAACGTGCCATCGGCATCGGTAATGGTGCCCTGCTGGGTCTCCACAACCAACACGTTCGCCCCAGGAAGCGGGTCCCCGGTTTCAGCGTCCGTGACGGTCCCTTCCAGGGCGCCATCCTGCGCAAATACAAGACCAGGAAGTACTAGCAAAAGGGCGA
>OBKM01000701.1_pt1 | contig 15816 bp, 16 predicted proteins | sample 1519691 | NCBI WGS metagenome assembly OBKM01 (sample SAMEA37050418, study PRJEB22526) | metagenome | biome: saline pan; feature: lake; material: water | place: Egypt | collected 2015 | depth 0.5 m | reverse complement strand
GTCCAACAAATCGAGATTCTTGCGGATGGATGCCCGGATAGCCTCACTTCGATTGACATACTTTGCATCATTTCCGACGTGGTTGTCTAAATCCTCAAGCAATTCCTCTGGAATCTCAACGCTAATTTTTGGCATATCTGTTACTTATTTTTCGGCCCACTTTATTCAACCTGCTATGTAATGTCTCAGTTTATGTTTTGATCGTTCGTAATATGCTTACTATTTCTCGAAGCAATTGATGAGCCAAACAATAGCTTTGATTATCTCTGTGTGTATGATAGTCATTCATGGAGTATACAACTCTTGGCTCAACTGGGATGAGTGTCAGCCGTATTTGTCTTGGGTGTATGAGCTTTGGCGATCAATCTTGGCGTGACTGGGTCCTTGAGGAAGAAGAGAGCCACGAAATCATCAACCGAGCAATTGACCTTGGCATTAACTTCTTTGACACAGCCAATATGTACTCGCTAGGTGAAAGCGAGCGTATCTTAGGCAAGGCACTTGAGGGATACCGTGATCGAGCTGTCATTGCCAGTAAGTGCTACTTTGAAATGGATGAATCAAATCCTAATTCTCAGGGTCTCTCCCGAAAGGCAATTGAGCAGGAACTAGCTGCCAGCAAGGAACGCCTTGGGGTTGATACGATTGACCTATATCAAACCCACCGATGGGATTACAACACACCAATTGAAGAAACACTGAAGACTCTTGATGATGCGGTTCAACGTGGTGATATTCGATATCCTGGAGCATCCTCAATGTGGGCTTATCAGTTTGCCCAGTCTCTTTCCAAAGCAGACTCAGTTGATGCTCAGCCGTTTGTCTCCATGCAGAATCACTATAACCTCGTCTATCGTGAGGAAGAACGTGAAATGCTGCCACTGTGTGAGGAGGAAGGCATTGGTGTGCTACCGTGGAGCCCACTTGCCCGAGGATATTTGACACGTCCGTATGAACAAATCGACGCTACATCTCGTGGGGAAGCAGAAGAATATCTTTACGAACATCCTTACAGAGAGGGAGGTGGTGACACTATCAACGAGCGTGTCGAAGAGCTTGCTGCTGAGAAAGGCGTCTCAATGGCACAGATTGCACTCTCATGGCTGTTGCACCAAGATGTAGTTGACGCTCCAATTATTGGCGTCACAAGTGTTGAGCATCTTGAACAGGCAGTAGAAGCACTTGATATTGATCTTACAAGCAGCGAACAAGAATACTTAGAAGAACCGTATGAGCCCGTCCCGGTCTCTGGCCATGAGTAGTTATTCTTCGATAATACAGTTTTGCGCTTAGCTGGATTATAGTATTCTATAACTCTCTCAGGTTGGTGCCTCCCCTACTAACTACTGCTATAGTTTTTTGTTCCACTGATCGGTTCGGAACTTCTCCTCAGCTAGCTGCTCTGCCCTATCAACAGTCTCTTTGTCGATCGCAGCCGTATCTCCACCATACTTTTCCTTGAATTTGGCTATCATTTCATCGATTACTGTTGCCCGATCATGATCAATGTAATCTTGCATAATAACAACACGCTTTTCTGCTGATTTAACGGCTTTATCTGATACTTTCTTTTCTCCAATCCGCAATGCACGGAGCATTTCCTCGATATTTAGACTGTAACTCAATGTAGCGTGATGTAATACTGCGTTCTTTTTACGGAGTTGTGCTGCACCTCCGATTTTTCCATCTGCATGTGAAACATCATTTAGTGGTTCATGATGTGCATCTAATCCAACATTGTCCAGTGCATCAATTACCCACTGATTTAGCCTCCGATAGCTCTCTCGGACATCCTCCGGTACTTCTTCCCGAGGTAAATACATTGAGAACGTGATGACGGCCCCCGGCTCAACAAACATTGCACCACCACCAGTTACCCTCCGTATCACTGGAATATCATTTTGCTCAACGTAGTCTGTGGCTACTTCGTCTTTGTATGCCTGAAACCGTCCCAGGGGAACTGCTGGCGTTTTTCGATACCAGAACCGAAGTGTCGGTTCCCCATCACCTTGATCCATATTGTCAAGTAATATTTGGTCGAGAGCGTGGTGTACTGCTTCTGGCCGCCTCTCTCTGGTGTTGATAATATTCCAAGTCATGCTGTTGCCTCTTCGATCGCATCAGCTAGGTCAGCTGCATCGAATCCAATCAAATCGGCATCTACGCTGTTTATCTGTTTAATCAGTGTATCCCTTTCAACATCTGTCCGATATCCACTGAGTACTGATTCAAGTTGCTCTCTAGCTTCTGGTGGCTCCAAAAAGAAGTCTCCAGTGATCCTCACGTCTTTGATTTCTTCATCATATTTCACTGCAACTTCCAATAGTTTGCCTTCTGGTGGTTTTACTGAGGCCGTTGATTCCATATCACTCTATATATGCTTGAGAGATCCTTTTGCTTTCTGGTTATTTATTCCCATCAAGTATACTATAAATAACTATCCGATCAGCGGTTGTATACTCTGTTCATTTGTCAGTCCCCGTAATCAGGCAACTGGTGTGCACACTTTGGACAGTATTTTGGACTGTCAAATGAACTTAGATCTGTAGAACAATTCGGACAATTCATGATTTCTGCGTCTGTCATCACTTCATCTTCCTCGATCTCCTCGTTCTCTTTGCTCTCACTAAGGTCCTGATCCGTTCCAATCGCTTCTAGATGCCGCTTAATCGTCCGATACACTTTAGCTGGATCTGTTGCTGTGCGAACGCTGTGATGACCAAGTGCAGCCAGTAATACTCGTGTATCTCGACTTGACTTGGAGTGACCAGTGTCTAATGCATGTAGGTCCTTCGACTCTGATGCGACATACAGTGTTCCATTCACTACTATCGGAGATGTTAGAACCTTTCCTGTGACACGATATCTCCAGTCTGTGTTCCCCGTCCCAGTATCAATTGCATATATCTGACTATCTGAGCTCCCAACATACAGTGTGTCTCCAGCTACCGTTGGAGAGCTTCGAATCTGTCCTGACGCTTTGTGTGTCCACTTTTCTGCACCTGAGTTCACATCATACGCACTTAGCTTATTGTACCCTGACGCGAAGACTGTCCTATCAACAACAGTTGGGGAACTGTGGCTTGGTCCTGCTAGCTTTGCTGACCATTCTTCGCTTCCCGTCTTCGCATTTATTGCGTACAAATTACTGTCCCAACTCCCGACGAACAACAATCCATTACTCACCGTCGGTGACGATGTAACACTTCTCCCCGTCTCAAATTTCCACTGTTTTCGCCCTTCGTCAATATTGATCGCATATAATCCGCCATCGTTACTCCCAACATACAACATATTATCCACAATTACCGGTGAAGATTTCACATCACGGCCCGTTTTTACTGCCCATTGTTCTCCACCGCTATCGATGTCTAATGCTCGCAAATAACCATCAGAGTCGCCAATATAGACCGTTTCATCAAGAACTGAAGGTGAACTTCGAATTTGATCACTGACCGAATTGCTCCAGAGTTCTTCTCCATCCTTAACATCAATGGCATACACTGTCCCATTCTCACTCCCAATGTATGCTACCTGATTAAGTACTGCTGGAGATGTTTCTACACCTCCAGCAATCTGTGTTCGCCACTTTTGCTCGCCTGTCTCCGCATCAATAGCATAGAGCCCGGATCCACTACCGATATAAACCGTCCCATCAACGACCGTTGGAGAAGATTCTCCCCAATTATGTGCACCAAACTTCCATGTTGCCGACCCGGAGGATTTGCCTTCACTCATATCCTTCTTTTAGTGGTGTCTTTCCTTAACTCTTGTAGCCTTGGATTGCGTCTGTCATACAAGTGTAAAATATACAATATTTATCACTAGTAGAATCGCCACAACGCAGTCAAAACAACTCACACCAGTTGTCGATAATAGTGCTAATCTCTGGAGCTGTGCTATTGTTGCTGCGCTGTCTACCGGTCTATTACGTGAATCGGTCGGCCCAATGCCTTTTCACAGGCTTCCATTACTGACTCTGCAAGAGTTGGATGGGTATGGATCGTCTCTGCTACCTCGTCCAGTGTCGCTTCCATCTCAACGGCGAGAGTGAGTTCAGCGATTAATTCTGAAGCTTCTGGCCCAACGACCTGGCCGCCGATCACACGTTCGTTTTCGTCGGCTACTACACGGACAAATCCGTCTGTTTCATCCTGCGCCATTGCCCGGCCTGAGGCCCGGAATGGGAATTTCCCGACAATCGGATCGATACCAGCTTCCTTTGCTTCATCTTCAGTCATCCCGGTAACAGCAATTTCAGGGTCTGTGAAGCATGCTGCTGGAACTGTCTTATGATCTAGCTCTGAATCCATCCCTGCAATCACTTCTGCTGCGACAACTCCCTGATGGGAGGCACGATGCGCTAGCATTGGCTCTCCAAGCACATCCCCAATCGCATAAATTCCATCAACATCTGTCCGCAGCTGGTCATCTACATTGATGCGCCCCCAGTCATCTGTTTCGACCCCCGCTGCTTCGAGATTTGCAGTATCTGTGCGGGGTGACCGGCCAATGGCAACCATAATTTCTTCGCCGGTGTATTCACGGAATTCGTTATCGTCTTCGTCTTCAACTGGCATTGCAGCGACGGTCACCGTTCCATCGTCATTTTCCCACCATTCTCGCGCTTCCATACCGAAGTGGAAGTCAATACCAATCTTTTCTCCCCGCCGCATTACCGGCTTCACAAGATCATCTTCATAGCCTCGCAACGCTGTTGGTGGACGACCGATCAGTGTTACATCACATCCAACCTTTGCAAGCACGTCTGCGGTTTCCAGGCTGATGTATCCCCCACCGATAATAATCATCGAATCTGGCAGTTCGGTTTTGTTGAGCACATCACGAGAATCAAGAATTGGATCAGCATCAAATGAGAAGCCCGGGATCTCAGTAGGAACTGACCCTGTCGCAATGATTGCATCATCAAACTCAATTCGTTCTGTTACGTTTCCGTCTTCGTCAAAAATTTCTACTGAACTGTCGTCGATAAATTCTGCCCGTCCGTTTACTTCCCGGACACCGTTTGCCTTGAATAATTTCCCAATACCGCCTGTAAGACGTCGAACAACGCGATCTTTCCATCGCGAAAGTTTTGCATAATCAAACTCTGGATCTGCGTGGATTCCCATATGCTCAGCATTGCCAACTCGATGGGCCATTGTTGTTGCTTTAATTAGTGCCTTTGAGGGGATACATCCTCTATTTAGACACGTTCCTCCGACGTCTTCCATCTCTACAACTGTAGTATCAAGACCTAGCTGTCCCGCCCGAATAGCCGCAACATAACCGCCTGGGCCAGCACCGATGACGAGCACCTCTGTTGAGTTCGTCTCAACCATGCACTGTTGGTTGTAATCCTACTACTTAAAATCGGATGAATCGGAATTTTTTAATTTTCACGGGCAACATCGTATCCCGCATCTTGAATTGCTGAAATTATCTGCTCTGCGTGTGATTCACCACTTGCAACTACACGGAAGATCAGATATGCCTCTCCAACGCCGAGATCTTCCACAGCTCGCTCGTGACGAACTGTCCTGATATTTGCATCTTGCTCGGCCATAATCTCCGAGATTTCTGCCATTTTTCCTGGTCTGTCATCAATATGAATCTTGAGCTGTAGCAACTGATACATATCAGCCATTGCATGCTGTAGTACTGTCTCTAACATTGACATATCGATATTGCCTCCACATAACAGCGGCACAACTGTCTCGTCTGTTACGTTGAGGTCATCGGATAACATCCCAGCAACGGAAGCAGCTCCCGCTCCTTCGACCAACTGCTTGGCACGTTGCAGCAGTATCAAAATCGCTTCAGCAATCTCATCATCGCCTACGGTAACTACTTTATCAACATTTTCTTCTATCAAACTGAGTGTTAGTTCTGAGATTCCACCTGTTGCAATCCCATCAGCAATTGTGTCTGGGTTTTCATGATCAACTGGAATGCCTTTGTCAAGGCTTTGGGGGACAGTTGCTGCATCCTCTGCTTGTACTCCAACAACTCGTATATCTGGAGCGACCGCTTTCAGTGCAGTTGAAATTCCTCCGATCAGTCCACCACCTCCAATAGGAACGATTACAGTATCAACATCTGGCACCTGCTCATAGATCTCAAGGCCAAGTGTCCCCTGTCCAGCAACAATATCTTCATCATCGTATGCATGCACAAATACTGAGTCTTCGTCAGCCATCTCTTGTGCGTGATCCATCGCCGCCTGGAAATTTCGCCCGTGTAAAATGACTTCTGCTCCGTATTCACTTGTCGCATCCACCTTCGCTTGTGGCGCATCGTTTGGCATTACGATTGTCGAGTCGAGTCCTGATTTTGTTGCGGCAAGTGCCACACCCTGTGCATGATTGCCAGCACTGGCCGCAACTGCATGAGTTGGCCCTCCTTCCTCAACTACCCGCTGCATTTTGTTGTATGCACCTCGTGTCTTGAACGAGCCAGTCCGCTGCAAATGTTCCATTTTTAGTCGAACTGTCCCACCACACATCGAACTTAAAGAACGACTGATCTCAATTGGTGTCCGAGTAACAACTGACTCGTCATCAATCCGAGACCGAGCAGCTCGTATGTCTTCTATTGTCACGTCAGCCATAACAACCGGATTTGAGATAATAATGTAAAATAGTTTCCCCGAATGGCAAACACATGATATATTTCACAGCAATAAACTCCGCTAAGGCAAGCAGAAGTCCTCATAGAATTTTGCATGAGTTAGTATAGAAATGAATTTCTCCGCTAATTATCAAATAGACAAAAGAATTATTATTTTCAAGCATGTAATTGATTCCATGAGTATTGTTAGTAAAGTACTCAGCGCCCTTTCTTTGGAGTCGGTCAATACTTCCTCCCCGGAGTCTGGTGGCTACTGGTGTCACGACTGTGACTGTCGTATCCCAGCAAGTGACGTGCCTGACGGTGAGAGTCCATCCTGTCCTTCTTGTGGAGAACAAATGACGTTCGAACGTTCCGCTCCTCCTGGCTGTGCGTGCTGAATTACAGCGGTTGCGAGACAAAATCCTCAGGTTAGCCATGGAAAGAGATCAAACTCTATCTGTGACCGCTAATAGGAGCATCTCTATATTCGTTATCAGCGGACAATCACACTTGTTAATGCCACCAAAATAATGACAATTAGCACGTATCGGGTCAGGGTAAACTCAAGCATATCAATAAAGTCCATCCCCCAAAGTGCAATATACCCAATGACGGCTGATCCAATCACGTTAATAATGAAGTGAACCCGTGGATCACCTTTTGACTCCATCTTAATCTTAACTTTGGCATGTATCCGTATAAGTACTTAGTTAACTACCGACCAATACCACGCTCTTTACGTTACAGGGCTTCTCAAATTCAACAATGGATGATCCGTCTGAATCTGAATTCCCTGAGTGGGGACGAGACTATCTTAACCGATTAGCTGGGAGAATTGTTCACAGCTATGATCTTGAGAAAAACAAACACATTCGTGGATTCGATTTTACATTGTATGCATCATTCGAAGCTCAGCGGCACAAGCAGCTATTCCACCCCGCTATTTCATATGCAGAACACAACCTATACGAATATCTGTTCGTTAACGAATATGACACTGTCACAATCGAAACTGTTGATCAGCTAATTGATCTTGGACACGAACTAGCTGATGATTGGATTGATGCAGATGATGATCACTATGCGACAGAATTCTCTTTTGGGCTCATCGTACCCTCAATCCCTGATGATATACGACAATACGTTTCTCGTATAGACGAACGGACGATGCTTCGGTATGGATTTGATGGTCACTATGATATTCACATCATTGTTGTTGCCCCAGAAGAACAATCTATTGTTGCGACTGACCGTGCTGAAATTCAGGCAGCATTTATTGAATGGGATACTCAGTCACGGTCAACTGGGATATTTTCATCGCTTCTTGATCAACTTCGATAGCGTCCCGCTTTGCACACCCAGAAATAAGTAAAATACTCAAACGTCGTTAGTCGTCGTCTGCTCCGCCATCCGTGACTGTCGTTCCTGACTCTTGTCTAATATCCTTAATGTGGTTGTAACCGATCCACACAAGGCTTAGTGCCAATGTAATCAGTGTTAGCGCCACACCGATCTGGACAACAGCTGCAAGTTGTTCTACTATTTCCGTTTCAGCGTCAGCTGTAATTCCAAGTAGTCGTCCTCCAAGGATTGTGTATCCTGCTGTCCAGATCAAGCTCGCTATAGTAATGAACAACATAATGACCATTGGAATTGTCATCGAGTACGTTTGTTTTGTTTTGTCCCAGTTTGTAATCCAAACTGTGACAGCCAAGAACGCAAGCGCAGCGAGTAACTGATTTGCACTTCCGAACAGTGTCCAGAGGTCCTCCCAGCGTCCCGTTCCAAGGAGGAAGAATGCGAGTACAACAATAATTGGCGTATTGATGAACCGGTTGACACTATATTCTTGAACGGTTGTCTCAGGTGTTTCTACAATCTCTTCGACCATATACCGGCTAAGCCGGGTTGCTGTATCCAAACTTGTTAGAAGGAATGCAACGAGCACGAGTGCCATAATTGCTTGCGCTTCAGTAAACCCAATCCCTAAGGCTGTTAGGATGGCACCTCCGCCCTCAGCAAAGTTCGGCAGCGCATTTGCAATGCCTCCGCCCGGATCCGCTGGAATTGCAACGATAACCACCGCACTAATCGCGACGATGGAGAGCATCCCCTCCAGTAGCATCGTTCCGTATCCAATCAATCTTGCGTCACTTTCCTTGTTTAGCTGCTTTGCGGTTGTTCCGGACGAAACAAGAGAGTGGAATCCACTGATAGCTCCACACGATATTGTCACAAAGAGCAGCGGGAAGAGAGGCATCAGCGGCAGTTCATCGTATGGGCTGTCTCCACCAAAGAACCCATACCATGCATCGGCTTCAAATGAGTACGTGATGCCTTCCCCGGTGTCCATCCCTGTAATGAACGTACCAACAATGACGGCTAGTACTGCACCCCCAACCCCTGCATACAGAAGGAATGATGAGAGGTAATCTCGCGGCTGTAGAAGTGTCCACACGGGAAGCACGCTTGCGATGGCCGAATACACCAGTAATACGAGGACCCATGCCCCTATATTAGGATCCCCCAGTAGTTCTGGAACAAATCCGGGTGCCTCAGCAAACAGTGTGTATACTCCATTTGAAATTCCCTCTGTTTCTACCATCGCGATTGGGTATTCAATCCCAAGCCAGACCGAAGCGAATACACCTCCAACAAAAATGACTGTCCCGACTGAGAATGGGAGATTCAACTGATATAACCAAACACCAAACACCAGTGCTAACCCGATGTATAGAATGCTGGCAGTCGCTGTTTCTGGATACGCATTGAATACGACTGCGGTTACCAGTGCAAACGCAGCTACAACTAGAATTAGCGTTAAGAATGCGAACCAGAGAAGCATGTGTTTTCCACGCGTGCCGACGTACTCACCAATCACATAGCCAATCGACTTACCCTTATGCCGTACGCTGCTTGTTAGTGACGTAATATCATGAACAGCACCAATCAATGGGTTACCAATGATAATCCAAAGTAATGCCGGTAACCAACCCCAAATAAGCGTTGCAGTAATTGGTCCAATTATGGGTGCCCCTCCAGCAATGCTCGAAAAGTGATGCCCAAGTAAGACTGGTTTCTTTGCCGGTACGTACTCTTGCCCATCCTGATACTTGTGTGCTGGTGTTTCTCGACTATCATCCAACTCAAGATATCGTCCCATATAACGCCCGTAGACCAAGTATGCGGACGTGAAAACCACTACACCAATCAACACTAGCCATATAATATGGTCCATACGTTACGACAAAGGATATTCTTATGATCTTAATAAAGTTAACTTTATGTTCATCTTTATTAATCCGATTATTAGCTAAAAATATATTGTACTATTATGAACAGTAGATGAGATGTTCCAATATACTACTGTTTATCCTAAATGTATCATATCTTTAGTTTTCTTTCGTTCCAACTGTTGTAACTGGAACCGGGCTTTTTCTGACAACTTTTTCTGCTACACTTCCAAGCAGAATACGATCTGTCCCCGATCGTCCGTGTGTTCCAATTACAATCCCGTCAATATCATTTTCCTTAGCGTACGCGATAATTTCTTCATGTGGTTGTCCAACCCTCGTGTCTGTAATTAATTCAACGTTGTATTTCTCTGCTTTTGTACCGAGCTGGTCCAGTGCCTTCTCCGCAGTTTTTCGTTGTTCATCTACAACATCGTGATGAGCGCTTGCTGGCTCCATCCCCGCTGAAAAGCCTCCCAATCGGACTGGTTTGATCACATATAGTCCATGGATTGTTGCACCATGGTTTTTGGCTAGTTCAAGCCCAAACTCAGCGGCCTCATAGGAAGGGTCGCTCCCATCAATTGGAATGAGAATCTGGTTGAACATTTCAGAGTGTATATTCACGGAGCAAGAATTTATATTTCAGCCTCTATCCCCAAATGCTTTGTATCCGAAGTAGTTTTGTATAGTAATCACATTATCATGTAATACCATGGTCACATCCTGTTTACCTTCGAGGTGTTTGGCATGATACAAAACGTTTTAATCGGGCTCAAGGACCGACTGATATACATTGTAATTCTTGCCTTAGCGTCTGGTATTATCGCCGGCCAGTTTACTGGCGATCAGATTAATACTTATCTCGAACTTGCTGTTGTCCCTGCTCTGTTCGTGATGATTTATCCGATGATGATCAACCTTAATATTCAGAAGGTTCTTCACGTCAAACGGCATCTTCGGCCTGTTACTCTGACCCTGTTGGTTAATTTTGTATTTGCTCCGGTCATCGCTGTCAGTCTTGCGTGGCTGTTTTTCAATGGCTCTCCGACATACGCGGTCGGTTTATACCTCATTGCTCTAATTCCAACTTCTGGTATGACCGCCGCATGGACTGGCCTTGCTGGTGGTGACCTAGAAGCTGCTCTCGTTGCCATGGCCGTTAACCTGTTAGCTGCTGTTGTTATTCTTCCTCCATACCTATCTGTTCTTGCAGGGAACTCTGTCACGTTTGCTCCCATGGCATTATACGAGCAGTTGCTTATTGTTGTTGTCCTCCCAATGATTGCTGGAATGCTTACTCGACGATATCTTATTCGACGGTACGATGCTGATGGATTTAACCGTCTTAAGCCGATGTTTGGAGGAATCAGCACTATTGGCGTTATGCTAATTGTCTTTATTGCAATGACAATGCGGTCAAGCGATATTCTCGCCGATCCAGTTACCTCTGCCATTACTGTTGTCCCCCTCGTCATATTTTACGCGCTTGTGTTTCTGACAGGACTTGGGGTCGGACGTCTTCTTCTTAGTACTGAACAGTCAGTAACGCTTATTTATGCAACCAGTATGCGAAATCTTTCAGTTGCCCTCGCCATTGTAATTGCATCCGATACAATTGGAGCAGAAGCTGTACTGCCTATTGCTATTGCGTATGTCCTACAACCTCCGCTTGGTGCTGTCTATATGCACTACAGGCAGGACATTGCTAATAACAATCAAACCGTAACTGCCCTCCTTCGAGAACGTATTCTAACATAATATCTTAATATCTTTTACAGCGGTAGTGAGGGGAATTCCCTCCGGCTTTAGCCGTGTCGTGGGATGAAGCAACATGATGTGCCACGAACCACTCAACACAGAGGATCTATAATTCTAATATTTATTCTATCTGATCGGTTATAAAATAGTGGCATGCGACATACTGCTGCGGGAAACGCGCTTGCGCTCAAGATGGAGCCGAGTACGTCTTAAATTTTCTAGTTGGGCGATGGCCCCTGACGGCCGCTCACGGTCCTGGACGATCGTGAGTGTTATTCTCGGTTTGGAAGACACCACCGAGTGGATCTTCAACCTACCACACCCTCAGCGTGAGGGCTGAAGGTGATCGGATGTCCCGTAAGTTCACAGCCAAGGGAACCAACTGGCTGGATTTCCACGAAATAATCCAACGACTTCAGTCGCGTGGAGGAGATCAAAATCGGTAACTTAGTCGCCTCTAGCGGTAGCTCGTGCGTCTTCTATATCTCGTCCTTCTCTTAACAACGCCTCAACAAATAATTCTCCTGCTTTATATGAAGAGCGAACCATAGGACCAGATGCACAGTAGAGGAATCCAAGTTCTTCTTCTGCAACCTGTCGCCACGTTTCGAATACATGTGGGTGGACGTACTCTTCGACCGGCAAATTCGGTGCACTTGGGCGCAAGTACTGTCCAAAGGTAACAATATCTACATTTGCTTCACGTAAATCGGTCAGTGCCTGGTAGACTTCGTGATCATACTCTCCCAACCCAAGCATAATTGACGTTTTGGTATGGATATCAGAAACTTGATCGACATATTCGAGTACATTGATTGATTGCCAGTAGCCCGCTCGCGGATCACGAACCCACTCTTGTAATCGCTCAACTGTTTCGACGTTGTGTGCAATTACGTCTGGATTGGCGTCAATTATCTTATCGAGTAATCGTTTTTCGCCCTGAAAATCAGGAATAAGTACTTCTACCAGTGTGTCTGGCTCTCTTCGTTTGATTGCTCGAATTGTATCTGCAAAGTGGCCTGCCCCCTGATCATCCAGGTCGTCTCGATCAACTGATGTTAATACCACATAGTCAAGTCCGATTTCTGCAACTGCACTGCCAACCTTCTCTGGTTCTTTTGGGTCAAGTGGCTCTAAATCACCGGTCTGAACGTCGCAAAAGCCACAACTTCGGGAACAATTATCGCCCATGATCATGAACGTCGCTGTCCCTCCATCTTCTGTTGTTCCGTCCTTAGACCAGCACTCGCCAAGGTTTGGACAGTTTGCTTCTTCACAAACAGTGTGTAAGTCGTGTTCTTTGAGTGTCTGCTTGATCTCAACGTATTCCTGCCCACTAGGAGCCTGTGTACGTAGCCATTCTGGCTTCCGCGAGCGACTCATAACATAGTAGTGTATATCCATTCGGAAAAAACATTCCGGTCGATACACCTCTTAGTATCGTGAGCTTACCCCGCCCTACTCGCTCCCGTTGATCGCTCCTTGAGGACGGAAACGTAGCCTGTAAGAGTTAAACTGCCTGATACATAGAATCCGACGTGGAACTCAGATCCGTGAAGCCTCTCGTGACAGTCTGATTGTGAACCTTCCCGTCGTACTCCGCTCGGAACACGGCTTTGCTCCGGAGCTTGAACTTAGACTGTAAAAGCCAAACACACAATGCTTACCTCTTTACAACAGCAGTATACTAGTATGGAAGATCCAGACGATCATCGTTTTTCAGAAGGGCAAGGATTTGAAGACCCGTATGAGGGTTTTGACATTGACCCGCCTGAGATGGCTGTTGATCCTGATAAAGTCGATCCAGTTGACTCCCGCGTTATCTCTGATACTCTTGATCGCGAACATATTCCGAGTGACCAAGTCGACGCAGAATCACTTGTCGATGTTGGCCTTGAGTATATTCGCATCAATCGGTACGAACAAGCTACAGACGCACTTGAACGTGCCGCTCAATTTGCTGATGACGCTAATGTTGAGCAAGAAGCATGGATCAACAAGGGAGTTGCCCACGGTGAACTAGAGGAATGGGATCAGGCTATCGGTGCGTACCAAGAAGCTCTTGATATTGATGATGAGTCTGAACATGCAGCGACCGCGGAAACAAATCTTGCCCACGCACTATGGGAGTCTGGGCGTACTGCTCAGGCACTTGACCATGCGGAACGAGCTGTCGAAATTGATCCACGCTTTGCTCGCGGTTGGTATAACCGTGGATTCTTCCGCTTAGAACGGGGGATTGCGGAAGATGCGCTCGATTGTTTTGATAATGCTATCCGCTTGGGTATGCGAACACCTGAGTTGCTTGAAGAAAAGGCAACGGCACTTGAGGAACTTGGGCGGTATGATGAAGCCGAAGAAATGGTCGATGAGGCCGAAGAACTACGAGCAGAAATTGAGGAAGAAATTGTAGGGGAATGATTGTTCAGGAACGAGAAACTCCGGAAGGACTCTTAGTGTCGGTGTGTGACCAGGATATCCTTGGCGAGACATTTGTTGACGGAGATGTTTCGATTACTGTCACAGAAGAGTTCTATGGCGGTGAAAAAAAGAGCGAAGAAGCAGTCATTAACAGCCTACAGCGGGCAACTGTTGCGAATATCGTCGGTACCAAATCAGTGAATCTAGCCATTGAGAATGATATCATCGAAGAGACAAATGTTCTTGAGATTGATGAGACCCTTCACGCACAATTACTCCGAATGCGCTGATCTTCTTTCCACGGCTATCCCTGTGGAATTTCATCTCACAGCCGCTGTAAGATAGTGATTGACGCGGACATCTCTTCTGAACAGTGGTATTTTACTCTGATTGCCAGAAATATACTGACAGATACATCGGTGACCGAAGAAGTGTTTGTTCTCCAGCCCCATCTATACAATAATGGGAGTTCAAGACGCTGCGCCGCTTGATGTCGACAGTATTCGAGAAGACTTTCCGATCATCAACCGGCGAGTTGACGGCGATAAACAGGTCATTTATCTCGATAACGCTGCGACAAGTTACACCCCTGATCCGGTAGTTGACGCGATCGGTGAATATTATCGATCATACAATGCAAACGTCCACCGAGGTATTCATCACCTCAGTCAAGAGGCTTCAATTGCGTATGAAGAAGCACATGATCGTGTAGCTGAATTTATCGGGGCAGACGGTCGCAAAGAGATCATATTCACAAAGAACACCACTGAAGCCGAAAATCTCATTGCGTACTCGTGGGGACTTGAGAATCTCGGTCCAGAAGATACTGTTGTACTGACTGAGATGGAACACCATGCGTCGCTGGTCACCTGGCAACAGATCGCTAAACGAACTGGAGCGAATGTTCGGTATATTCGGATCACCGACACCGGCGAACTGGATATGGAACATGCAAAAGATCTGATTGGTCCAGAGACAGCAATAGTATCAGCGACTCATGTTTCCAACACTCTTGGCTCAGTCAATCCTGTTTCTGAACTCGCTACTTTAGCGCATGAGCATGATGCCTATGCGTTCATCGATGGAGCACAGGCGGTCCCGAACCGTCCAGTCGATGTCCAAGAAATTGGAACTGATTTCTATGCCTTTTCTGGACACAAAATGCTTGGACCAACTGGTATCGGCGTACTGTATGGAAAACAGGAACTACTGGAATCTCTCCAGCCATACCTTTACGGAGGAGGTATGATTGAGAAGGTTACATTTGAGGACAGTCGTTGGGGAGAATTACCGTGGAAATTTGAAGCCGGAACTCCTCCAATTGCTCAGGGTGTCGGGCTTACTGCGGCCATAGACTATCTTGAAGATATCGGAATGGAGAACGTTAGAAAACACGAAGAGTATCTCGCTAGATATGCATACGAGCAGCTTAGTACCGTTGACGGCGTTGAAATATATGGCCCACCAGCAGAAGATGATCGCCGAGCTGGATTAGTTTCGTTTAATCACGAAGCTGTCCACGCTCATGACTTAGCTGCAATTATGAATGACTACGCTGTTGCAATTCGCGCCGGTGACCACTGCACACAACCTCTACACGATAAACTTGGAGCTCCAGCGTCTGCCCGAGCTTCATTCTATATTTACAATACAACAGCCGAAGTAGATCAACTCCTCTCTGCTATTGACAGCGCAGAAGAACTCTTTGCGTAGCTCACATCTCCGGATTAGGTGGTGAAGTACCTCGGGGTCAAGCCCCGAGGCTTCCGTGTTTGGGTCTGCACCGCAC
>OBKM01000700.1_pt1 | contig 15835 bp, 14 predicted proteins | sample 1519691 | NCBI WGS metagenome assembly OBKM01 (sample SAMEA37050418, study PRJEB22526) | metagenome | biome: saline pan; feature: lake; material: water | place: Egypt | collected 2015 | depth 0.5 m | reverse complement strand
GCGCTCCCCTGCGCGGACTGTCGGCGTACGCCGACCGTCCGCCAAAAACGCGTCGCGGAACCAGGAAGCCCCACCCTGCTCGCGCTGACGCGCTCGCTGCGGGTGGGGTAGTTCACAACCGTCGCCCGGACTGCGCGGTGTCTGCACAGTCTGTGCAGTACCCCGATGTAGTATCGTGGTGGCGCCGACAGACAAACGCCCCGCACCGATCACACCGCGTGTTCGCTGCTGCGTGTCCACAGATATCGCACAGACCAGTTACGCTCACGGCTGTAATTCGTGCGCTGTTGAATTGAGGGTTGTGGCGATCGGGAGGGTTTTTTACCACCGGCGCACAAACGTATCCCGATGGCCCCTGACCGAGCCGTGCTCGAGGCTGCCCTTGAACACGGCGAACAGGAGGGTGGCAGCATCGAATTTAAAGAACGGCTCACTCGTGCGACCCACCTCGCCGGGGGGCGCCGCGAGAGTCTCGTTGCCCAACTCCGCCACCGTGTCCTCTCCGGCGACGGTGAGGCGACGTACGTCCTCGGTGTCACCGACAACGGCGGGCTCGCCGGCGTCGAAGACCCCGTTCTCTCGGAGACGGTTGAGGTCCTCTCGGTACTCGCCGAGGAGGCGGAGGTCCGTGTCGATGACGTTACCACGTGGTCGGTTGATGACGGCGTCGTCGGGGTCGTTCGACTGGTCGACCGGGCTTCGACGACAGCCGACGACGACCACATCGTCGTCGGTACCGCCGGCCACGTCGACCATGGAAAGTCGACGCTCGTTGGCACACTCGTCACCGGCGAGGCCGACAACGGCCAAGGCGGCACACGGTCGTATCTCGACGTCAAGCCACACGAAGTTGAACGTGGTCTGTCTGCGGACCTTTCTTACGGCGTCTACGGCTTTACCGGTGAGACACCACTGCGTGTCGACGATCCGACCCGAAAGGGAGACCGTGCGCAGGTCGTTGCCGAGGCCGACCGCCTCGTCTCGTTTGTCGATACCGTCGGCCACGAGCCGTGGCTGCGGACGACAATCCGCGGTCTCGTTGGCCAACAGCTCGATTACGGCTTGTTGACCGTCGCTGCAGACGACGGCCCCACGAAGACGACCCGTGAACACCTCGGCGTTTTACTGGCCACCGAGTTGCCGACGATCGTCGCGATTACGAAATCCGATCTGGTCGACGAGGACCGTCTCAAGACCGTCGAACGCGATATCGAGCGGCTCCTCCGAGAGGCCGACCGGACACCGTTGCTCGTCCGGCGCCACGGACCGGCTGCCGCGATTGAGGAGATCGACGCCTCTGTCGTCCCGATCGTTCGTACAAGCGCCGTCACTAAGGCCGGTCTGTCGGTGCTAGATGAGCTGTTCCAACGACTGCCGAAGACGACTGACACTGCGGGGACCTTCCGGATGTACATCGACCGGACCTATTCGGTTACGGGCGTGGGACCGGTCGCGTCCGGGACGATCAACAGTGGCAGCGTCGCCGCCGGTGACGAGTTGCTGCTCGGGCCACTCCCCGATGGCACGTTTACCGACGTCGAGGTCCGGTCGATCGAGATGCACTACCACCGCGTCGACAAGGCCAGTGCCGGCCGGATCGTCGGCATCGCACTGAAGGGCATCGCTGAGTCGGTTATCGAACGCGGGATGGTGTTGATGCCGCGAAGTGTTGATCCCACGCCGGTGCGCGAGTTCGAGGCCGAGCTCATGGTACTCAACCATCCGACCCGGATCGACGCCGGCTACGAGCCGGTCGTCCACCTCGAAACAATCAGTGAGGCGGCCGCAATCTACCCGGATACCGGCCAGTTGCTCCCCGGCGATACCGGCAGCGCGCGTCTTCGATTCAAGTTCAAGCCACACCTTGTCGAACCCGGCCAGCGCTTTGTCTTCCGGGAAGGCCAGTCGAAAGGCGTCGGGACGGTGACCGGAGTCTCACCGGCTGAGTGACACCGCAGGCAGACGGCCCCCTCAGAGTGTGAGCACATCAACACCACCGTGAACGGCTCCCTACTCTCCTCCTGCAGTCGACGGTCAGAACAGCCCCGTCGTCGTTTCTGCACCGAACTTCCGAACCACGAACACACAAATACCCCGCTGTCTATGCACCTGGTATGCGGGCACACTTTGTCGGGGTCGGTGCCGCTGCCTGTCGGACACTCGATGCCCTCAAAGACCGCGTCGGCGACTGGCGGTGTTTCGCCAGTGCCGCTGGGGTCGTCATGCCCGATGCGCCTTCCCCGTCGGATGGCGTTACACGCACCACGATAACTCGCCGCGAGCTCGACGACTTCGAGGGAGGATTAACCCGACACAACCTGCTCGACGATGCCTCGTACTTCGAACGGTTGCGAGCCCGTGACGGGACGATCGTTGGGACCGCTCTTCGCCCACCATCGCCACCGGAGGGAATCGTCGTGGTGTCTGATCTCACCACCCGCCCGGGGTCCGTGCTCACTGCGCCGTTGCTCGAACTGCTCTCGACGAACGAGGCGCCGGTGTACCTGGTCGCGTTGTCGGACCGGACTCTCAGTTCCGTATCGACCACGCTCTGCCAGACAGCTAACGCGACAATCGGCGTCGACGTCGAGGCGTGGACCGCTCCCGATGCCGACGGTCCGGCCGACGATCCGGGCTTTCCCACCGCTATTGCCCCCCGGATTCAGGCCGCGTTCTGCCATGTCCCGCCACAGCATCACCCCCAACGGGTCATCGATGCAGCAGACGTCCACCGGGTGCTCGGGGCCAGCGGGGGGCTTGTCAGCGTCGGCTACGCCGAACACGAGCTCAGTACGAGTGCCTCGACACCACTTGGGGTCGATTTCTTCGACACGGGGCCTGACGTCGACGTGGCGGCACTCTCCCAGGCCATCCAGACGGTGACCCGGAAGGCCTTGTATGGCTCCCAGACGGTCCCGACCCGAACACAGCAGTGTCCGCGTGGCCTCTACGTCATCGGCGGCCCGCCGGAGTGGCTGTTACACAAACCCATCAACGATAGCCGCAGCGAGGTCACGGCAGAGCTTGGTGCCGACCTGATGCTCGGCGGTGACGTCCCCCTCCAGGCACCGAACCGGTTGTTCGCCGCCGTTGTTCGCTCCGGTGTCCATCCCGAACGTGAGTGACTCAGGCGACGGGTTGCGTGCCTACAACGGCTTCGTGGGCACACGACGACTCCCTCACGCCCCGTCAGTGGTGCGTGTCCGCCCGCCGTGTGTCACACAACGGCCGGTACCGTCGGCTCCGGTGGTGTCTCTTCCGACGGGACCATTCTCCCGGGGTCTGCAGCGGCACAGGACGTCCATCGTGGTGGCCGCCGCCGCCAAACGGCCTCAGCCACGTCGCTGATGTCGACCATTTTTACATCCTGGCACTGAGATTAACCCAGGGATTGCCATGCGACCCACACGCCGGTGCCTGCTGAAGGGCCTTGTCGGGGCCACGCTGTTGGGGCCACCGACGGCATCGGCCGCCGCCCGGGAGGATACAGACTGGACGCCGCTTCCCAACACTAGGCATGCGTTCTTGACCTGGCCCTCTGCCCGCGGTGGCCCTGAGCACAGTGCTACCCGAGCGGAGCTTGGCGCCTTCAGCCTGCCCCTAGAGGAACAGTGGCGCGTCGAGACCGCCCCGATCGACGCGCCCCTCATCGCCGTCGACGGCCGGATCGTCACCGTCGAAACCGGCGACCAGCTCACTGCCTACGACGAGCTTACCGGTGACCAGGCCTGGCAGCGGGAGCTCGCCGAGCCACCGGTCGACTCCCCTGCGGCAGGCGGGCGGACCGTCGTTTGTGCGCTTCCAGACGGGTCTGTCCTCGCAGTTGCGGCCACGACCGGAGCGACCCGCTGGGAGACCACTATCGACAGGACACCGACGGGGCTGGTCGTCACCGACGAGACGGTTTATCTCACCGGCACGGACGCTGTCGTCGCCCTGGCCCTCGACGATGGCGCTATCCGGTGGACTGTCTCACACGGAGCCGGTGCGCTCAGCGCTCCAACCGTCCTTGAGGACAGCCTGATTGCTCACGACGAGACCAGCCAGGTGCTCGGCGTTACTGACGAGGAAGTGGCCTGGCAGACGGCGGTCTCGGGGCTTATGGATGCCCCCCCGGTCCGGACTCAAAACGGCGTTGCTGTGCTGAGCCGTGGCACTGTCATTAGCATCGACCCCGCCGACGGCACCGTGCAATGGGAGACGGCGGTTCCGGCGCGCTCTCAGCGGGGAATCGCGAGTCGATCGGGGTTTACTACAGCGACGAATCTCGACACCCTGGTCTCCGTGTCGAGCTGGGACGGTGAGGAACTGTACGCCGAGTCGATCGACGATCGGCTCAGAGGCACCAGCCCACAGGTCCACACCCCGAATTACGTAGTGGTCGCAACACAGACACCGGATCTGCGGGCGTATGATCTCCTGACCGGCGAACAGGCATGGACGATCGAACTCAATGCCCCATCAGAGGGGAGTATGATCCTCGGACCGCACAAACTTGTCTGTACGACCGGGGACGACACGCTTGTCGCCTTCCAAGCGTCGGAGGCAGCCGCCGTCCAGCAGGCACTCGCTACGCTCCGCGATCGGCTCCGCGAGGCCCCGGCCCCAATCCAGAGTGACGAGGCGGCGCGAACGGCCTTTGGAATGGCCGCCGAAGCCTACGCCGATGGTGACTTCGAGACGGCGACGAGCCACATTGGGGCCGCTGACGACCGCCTCGACGACCGGCTCGGGGAGTATGCAGCGGCTGTCGACCGCATCGAAGCACTCGAGACGGCAATCGAAGAGCTGCCGGCCCCGGTCGATCGGACAGAAGCGATCAACCACTTCGAGGAAGCCCGCGAGCAACTCGCCGTTGGGGCGTACCCTGCTGCAGCGGCCACCGCCGAGACGGGACTGGACGTCGTTGCCAACCGCCGGGAGCGTTTTGTAGCCGCTAGGACCCGACTCAAGCAACTCACGGCCGACATCGCGGCTGCGGAGGCCGAGGGCCTGGTCGTGGCCCCGGCAACCAAGGAGCTCGAAGCTGCGGAGGCCGCGTTCGCGGACGGCGCCTACGACGAGGCCGAGTCACGTGCGGCCGAGGGTCTAGAGACGGTAAGTGCGATCGAAGACCAAGCAGCTGCTGCACGCACGGCAATCGAGGCCGCCGAGGCCGTCACCACCCGGCACACCGGCATCAAGACGCTTGCGGTGCGGCTCGGTTACCGCCGGGAACTGCGTGCAGCTGAATCGGCCTACGAGGCCGGTGACTACGAGGCCGCCCAAGAGGCCGCGGAAGCCGCACGGGTCGTCTACCGTCTCGCTGCGTTGATTGTCGATGGCTCGATTGGCGGATCGATGGCCACCGTCGTTTTGTACAAACTCCGCCCAGAGTGGGCCGGCCGGCCCCTCGACCGGCTAGAGACACTGCTCCCCGGGAACGTCGATCTGGGGCGTAGTACGGAGTCAGCTGAGGACGTGACACCGGGTGAGGACTCCCCGCAGCGCGAGCAGTAGGCCGGCACCCAGCGAACTCGCCGTCGGACTGTTTCTGCAAGTTCTGTCACGGAAAAAGAGGCCTCACGGCTTGCCCCCGAGGCGATTTCTCCCGGAAGCAACGCGGCCGTTCACGGGTTCACTCGTGGGCTGCAGCGTGTGGCTGTGCTGAAGCGTGCTTGTCGAGCCGTATGACCCGTCTATTGCCGCATTCCGGGTACGAAGAAACGAGCCCGCTGTCCGGACGGGGGACGGTGCTGGCTTCGCCCAGACCCGAACCGTCTGGAGCTTGTCCCCGTCGCTGTCTGTGACAGCGGACACCGGACAGGTGGGTTCACAACTCCCACCGTCCTGAGAGACGTCAGGAATTATAAAGGCCAAGGAGAATACCTGCGGCTTCAGCCGTCCCCAGAAATCTAGCGGAGGAGGATATCAACAGTTCCGGTTTAACGGCTCGTCCTCTCCCGTGGACGGACGCTACCGAACGTCGGAGTTCGGTGACTGTGTTTGCACGCCGGCCCGTTCAGACTCGGTGAACAGCTTCGCCATCACATCGAATACCGGCGACGGTGTTGTCGAACACTCTTCGACAGTGAGCGAGCCCAGAAACGTCGACCGTTGCTCTGTCGTCGGAAACAGTGCCTGCAATGTCGCCACCGACCGGGCCCCGAGCCACTCCCAGTCTCGGGCCGTGTACAACACTGCTTGCGCGTTGCCCTCGGGGGGATCGGGCTGTCGGAGCAGGTGAAGTCGTTGGCCACACTCGAGTTGGGCCGGCCCCGTGACCGGCCCCGGCCGAAGCGCCTCGGGGAGTTCTGCCGGTCCTTTGTAGGAGGAAAAAAACCGTTTAGGAACCTGGATGCGTTCCTGTGAGTGGTCGACACGGATCGCCGTTTCGTCGATCCGGGCCCAGTCGGCAGGGGTTCGCCTGAGTCCGCGACCAAAGACCACTGCCTCGTCTTCGGTGACGTACCAGTCGACCGTGTCCCCAACAGTCAGGTGACCGAACCGACGGACCAGCCCTGGAATGCTAATCGCCCGTCCGGACAGAACTTTCGTCGTCCCAAAGTACCCCGTCTCCGGATCGTGGTGTTGCACGACTACCCCCTTGCTCCCGGTCCTGTCGGGTCCATACCGAACGGGTTTGCGGTCGGTAATTTAAAAATTTCGCCGCCGTCAGGATGATCAAACAGTCGCGTTATCGGGGTACTCCGGGAGGGGTAACCGGTATGTATGTGGCTGCTCGTCTCACTACCGTGGTCGCTGTTGGGCGACGACGACGACGAACTCGACGACATGGAGTTGCGCAAACGGATCGCTCAAGCCGAACGGAACCTCGACCGGATCGAAGCCGACCTCGAGCGACGCAAGGAGGAGTACTACAACTACCTCCAACAGGGCGCCAACGCGAACACACGTGCCCGCAAGGCATACGCGATCCGGGCCCGACTCGAGAAATTCAAAGCCCGGGTCCAGGAACTCGAGCGTGTCAAGACTGTTCGGAACCTGATTCTGTGGGAACTCGCCAAAGGACAACGTGAGATCCAGTCGTTGCTCGATGAGATCGAAAGCGATATTGACGCCGAATTTTCCGGTCTCGATGTCGATGGATTCCAGACGCAGATCGACGAGATGCGTGCGGAGGTCAAAGCCGAAATGCGCGAGCTCAGTGACCTCATGCAGGGAATGGAGATTCAGGACCTCGACATCCCGCTTGGCACCTCCGAAGAACAAGAGATGATCGAAACAATCGCCCGAGACGAGATGGACATCGAGGACATCGAGGAGCAAGTCGACGTGACGCCGGATCCAGCCGCCGAGACGGAGACGCCAAGTGAAGGCCTCGATACGGACGCCTTCGGTGAAGAGTTCGGCGAGCTCGACGACTGGGATCCTCCCAGCGACGACGATGAGCACTGACAACAGCCTGCGGACTGTGACCCCCTATCAGCGCTATGTCTGATATTGCCACAGAAGCCCGTCGCAAGATCGCCCGTGACGAGTACGAACGACGCATCGAGGAGGCACAACGAGCCCTCGAATCCTACGAACCCGAAACGGGGGCCCAGCTGTTGCGCGCTGCCGCCGACAGTCTCGAGGAGCTTGCCGATATCACGGAGTTTCAGTCAAAGGCGACAGAGTACGAGCACAAAGCACAGGAGTATCGGACCACGGCCGACAGCCTGGAGGCCGAAGGCATGAGTGCCGTCGCGAGCGTCGACCGCGCCGGTGAGCCCCGCGGCGAGCCTGCCGACCGCCCCCAGCGCCCTCGAAGCGATCCCAGTCCGGAGGGCCGCGACGAACTGGCCGTGAACCTAAACGCCCCGGATCTCACTTTCGAAGACGTCGGCGGCATGGAGGATCTGAAACGAACGCTGCACGAGGAGATCGGCGATCCGATCACCCAATCCGAGCTGTACGAGCAGTATGGCATCGACCCGACCCGCGGCGTCTTGCTCCAAGGCCCGCCCGGGACCGGAAAGACCTACATCACGCGGGCCTTCGCCGGCGAGATGGGCTGGAACTTCATCGAGCTGAGCCCGGCTGACGTCACCAGCGCGTTGGTCGGCGAGGCGGCGAAGAACATCCAGGAAGTCTTCGAAACCGCGAAAGCGAACCAGCCCTGTATCCTGTTTTTCGATGAGATCGACTCGATCGCAACGAGCCGGGTGAGCCAGACACAGGGCACCCAGTCCGAACAACAGATGCTGACCCAGCTGCTCCAAGAGATCAACGACCTCGGTGAGGCGGACGTGATCGTCTTCGCGGCGACGAACGCCCCCGAAGAGGTCGACGACGCGCTGTTGCGCGCCGGCCGGCTCACGCAGACCATCGAGGTGCCACTTCCCGACGCCGACGCACGGAAAGCGATTCTCCGGGTCCACCTCCGTGACCGCCCCGTGCCAACCCGTGGCATCGACTACGCTGCGATCGCGGAGGCGACGGCGGGATTCTCGGCAGCGGACATGGAACCGGTCGCCAATGGAGCCGCGCTTCGCGCGGCACAGGCAGCCGAAGAGACCGGTTCTATCGTGCCCATCACACAAACACACCTCGAGGCCGCAATCGAGCAACGCCGACAGAGCAAGGACGACGCCGCCAGTGGTGGCGGGTATCTGACCGACGGCGGGGGGACAGAAGCATGATGCGTGAACGACTGTTGCTCCTCGTTCGGTTCCTGTTGATTCTTGCTTTCGGGGGGCTCATCGGCCTGATGTTGTCTCGTGCGTGGGTGCCAAATACACCTGCTCACGACGCAGTCTACGGGTCGGCGTTTTTGTTCGACGTCGGCCGTGGGACACCAATCGAGATGCTGACTAGCTTCGGAATCGGGGTTTACGGTGGCCTCCTGACGCTGTTTACCCTCGACTGGCGCAAGCGGTTCCAAGGACTGTTATTGTGGATTGGCACTGCAATCGGCCTGGTCGTGCTGTGGGACGCCGGCCTCCTGTTGGCGAATCTGACACCCGATGATCCCATGAACTGGATCAGCTTCGCCGGAGGCATCGCTGCCGTGTTTGCCCTCGAGTTCTCGGCGATTCGCCGGCAGGTCGGCGACCTGGCACGCGCTGAGTTCAATACTGTCGTGCTGGCGACTTTCGTTGGGTTCGCCGCGCTGGCCGTCGCCGGCCTCGGACAGGCGATCGTGGCCGGGGAAGTCGCATATATCGTCGACGTGCCCGTAACCGGTGCCTTCGTCTACGTGCTGTTTGGGTTCATCGCCTACGACTCGACCTCGAAAACGGCGATCGTCGGCCCCCAGGAATCGGGCAAGACGATGACGATCGTCGGGCTTTATCAGCGCTTTTCACGGGACGGCGACATCGCGACCGAAGCAACAGACGCACTCGACGATCACATTTCTGAGGTCGACCGGATGGCAAGCGGGGATGACTTTCCGGCCCCGGCAACGCGTGGCATCCGCCAGATCGAGTTTTACTTTCAGGTCGGCGACATTTTCCCGATGCGATCGCGGTTCAGCACCCACGATCACCCCGGCGAGAAGATTGAGGACATCGCGGCGGCGCTGCGAGACGGTCTCTCGCTGCGTGACCGACTCCGGCTCTTTGGCCTCTGGATCGGTCGTGGGGCCCCCGGCATCGGCGTGCCAAACTCGGAGTACTACAACGCCCTCGCCTTCTACAACCACGTCCGGACGGCCGACGTCCTCGTCGTGTTACTCGACATGGAGCGTATTCGCGACGACGAAGAGGCATACGTGAGTCAGCTCAACACGATCGCGGAGGGAACCAGGACCTCTTGTCGGGTCCTACCTGTCGCTACCAAGTGTGACCTGGTGTTGGAGGAATACCTGGGCGTCTACGGTGATCAGCTCGATCCGGGCTTCGGTGATGCGTACCTCCACAAACCAGACACCGAGACAGGGCAGACGCCAGCCGAGCGGCTGACCGACCGGCTCAGTACGGAGCGACTCCACGTCGACACGCTGATGAACTCGGTCGACAGCGACATCATCTACCCGATCTACTTCAAAACGACGACCGACGACCGTGGGGCCTACCTGCCCGATCTGGACGAGTCGGGGAACCTCCAGCCGGTTGGCTTCGAGAAACTAATGGACGAACTCGAACAGGAGGCGATGCGTGATGTCACGGTCTAAACTCACGATCTACGACACAGAACCGAAACGGTACCACCCCCAAGAGGATGATGGTAACCCCGAAGTCGTGCGGCTGATCGACTGGCTGGTGGACTTAAACTTCGCCGACGTATTGTACCAGCCCGAAGCGGACCTGCTGTTGCACCGTCTTGACGCGGTCTACCGACAAGCCGGCAGCGGGGCGCGCCAGCAGACCTACTACGGAGTCGTCCGCGGTTCGGGGGGGCTGCTCGAGGTGCTCAGCAGCGGTATCTCGACACTCTTCCAGCGGTCCCGGTGGGAAGCGATCGACCCCGAACGCGCCGGGTCGACCGACATTCCACCCCAGGAGCTCATCGACATCCACAGGCTCGACGCCGGAACGCCGGATCAGACGGTCCAGGACCTACGTGGACTCCTACAGGAGGCCGACGGGCCACTGTCGGTGACGGTGTCCGACCGACATGCTGCCCACCGCGTGCTGAACCACCTCGAGGGGTCGGCGGTGACTGTTCTCGTGGGGGCAGACCTCCCCGAGACGGTCTCTGACGGCCCAGTTGCCGTCGACTTGGTCGTGACCTACGGTGACGTCGAGAGCCTGACGCTGTCGACGGCGACGCAAGCGGCACTCGATGACTATCGCGATAGACAACGCGATGAGCGTATCGATGAGGCGACAACGCTGGCGAAAAACTCCGTCTCGAATTTCGCCCGCGACGACCACCACCAGATTGGGCTGCGACTCGAGGTCATCGCCGCCGTTCGCGATGCAGTACCCACCGACACCGGGGCGGAACACTGGCTTGACGACAAACACCTCCGCCAAGCCGCCGAGTCGATGATCGCTCAGCTCCAGCGGGCCGACGAGATGCTCGAGTCGACGGCCGAGCGCCGGGCAGTCTACGAGGAGGTCAAAACGACAGCCGAGCGGGAACTCGACACGCTCAAAGAGCAGGCACTCACGGGCGCGAGTGACACCGTCCGGTCGACGATCGACGAGCAGATCCGCACTGTCGCGCCAGCGTTTGTGAGCCGACGGGACGCCCGTCGGCAGGTCCTCGACGCTGCGATCCCGGAGTATCGCCCCGGGGTGCGGACGGTCCGTGGCTACACGGTTCCGTGGCCGCGGGGTAGCCTCCCGGACACCGTCATCGGTGTCGTCGTTGGACTGGTGATCGGAAGCCTCGTGGCAGCGGCTCTAGTCGCCCTCGGTGTGGCCACCATCGAGCCGGTCACGCTTCCGGTCTAAGCGAGGTCACGCCTGGCGGCGTGGTCAGCATCGGCGTCCGGGCCAACGTCGACATCGACATCGTCGATGTCAGTCTCGCCACGGGCCAGCTCTTCCATCAGTGCCTCTTCTTCGGTGGTTTCGACGCCCATGTCGCCGGTCTCCCCGACCTCAAGGCCACCCATCATGTCTTCCATCTGCTTGAACTGACTCGCGAGCTGGGCTTCGGCGTCACGGACCCGGTCGGCGAGTTCGTCGGGATCTCCGCGGAGCACCTCGCTTGCGTCTGCCGTCTCCTCGGCTTCCCGTAACACAGTCCGGGCTTCGCCGACGCCTTTTGCCACTTCGGCCTGTGTCAGTGCATGAATCGCCTTCAGTTCCCGCAGCTTGTGGATGTTCGCTTTGAACTTCGCGATTCGGGCCCGAATCGCGTGGACACGCCGGCGCCCCGGCGGCGCGTTTGCCCCTTCCTGTAACTCGCCGAGGTACTCGTTCTGTGACCGCTGGATGTCTTGGCGTGCCTGTTGCATCTCCTGTTCGGCCTTGTAGATCTGCTTGTCCGTATCGACGTCCTCGGGGCCCTCCTCGTGTGCTGAGAGTGCACGTCGGATCCGATCGAAGACCATGCTTGGGTGGTGATTAACGGACTCGACATAAAAACGCCGACTGTCAACTCGGTGCGCTAAACAGGCGCGTAAGGCTTAAACCGTGACCTCGGTTCCGCCCCGCGTCTCACTCCGGTTGGATCCAATACAGGACAGCGAAGAAGGTGGCCAGCATGAGGCCAACCGCGGCGATGGCCGGAAACGCAGCAATCACTCCCCACCGGTCTGCGAGGACCCCGAAGATGGCGGGCCCGCTTGCGCTCCCGAGAGCTGATCCGGTCTGGACGACACCGAAGAGACTCCCACTGTGGGCCTCGGACGCCCGCTGGGAGATAAGCGCGTTTTTCACCGGGTAGTTCAGGTACATCATCCCGCCGATGACCGCAAACCAGACCGTAAGAATGGCGATCACGACGCTATCCGGAATCCCGGCAGTCAGGTCGGTTACGAAGACCGTTGCTCCGACGAGTACAGCCGTCGCGACAGCGGCGCCGACCCCGACGTGGTACCGGTTCATCCGGTCGGCGAGCTGGCCGCCCCACAACGACGCCACCCCGCCACCGACCAGCAGCGTGAAGAAGGCGAGGTTACTGACCGAGACCGCTGCGCCGGTCTCGGCGGCAACGTAGGAGGTCGTAAACGTTTGGATCGCCCGGTGTTGGAGTGACATCACGAGGGTGATACAACAGAGGATCGCGATATCCCGTGTGGCGAGTGCGGCGACAGACTCACGCGTCCGCTGGCGCCAGTCGGCGGTGATCCCACCATCGGGCCGTGGTGCCGGCGAGGACTCGACAACCCGAACGAGGAGGTAGACGACGCCAAGCGTCACTCCTCCTCCGATCACTGCCGCGGTAAAGAGGGCGACACGCCAGCCAGCGACGGCGGCGACGCCACCGACGACAAGTGGCGCGGCCATCGTACCCACGGTGCCTCCGAAGCCGAAGACCCCCATCGCTCGGCCCTCGGTCTCGCCGGTTTCGATGTCGCTGATGATCGACAACCCGGTCGGGTGGTACGTACTCCCGCCGATGCCGGCGATCGCCTGGGCGACCAGCAACAACTCGTAGGTCGGCGCCACAGCAGCCAGGGCGATACCGCCGGCCATGCCGGCCAGGCCGACCATCATCAGCCGGCGTTTTCCGATCCGATCGCCGAGAAATCCCGCCGGCAGCTGAAACAGCGCGTACATCACGAAGAAAACCGTCATCAGCAGCCCCGCCTCGCCGAAAGTGATGCCGAGATCGGAGACAAGCAGCGGAATAACCGGCGGAATCACGATCGCGAAAAACTCGTTGATGCCGTGGCTCGTCGTGACCGCACCGACGATCTGCGGTCGCGACACGTCGGTTGCCCGTCGCAGTAACGACAACATGCGCCCTTCATACCGGGCGCTCGTGAAAAAGCGTACCGTTTGCCGACGCCGCGGCGGGCGTATGATGGAGTGGCCGCTTCGGCTGCGAGCCATCGCTCCTAGCTCAGTGCCAGCTGGGCGAGAAATACAGCAGTGGGACCGCCCGGATTCGAACCGGGGTTATCGGCACCCAAGGCCGAAAGGATACCAAGCTACCCCACGGTCCCACACTATGCTTTCGCCAGATCAAGTGTAAAGCGTTTCGCTCTCAGGGAAGCGAGCCCGACTCGTCGGTGACCTCCCTGATATCGTCGAGATCGGCGAAGGTATCCGGCTCGCGGCGCCCTGCCTCGAAGACCGGCTCGGCGACGGTGATCGCCGCTCCCGTCCGCACCGCGAGTGCCATCGAGTCACTGGGGCGGGCGTCGACGACCTCTGTGCCACGGGGCGTGTCGACGTGCAGATCCGCAATGTAGGTGCCATCGTCGGTGACCTCGGTGATCGCGACACCGGTCAGTCGCGCCCCCAGTGCTTCCAGGGTATCCAACAAGAGATCGTGTGTCAGGGGCCGGCCGATGTCTGTCGCCTCGAGCCCCCGGGCGATACTGTGGGCTTCTTCGAAGCCGATGAAGATCGGCAACACGTCCTCGGCGCTTTCGAGCTTGAGAATGACGACCGGCACCGGGCCCTGTGGGGTCCCGGCGACACGCACGCCAGCGACCTCTGCGTCCATATCAAAGACAAGGGCACCGACGGGGATAAGTGTCCCTCTCAGAACAATGCTCAGAACAGTGCTAGCTCGTGCAGCCGGGTGTCTGGTGTCAACTCGGGGTGAAAGGCAGTCCCGACGACAGGACCCTCCCGGACCGCAACCGGCTGGCCGTCGACGCGAGCCAGGACCTCTACCCCGGGGCCAACCTCCGTTACCACCGGTGCCCGGATGAACACCGCCCGCAGCGGGTCGGCGAGTCCGGCCACCGACAACGAGGTCTCGAAGCTGTCTCGCTGGCGGCCGAAGGCGTTGCGGTCGACGGCGACGTCGAGTACCCCCAGTTCGTCGACCCGGTCGTCCCCGGCCTGTTGTGCCAGCACGATTAACCCTGCACAGGTCGCAAGAATCGGCTTGCCCGCCTGTGCGTGGGCGGTCAGCTCCTCGTCAAGTCCCGTCTCCCGCAGGTGTCGTGAGATGGTCGTCGACTCGCCGCCCGGAACGACCGCGAGATCACACTCCGGCAACACGCCGCTGCCTGAGACCCGCTCGGTCTCGACGGTCGTCCCTGCGGCCGCGGCTGCGCGGGTGAGTGCACTTCGGTGTTCACTGACGTCGCCCTGGACAGCGACGACGCCGGCGCGACGCCCCATCTCAGGCGACGGGGTAGACGATCCACAGCATCTGGACGAAGATGCCGAGTAACAGGCCAAAGGCAATGATACTCTTCGGATCGATCTGGAGTGCGTTTGAGTCCTCGGAATCGAAGTACCGGACTAGTCCGGCACTCGACATCAGGCCGCCGGTGTTCTGTCCACGACTGCTCATAATCGGCTTAAGGACACCAGTGAGTATAGGTGTTTTTGTCTGAAGCGGAGTGGGCAACGTTTTGTGCTCGCTCCAATAACGGCTCCGTATGCGCGTGAGTGTCGTCGGTGCTATCCTTCTTGTCCCCCTGCTCGATTCTATCGTGCTCGTCTTTGTCGCCGGCCAGATCGGGTGGCCCGTGACAGTTGCGCTGATCGTTCTCACGGCCTTGCTCGGCCTGGTTCTAGTCCGTGCCGAGGGGCGGCGAACGATGGCCAAGTTCCAGCGGGCCGTCGCGGCCGGTGACCTGCCTGCCGACCAGCTCATCGACGGTGCTTTGCTGCTCGTCGCCGGCGCACTCTTGGTCACGCCGGGACTGGTGACCGACGTGCTTGGCCTCCTCGCCACGATTCCACTCACCCGACTGCCGTTGCGCTACCTGTTGAAGACCCGTGTGATCATACCCCGTCTCGAAGCCGAGACCGGCGGCTTCATGTCCGGCCGTGTCTACACCGCTGGGTTCCCGGTAGACCAGCGGCAACCCGAGGAGCCAATCGACATCGAAAGCCCCGACGATGAAGAAAGAAATCCTTAACAGGTCTGGTCGTTCATCTTAACATGCGTTTGCTTGGGCCAATAGCTCAGTCAGGTTGAGCGCTCGGCTGATAACCGGGAGGTCCACGGTTCAAATCCGTGTTGGCCCACTCCTCCTGCCAACGGAAGTCAATCGCAGGATAGCAGCAGGACACTTAAAAATACCTCGCTGACAAACATGTAGAGTCCACCACGCAAATAGGTGGGCACCCCGTTGTACAGCGGTTTTCTTCAGCCGAAGCATCCCTGCGTGGGCTATCACTGCCTTACTTAGAAGACTTCCAGGTACTCTTCGACAACCTGTCGCCCCTCGTCAGTCAACCCGAAGAGGTCGTGGCTCTTACCGAAGATAGTGAAACAGCGGCATCTGTCTCAAACCTGGGAGATCAAGATGTGCAAGATGTAGAGATTCCATACAGCACTTGGCTACCGTTGATTTCAGACTGTCTCACGCGAATCA